>JACCDZ010916436.1_pt1 | contig 17616 bp, 19 predicted proteins | sample 7449551 | NCBI WGS metagenome assembly JACCDZ01 (sample SAMN15323452, study PRJNA562643) | freshwater metagenome | isolation source: river surface water | place: USA:Blue River Watershed | collected 2017-08-18
GCCAGTGTGCCAATGAATGCCGTTCCCATCGACGCCCAATAAACGCTTTGTAGCCCTAAGGTGTCGCTGAGCAAACCGCCCACCAAGCCGCCCAATACACCCGGAAAACCGTAGGCAATGACGGTGTACAAAGCCTGGCCACGACCTCTTAAACGGCCTGGAAAATAGTGCGACAAAAGCGCGATGCATGCCGTGTGATTGGCCGCAAAGGTCAAAGCGTGCAGTGACTGCGCCAATATCAACACCCACAAGACATCTGCCCATTGGGCCGTCATTCCCATTCGCAGCGTCATGGCCGCTGCACAAACCAACAGCCAAGCAGTCAGAGGCAAACGATGCAGCCATTTAGATTGTGTAAAGAACCAAACAATTTCAACGATGACCGAGACCGCCCACAAAATGCCAATCCACACTTTGCTGTACCCCAAGGCATCCAAATACAAAGAGAAAAAAACATACACCCCAATGTGCGACAGGACATGAAAAAAAGCAGCAATGAAAAACCACATGACAGGCTTTTGGCGCAAGACGGGCCAAATCGCCTCCTTCACATCACTGCTTGACACAGCTTCTTTGAGATCTGGTAACAGCCACACACTGACCGTAACCGCCACCAAACTCAAGACGGTCCATGCTGGAAAATGTTGCATCCCAAAATGCTCAAACCATGCACCCGCCAAAAACACCGTTGCCAAAAATCCCAAAGACCCAAACAAGCGCACTCGGCCATATCGTTTGGCATCAAACGCGCCGCCTTGACTGACCAAATGCGCCATGGCTGCTTCACTCATGGGCATCATGGAACTGGTATGCGTGAACATCACCAAAAGCACCACGCCCAAAGCAATGGGGCTCAAATCAAACAACAGGCCACAAGCACACAAAAGCGCAATGGTGGCGCCATACCGCAACAACTTCACACGTTCACCCGTGTGATCACTGAGCCATCCCCAACCATAGGGGGCGAACAAACGTGTTGCAGCTTGTACCGAGGTCAGCACACTGATCGCAAACAATCCAAAACCCAGATCCTTGAGCCACAAAGGCAGGTAGGGATTGAAAAAACCAATGTGTGCAAAGTAAGTGGCAGACACCGCTGCAAACGGCACAAGTTGCCGACGGGTGACGACGCCAGTGTTGGGCAAAATGGCCCTTAATTCGTTGAAGGCTGCGCCACGTCACCGCACTGCGCGCGGTGCTGAAGTGCATGGTCCATGATGACCAAAGCCAGCATGGCTTCAGCAATGGGCGTTGCCCGAATGCCGACGCACGGATCGTGACGCCCCTTGGTCAGAACCTCCACCTCATTGCCTTGTGTATCAATAGAAGGCCGAGGGATCAGGATGGAGCTGGTGGGTTTAATGGCAATCGAAACCTCAATGTCCTGCCCAGTGCTGATTCCGCCCAAAACACCGCCTGAATGATTGCCGACAAAACCGTTGGCCGTGATGGGGTCGCCGTGCTCACTGCCCTTTTGACTCACAGAAGCAAAGCCAGCACCAATTTCGACACCCTTGACTGCATTGATGCCCATCATGGCGTAGGCAATATCGGCATCGAGTTTGTCAAACAAAGGTTGGCCTAAACCAACGGGCATGCCTTGTGCCACCACCCGCAAACGAGCGCCGCAGGAGTCACCCGATTTGCGCAGCGCGTTCATGTAATCTTCTAGAAAAGAAACATCGGCAACAGGGGCAAAGAACGGATTGTTGGGCACGTGCTCCCAGGACTCAAAGCCAATGGCCTGCGCGCCAATTTGGGTCATGCAGCCCTTGAAGGTGGTGCCATACTTTGCGGCCAACCATTTCTTGGCAACCGCTCCCGCGGCCACCATGGGCGCAGTCAGACGGGCTGATGAGCGGCCACCACCGCGTGGATCGCGCAAACCATACTTGCGCCAGTAGGTAAAGTCGGCGTGCCCAGGGCGAAAGGTTTGAACGATGTCGCCGTAGTCTTTGCTTCGCTGGTCTGTATTTTGAATGAGCAACGCGATGGGCGTGCCCGTCGTAAGTCCTTGGTAGACCCCCGACAAAATTTGAACCGTGTCGGGTTCATTGCGTTGGGTGACAAATTTGGAGGTGCCGGGGCGCCTTCTATCGAGGTCGGGCTGGATGTCCGCCTCTGACAGTGGCATGCCGGGCGGACAGCCATCAATGACGCAACCGATGGCTGGGCCGTGAGATTCACCAAAATTGGTGACCGAGAATAAATTGCCGAAGGTGTTACCGCTCATAGTCCCCCATTATCTCAGAGGGAGGGCGCTTCTTTCTCTTGTTTGCCATCGCCCTCTGGCCAATCGCGAATATAAGCTTTGAGCATTTTGTTTTCAAAATCTTGACCATCGACCACCGCCTTGGCCACATCGTAGAAGCTGATAACGCCCATGAGCACGCGGTTTTCAATGACAGGCATGTAGCGGGCATGGTTGTTGAGCATCAAGCGGCGCACATCGTCCATGTCGGTTTCACTGGTGCAAGTGATGGGCGAATTGTCCATGGCACTGCGAACCAGCACATCTCCAATGGCGCAGTTGTTCTCGGCCAACGATTTCATCACCTCACGGAAAGTGAGCATGCCGACCAAATCGCCACGCTCCATGACTACCAAGGATCCCAGGTCCTTTTCGGACATGATTTGGACGGCGGTCGCAAGGGTTTCGTCGGGTCTAACGGTAATCAGGATATTGCCCTTGACGCGAAGGATGTCACTGACTTTCATGGCGAGTTCTCCTAGTAAGCTTTAAATATAGCCCACAATCTTGACTAAGAATAGTGAAAGCTTACCCTTAAGCACTTGCCCGAATCTTTCTGCCTCATTTTGGAGCGTTCTTTATGGCTGGTTATTCAGACCCTGGCTTTGACACATTGGCCCTGCATGCGGGCGCTGCCCCCGACCCCAGCACAGGCGCTAGAGCGGTTCCCATTCACCTGACCACCTCGTTTGTCTTTGAGTCCAGTGATCAGGCGGCCTCCCTCTTTAACCTAGAGCGTGGCGGTCATGTCTACAGCCGAATTAGCAACCCAACCAATGCGGTTCTTGAACAACGCATTGCGGCTTTGGAGGGGGGAATTGGTGCCATTGCCACGGCCAGCGGTCAAGCCGCTTTGCATTTGGCCGTTAGCACCATCATGGGTGCTGGCTCACACATTTTGGCCTCCTCTGCCCTGTATGGTGGGTCGCACAACCTTTTGCATTACACCCTCAGACGTTTTGGCATTGAAACCACTTTCGTCAAGCCGGGCGATTTAGACGCATGGCGCGCCGCCATTCAACCCAACACCAAATTATTTTTTGGTGAAACTGTGGGCAACCCCGGCATGGATGTTCTCGATTTGCCTGCCGTCAGCCAGATTGCCCATGCCGCAGGTGTCCCGCTGCTGGTGGATGCCACGCTCACCTCGCCTTGGCTTTTAAAACCACTTGAGCACGGTGCCGATTTGGTCGTGCATTCAGCCACCAAGTTTTTATCAGGGCACGGTACCGTCATTGGCGGCCTGGTGGTCGACGGTGGCAGCTTTGATTGGGCTGGGCCACACACCGAAGGCAAGTTTGCTGAACTGACCCAAGCCTATGAAGGCTTTCACAACATGGTGTTTGACGAAGAAAGTACCGTTGGTGCATTTTTATTGCGCGCCAGACGCGAAGGTCTGCGTGACTTTGGCGCATGCATGAGTCCGCACACTGCTTGGCTCATATTGCAAGGCATCGAAACACTGCCGCTTCGCATGGCACGGCATGTCAGCAACACTGAAAAAATCGTCAACTTTTTAGCAGCACACCCCATGGTCAGCCGAGTCGGTCACCCCATGCTAGAGAGCCATCCAAGTCATACACTTGCCCAAAAATTATTGCCGCGTGGCGCAGGTTCTGTCTTCAGTTTTGACATTGCAGGCACGCGTCAACAAGGCCAGGCCTTCATTGAAGCTTTGCAAGTATTTAGCCATTTGGCAAACGTTGGCGATTGCCGGTCTTTGGTCATTCACCCCGCTAGCACCACCCACTTTAGGGTCGACGATGAAACACTCAAAGCCTCTGGCATTGGTCCTGGAACCGTTCGCCTCTCCATTGGCTTGGAAGACCCAGATGACCTGATCGACGACTTGAAACGAGCCTTGCGTGTGGCAGAAAAGTCGGCTGTTCAAACTGGGGATAAAGCATGATTTACACCGTTGAAGGCGCGCCACTGTATGCCTATACCGGTGGCAAAACATTTGATCCTCAGAAACCCACCGTGGTCTTCATTCACGGGGTTTTAAACGATCACAGCGTTTGGATTTTGCAATCTAGACACTTTGCAAATCACGGTTGGAATGTGTTGGCCATCGACCTTCCGGGACATGGCCGAAGTGGTGGCAATGCACCCGCCTCGGTTCAGTCGGCAGCGCAAAGCGTCATTGCATTGCTAGACGCTGCGGGGGTTTCAAAAGCCGTCTTGATGGGTCATAGTTTTGGATCGCTCATTGCGCTACACGCTGCAGCTGAACATCCTTCGCGGGTCTCCCAATTGGGCATGGTGGGTACTGCCTATCCCATGCGCGTTTCGCCAGCCTTGCTAGAAAATTCTTTGAATGCACCCGACAAAGCCATTCACATGGTCAATGTGTTTTCGCACTCTACGCTTGCACCGCCGCCCAGTGCTTTAGGTCCGGGCACATGGCTGCTAGGCGGCAGCAAAGCGCTCATGCGACGGGTCTTGGCAAGCAACCCGCGCGAAAATATTTTCAACATGGGTTTCAAGGCTTGCGACCAATACGATCAAGGCGAAACAGCGATGGCCAAAGTCACCTGCCCCACGCTTTTTTTGCTTGGCCAAAAAGACCAAATGACCACACCCAAAGCGGCGCAGTCTTTAATTCGTTTGGCCCAGAATGGTCAAGTGGCCATGGTCAATGCTGGTCACCAATTGATGGTTGAAGCCCCAGAAGAAACATTGAAAGCGATGCTGGCTTTTTGCAAAAAATAAAACATCTTCACTCGATTTAATCTCCAACATCGTTACATCATGAACACATCCGACAATGAAGATGCCAAAGCCATCCAATCATTCGCAGATTTCTACCCCTTTTATTTAAGCGAGCACAGCAATCGAACATGTCGTCGTTTGCACTTCTTAGGCTCTAGCTTGTCTTTGGTGTGCCTGTTGTTGCTATTCACAACAGGCCAAGCAAAATATTTTTTATACGGTTTGCTGTGTGGCTACGGTTGTGCGTGGGTGGGGCATTTTGTGTTTGAGAAAAACAAACCAGCCAGTTTCAAAAGACCCCTGTACAGTTTCTTGGGTGACTGGGTCATGTACAAAGACATGTGGACAGGCAAGATCAAATTTTGATCACATCCGCCACCTTGATGTTGGGCAAATTCATTTGCGTCCACAAAGGTTCTGTGTGGTCAGTTTGAAGCAGGCACAAACGCTTCACCAAGGGTGCCAATAAAACCTCGTCTAAGTCCACAAGCAATACCCAAGCACTCTCCAAACGGAGGTTGCTCTGTTCTAGCTTACCAACCCATTTGAGTTCTTCAAGCGCTTCCAATGCCTGTTGCGCGTGCCGGTGTTCAATGTGCAGCACCTCCGCCAATTGACTGACTCGCAAACCTTGAGGTGATGTTTTTCTGTCCAAAGCCAGTTGTTCCAAAATTTCCAAAGCCAAACGAAATGACCAGCCAGGACCGTCGGCATGCCGTTTCGATTGCCGCCCCATTTCTGGCAAGCTGGCAGTGACAACAGCGCCCAAGAGAACCACCACCCAAGCCACATAAATCCAAACCAACAAAATAGGTACGGCAGAAAATGCGCCATAGATGGCGGAATAAGTTGGCATTTGCGCCAAGTAAATTGCCAAGCCCTTTTTGGCCAATTCCAAGCCCAAGGCAACGGCCACCCCCCCTGTCAGGGCATGTCGCCAATCGACTTGGGTATTGGGCAGGTAGTAGTACAAGCCTGTCACACAAGCCACCAACAACGCAAACTCCACAAAGTCCAACAAGTTTCTGACGGACACAGGCAACCAACCGCCCAAGCCAGACAAGTAACCTGTGAACAAATAGGAAGAAATGGCCAAACTGCCACCCAACAGCAAAGGGCCCAAAGTCAATCCAGCCCAATACAAAAGCAGCCTCTGCGACCAAGGGCGTTGCCGCCCCACACGCCAAATCTGCCCCATGGTTCGATCGATCGTGACCAACAGCGCGACGGAGGCCACCACCACCGCAGCCAAACCCACGAGCCCCAAGCGGCTGGCTTTTCTTGAAAACTGAGTCAATGACCCCAGCACTTGGCGGGAAATGCTCTCTGGCACCAAACTTTCAATCAGCCAGCGTTGCAACTGGTCTTGAACTTGCGAAAAAATGGGGAAGGCCGTGAAAATGGCCAAGACCAAGGTAAACAGCGGGACCAAGGCCAAAACTGTCGTGAACGTCAGCGAACTGGCCGTCATACCCAGTCGAACTTCACGGAAACGCGTCCACAAAGTGCGCAGCATGGGGCGCCAGGGAAACTGAAGAAATGCGGTCAAACTTGAACGGAAAGAATCAAACGGCTTCATGACCGGTATGATGCCATCGCCATGAACAACTCTTCTCAAAATTCCACTTTTCTCAGCCCTAAGAGCATTGAATACACCCGTTGGGTGGCTGTTGGCAGTCTGTTAGCCCTGATTTTGCTGGGTTTGCTCTGGGAATTGTGGCTTGCCCCCCTTCGCGAAGGCGGGTCTTGGTGGGCCCTGAAGGTGCTGCCGCTTTGCTGGCCTCTGGCTGGTTTGCTCAAAAATCGCATGTACACCTACCGATGGGTCAGCCTCATGGTTTGGCTTTATTTCATTGAAGGTGTGGTCAGGGCCTGGGGCGACAAGGGCATGTCTGCAGGCCTTGCGCTGATTGAAACCATCTTATGCGTTGTCCTGTTTGCGGCTTGCGCATTTCATGTCCGGTGGCGCTTTCAAATGGCCAGGGCAAATGCCAATCTTGAGACAGACACGGAAACGACCACCCCCTCTGACCTTCCAAAATGAGCGACTTATTGGACCAGTTCCGCCAAATTTGCGGCGCAGCCCATGTCCTCACCCACGAGGACCCCAGTACGGACTTGAGTGCCTGGGAGCGCGATTGGCGCAAACGTGCACAGGGCCGTGCCTTGGCCGTGGTCAAACCCGCCAATGTGCAAGAAGTTTCTGAAGTTGTGAAGGCTTGCAGCAAAGCCAATGTCAGCATTGTTCCGCAAGGTGGCAATACCGGCTTGGCCGTAGGCTCCATTCCAGACGATTCTGGCCAACAAGTGGTGTTAAGTCTGCAGCGAATGAACAATGTCCGATCGCTTGATGCAGCCAACCTGACCGTGATTGCCGAGGCAGGTTGCATCTTGCAACAAGTGCAAACGCATGTTGAGCAAGCAGGCTACCTGTTTCCTTTGAGTTTGGCCGCAGAAGGCAGTTGCACCTTAGGGGGCAACTTAGGCACCAATGCAGGCGGCACCCAAGTGCTTCGTTTTGGCAATACGCGAGAACTTTGTTTAGGACTTGAAGTCGTGACAGCCCAAGGCGATATTTGGCACGGCTTGTCTGGCTTGCGAAAAGACAATACGGGCTACGATTTACGCAACCTCCTCATTGGCAGCGAAGGCACATTGGGCATCATCACAGCGGCCTGCATGAAGCTCTACCCCCAACCTGCAGCGCAATTGACGGCATGGGCCGCAGTGCCGAGCATGGAAGCGGCGGTATCTCTTTTGGGTTTGGCCCACGAGCGACTGGGCGCAGGCCTAACGGGCTTTGAAGTCATGGGGCAATTTGCCCTTGGCCTGGTCGACAAGCACCACCCACAACTGCGTGTTCCCTTGTTCAAAGAAACACCCTGGTGTGTGCTGTTAGAAAACTCCGATCATGAATCCGAAGCCCATGCACGGGCTGGCTTTGAAGGCTTGATGGAAACCGCTTTAGACAAAGGCTGGGTGACCGATGCGGTGGTGGCAGAAAGTCTGGCCCAAGCCCAAGGCCTATGGCAAATTCGGGAAAGTATTCCCCTTGCGCAAGCCACCGAGGGACTGAATATCAAACACGACATCAGCATTCCTGTTTCACGCATTCCTCAATTTGTTGCAGAAACCGACGCCCTTTTGCAAAGCAAAATTCCTGGAATTCGCTTGGTGAATTTTGGTCACCTAGGCGATGGCAATTTGCACTACAACGTCCAAGCACCGGCCGGCACAGACGGTCCTGCTTTCCTCAAAAATCATGAAGATGAAGTCAACACCTGGGTTTTTGACCAAGTCAAAGCCTTCAATGGCTCCATCAGTGCAGAGCACGGCATTGGTAGCCTGAAAGCAGACAAATTGACGCATTACAAAGATCCAACGGCTTTGGCCATGATGAAAGCCATCAAGCAGGCCCTAGATCCGCAAAACATCATGAACCCCGGTAGAGTGATTAAAATTTAGGTCGAACCTGCCAACGTCGTTGACAACTAAGCTGCCCAACCATCACTCGCCCTCAACGCGCCTGACCGCCCTCTTCAACCCATTAGAGCCTCTCATGACCACACGCCCTATTCGATCGCAATACGAAGATTTCATGCGCCATGTCAACGACCATGGCGTCTTCAAAGCCGACCGAACAGGTACCGGCACCACCAGCGTTTTTGGCCACCAAATGCGTTTTGACTTGAACGAAGGCTTTCCCCTAGTTACCACCAAAAAGGTTCACCTGCGCTCCATCATTCAAGAACTTTTGTGGTTTCTAACAGGTTCTAGCAACAACAATTGGCTGCGCGAACGTGGCGTGACCATTTGGGATGAATGGGCCCGCGAAGATGGCGATCTGGGACCTGTCTATGGCGTGCAATGGCGCAGTTGGCCCACACCCGATGGCGGCCACATCGATCAAATTGCCGATGTGATTCGCACCCTCAAAACCAATCCAGACTCACGCCGAATCATTGTGAGTGCATGGAATGTGGCTGAGCTTTCCAAGATGGCGCTCATGCCTTGCCATGCCTTCTTTCAATTTTATGTCGCGCCCCCTCAAATTGAAGGTGGCAAAGGCAAACTCAGCTGCCAACTTTACCAACGCAGTGCCGACATTTTCTTGGGCGTGCCTTTCAACATTGCCAGTTACGCCTTATTGACTCACATGATTGCGCAGCAATGCGATTTGGATGTCGGCGACTTCATTTGGACCGGTGGTGATTGCCACATCTACAGCAATCACAAAGAGCAAGTGGCGCTGCAGTTGAGTCGCACACCTTTTGCATACCCCACTTTGAACATCAAGCGCAAACCTGCTTCCATTTTTGAATACGAATACGAAGACTTTGAGGTGCTCGACTATGAGTGCCATGCTGCCATCAAAGCACCTGTCGCTGTCTGATGAAACTCAAACTGATTTACGCGCGTGCAGCCAATGGCGTCATTGGTTTGAACAATCAAATGCCTTGGCACTTGCCAGAGGACTTGGCACATTTCAAACGCACCACCCTCGGTTGTCCGGTCCTGATGGGCCGCAAAACTTGGGAGTCCATTCCAGCCAAATTCAGACCACTGCCCGGCCGCGCCAACTTGGTAGTCACCCGGCAAAAAGACTGGCAAGCTGAGGGGGCCCATGTGGTTCACTCGCTTGAAGAAGGCATTGCGCTGGCCTTGGCGCATTGTCCTGAGGGCAAAGACTTGTGGGTCATGGGCGGCGCCGAAATATATGCGCAAGCGGCACCCCATGCCAGCGAAGCCGTCGTGACAGAAATTGAAGAGGACTTCGAAGGCGACGCCTTTGCACCTGAATTGAGCGCCGCTTGGCAAGAGGTATCTCGTGAATCTCATGTTTCAGCGACGGGCTTGAAGTTCAGTTTTGTCACCTACCGTCAATGAATTCAAAGAAGCGGAATGCACCATGAAGCTCGCCACCTGGAATGTCAATTCACTGACTGTCCGACTGCCCCAAGTCATTGATTGGTTAAAGGCACAAGAAGCGCTTGGCCATGCGCACGCCATTGATGTCTTGGCCTTGCAAGAGTTGAAGATGACGGACGACAAATTTCCGCATCAAGCTTTTTTAGAAGCCGGCTATCACGCACAATGGTTTGGCCAAAAAACTTACAACGGTGTTGCGCTCATTTCTAAAGCACCCGCTGTTGAGGTGATTAAAAACATTCCTGGCTTTGAGGACGACATGGCCCGTGTCATCACCGGAACATTTGGTGAAGTTCGTGTCATTGGCGCTTACTTTCCCAACGGACAAGCACCCGACAGCGATAAATTTGTCTACAAAATGCGCTGGCTAGAAGCGCTCCGAAATTGGGTCAAAGAAGAAATGACCAAACATCCCAAGCTGGCGCTGATGGGCGACTACAACATCACCTTTGACGATTTGGATGTTTGGGATCCAGTGGCTTTGGCGGGCACCATTCATTGCACCCCAGAAGAGCGCGCGCATTTGAATGGCTTGATTGATTTGGGCTTGCACGACAGTTTCAGGCTTTTCGAACAAGCTGAAAAAAGCTTCAGTTGGTGGGACTATCGTGACTTCGGTTTCCGCAGAAACAGAGGCTTGCGCATCGATCACATCTTGATCACTGACGCCTTGAAGGCTCAAGCGCAAGCCTGCGTAATTGACAAGCAACCCCGAAAAAACGAACGCCCCAGCGACCACACCCCCGTGGTGCTGAGCCTGAGTTAACGGGCCGCCAGGGCCTTACCCACTTCCAAGTTGCCTTGACCTGACCCAGAGCCTGGCACCAACTCGCCAGTGCGATCTGTCACTTGGGGCATGGCTGCCAACAATTTCTCTGGGGTGTCCTCAGCGATGCCCAAGTAAACGCCTTGCGTGAGCGTGATGTGGGCGACTTCAAAACTGCCTGCGCCAGCACACATGATGGTGCGGTTGGGGGCTTGCTCAGAAGCCATGACCAACATGGCAGGGACGACAGCTTGTGGTTCAAGTGCTTTCAATACCGCCTCTGGCATCAAACCTTCGGTCATGCGCGTAGCCGCTGTGGGCGCCAGTGAATTGACGCGAATGTTGTACTTCTCACCTTCAATGGACAAAGTTTGCATCAAACCTGCCAAAGCCATTTTGGCCGCACCGTAATTGGATTGACCAAAGTTGCCATACAGGCCACTGGAAGAAGTTGTCAAAATCACTCGTCCATAGTTCTGCGCTTGCATGATGGGCCAGACAGCTTTGGTGCAATGCACAGCGCCCATCACATGGACTTCCATGACCAAACGGAAATCGTCAATTTCCATTTTTGTAAAGCTTTTGTCGCGCAAGATACCTGCGTTGTTGACCAAAATATCAACGCGCCCCCAAGTGTCCATGGCCAACTGCGTCATGGCCTTGACCGCTTCAAAATCAGTCACTGAAGCGCCATTTGCGATGGCTTCACCACCCGCTTTGACAATTTCATCAACGACCAATTGCGCAGCACTCACCGAGCCGCCCTCGCCATGCACATTTCCACCCAAGTCGTTGACCACGACCTTAGCGCCTCTCTTGGCCAAGGCCAAGGCATGTTGTTTACCCAAACCACCGCCTGCGCCTGTGACAATAGCGACACGTCCCTGAAAATCAATGCTCATTTCGATTCCTTAATCTGATAGCCTTGCAATGATTGAGACTTTAAACCAAGACTTGCAAGTTCACTGTTACCAGATTGACACTGACCTTGTTGCAAAACTACTTTTCTAACGATTTGGCCCCATGGAAATCACTTCTCACATTGTTGATACACCTCCCCGTGATGCGGCCACAGTCTTGGTTTTGCGCCAAGGTCAACAGGACTTGGAAGTCTTGATGCTGAAGCGTCATTCCGACTCCAAAGATTTGGGTGGCGTTTTTGTCTTTCCTGGCGGTAAGCGTGATGAAGCAGATGGCTCTCCTGAAGCCTTGGCCAAATTGAAGATTGACACCCAACTTCTTCATGCGCAACTGGGTGAACACCAACTTGAACCCAGCCATGCCGCCAGCTTGTTCATCGCGGCACTGCGTGAGGTTGAAGAAGAATGTGGTTTGCAACTGGAAGCATCAGACCTGCAAGCATGGTCTCGGTGGATCACACCGCGCATGCCTTCCATGATGTCCAAGCGTTTTGACACACGATTTTTTTTAGCGCGTGCACCGCATGCGCAAACAGCCGTTCAAGACAACCTTGAAACCACTGAAGTGTTATGGTCTACACCGCGTCAAGCACTAACGCAATACTGGCAAGGCGAGATTGTGTTGGCGCCACCACAAATCATGAGCCTCTCGCATTTGTGTCTCTTTAAAACTGTCGACGAGGCCATGCAAGAAGCCGCACAACGAACGCCGCCAGTGATCTTGCCCGAACCCTTTGACCAAGATGGCATGCGCGTCATTTGCTATCCCGGCGATCCACAGCATCCGATTTCTCAGCGGGCATTGCCTGGCCCTACGCGCTTGCATTTCAGAAACAAGCGGTTTGAACCCGCGGGTGGCCTGACCGATTTGTTGCATGGTGCTGTATGACTCGACCACAATTTTTATCCATGAGCAAAGCCATTCAGTATTTGGGCGATGCTGCCAGCGCGCAACAACTTCTGGTAACGCTGCAAAGCACTTTGGAATCAGAAACACATCAATTGGCACAAGCCATTGATGCGGAAAACATGGATTCGATCCAAAAACTTCTTCACCAACTGAAGGGCTTTGCACCTGTTTTTTGTGCCGATGCGCTCATCGCCGATATCAAACAGACCGAGTCACTTTGCAAAATATCTGAAAGCCCAGAAGATCGCCTTGTGGCCGTGCAGACCAGTAGAAGTTTGTTGGTCAATTTGAACCATTTGCTAGCGGAAGTGAATGCGCATTTGTCTGGGCAGGCTTGAAAGCAGGTTGCATTAACCATGCGGCCAAGATCTGCGGATCGTGTACCAAGCGAAGTGATTCAAACGCTTGCTGCGCTTCAGGATAGTGACGGCGCAAATAATTGAGCCATTGCTTCAAGCGCCCCGAGCGGTGGCGAGGCGCCACATGCAAACTCATACGCTGCCAAAAGACACTGAGCAAGGGCCACAGTTGTTCCCAGGAAAATGACTGGGCCATGCCATCCAAGTTAAGGCCCTTGGCTTGAGCGTCATGAAACTTAATTTCCAAGGCCAAACCAGGATTGTTGATCATGCCCCGGCCAATCATCAAATCTTGGCAACCTGTCACTTCACGACAGCGAACGGCATCTGCCACTGTCCAAATTTCACCGTTGGCCACCATGGGCAGTTTCACACATTGGCGAACATCTGCAATCCGCTCCCAATAAGCCGGCGGTTTGTAACCATGGGCTCTGGTTCGTCCATGGACCACCAACTCGTCAGCCCCTGCCCCTTCTATGGCCTGCGCGCAATCTTCAGCACGCAAATCGTCGTTAAAACCCAAACGCATCTTGGCCGAAACAGGCACATGCGGAGGCACAGCACGACGAACCGCAGACACAATTTGGCCAATCAACTCCGGCTCATCTAGCAACACTGCGCCACCCCGATGTCGGTTGACTGTTTTTGCAGGACATCCAAAATTCAGATCAATGCCTGCGGGATTGAGTTTTGCCAATCGTGCCGCATTCTCAGCCAAAACTTGCGGATCTGAACCCAGTAGCTGCGCTTTCACTGGCACGCCAGCCACTGTTTTACCCCCGTTGAGTAATTCTGGAACCACCCTGAAAAAAGCGCGCTTCGGCAAGACCGCATCGGTCACACGAATGAACTCAGACACACACATGTCAATGCCACCCACACGGGTGAGCGTGTCACGCAGGCTGTGGTCCAACAGCCCTTCCATGGGGGCCAATAAAATTCTCATTCAATGCGATGCTTAGGCCAATGAACGCTTCATCCGCACTTCTTCTACTTTCACAGTGCCAAAGGGCACTGTGCGCGCGGTGTTCATCTCGCGCTTGAATCCTGCCAATTCGTGAAAGCGCACAGTTCTCTCGTTCAACAGCGGAACCCAAATGGTGACATCTGTGCAATCTTCCTCTAACAAGCCTTCTCTGGCGGCATCCCACAATGCCAAGCCAACGCCTTCACCCAAGCGATCGGGGTCGGCGTAAATGGCCCAAATTTCACCCGTGGTGTTCTTTGACTTGGGGTCGCGCGAGCGATCGAACCCCACAAAACCCACAATACTGCCACCCTCAATGGCCACCATGACTTGGGGCTCACCATATTCAATGGCCTCTTTCCAATAAGAAACCCTTTTTGCCATGGGCGTGGCATCCCAATGGGCTTCAGGCACTTGACCGGCATAGGCTGCGCGGCTGGCAATCAGGTGAAGATTGGCCACTTCGGCGGCTTCTTTTTTAGTGGCAAAACGAACTTCAAAGTCAGACATATCGGTCAATGTTAGAGTCTCAAAACCCTATATTGTCGCCTGAACTGGCAGGCAAGGGAATTTAATGGTCGAAGGAGCCCCAGAATGAACCGTCAAAATGCTTCAAATTTGGTTTTAGAAAGAACCGTTGACGTGTCTCCAGAGCTGTTATTCAAAGCTTGGACGACCCCTCAACACCTCATGCCCTGGTTTTGTCCAAAACCATATCAAACCATTGAATGCGAAATTGACCTGCGACCTGGTGGGAAATTTTTTACGCAAATGATCGATCCTGAGGGCAATCAATTACCCTCAGAGCCTGGCTGTTTTTTGGAGATCATTCCCAACCGGAAAATAGTTTGGACCTCAGCCCTGGGTCCTGACTTTAGACCGCTCGAATCTTCTGCATTTCCGTGGGTATTTACGGCAGTCCTTGAATTCGAACCCCATGGAAATGGCGGCGCAATTTATCGGGCCACGGCCATTCACAAAGACCAAAAGGATGCAGACTCACACGAAGAGATGGGATTCAGTCAGGGCTGGAGCATTGTTCTTGATCAATTGGTCGCCTACGTTAAATCGAATCCCATGTCCTGATGCGCATGCATTCAATGACAAGTACCATCACACCCATGCTTCGTAGAAGTTTGCAAATACTCAGCCTGTGGGCTTTGTGTCAACTAACAACCTTGCACGCGCAAACACAAGTACAAGCTTTCAAAGACGACATGGCCGAACGGACTCGCGCTTGCACGGCTTGCCATGGCGAACAAGGTCAGGCAGGGCCCGATGGGTATTACCCAAGACTGGCTGGGAAGCCCTCAGGCTACTTGTTCAATCAACTCAAAAATTTTCAAGAAGGCCGCCGTCACTACAACCTGATGACGCGCTTGGTCGACCCCTTATCGGACGCCTACCTGCTAGAAATGGCAGACTATTTCTCTAATCTGAAGTTGCCCTATCCCCCCGCCGCAAGGCCTTCCGAGCGCGTCTCTCAGCGCATTTTGTCAGCCGGTAAAAAATTGGCTTTAGAGGGCGACAGCACACGACAAGTGCCCGCTTGTAGCAGCTGCCACGGCACGCAACTCACAGGCATCCAACCCAATGTGCCTGGACTTTTGGGTTTACCACTTGACTACTTGAATGCACAGTTGGGCGCATGGCAAACCCACCAAAGAAAAGCTGCCAGCCCCGACTGCATGAGTGACATCGTGCAACGATTGACTTCCGAAGATTTGGTCGCCGTCGCCACCTGGCTATCAACGCAGAATGTGCCCTTGAATGCTTCGCCTGCCAAACAAATTTCTGTGCCGCTGAAAGCGCCATGGCGTTGCGGCAGTGCGCCAGAATTGTCCAAGGCACAGCCATGAAGTTTCCAACTCATTTCTGGCGTTACTTTGCCATTCTTTGGATCGCAGTGCTTGTTGCACTTGGTGCTGCCATTTGGATGGACAACCATCGCGACATTTTCGAAACACAAACACCCACACTGACCCAATTGGTTGCTGACAACAATACAGTCAGCAAAGGGCATGAACTGCTTCGACTTGGCAATTGCATGGCTTGTCACACCGAACGCGGGCAACCGGCTGGCGCAGGCGGCCGCGCGTTCCAAACGCCTTTTGGCAAGGTTTACAGCAGCAACATCACGCCCGATGTGCAACAAGGCTTGGGCGCTTGGGATGCCAATGATTTTTGGCGCGCATTGCACTATGGAAAATCCAAAGATGGCCGATTGCTGACGCCAGTTTTTCCTTATCAACACACCACGCTGATAACGCGAGAAGACAGCGACGCCATGTTTGCGGCACTCCAAAAATGGACGCCCGCAGTCAATCCAAAGTCAATTGCAAAACCTTCCGCCACTTTAGATTGGCCCTACGGCACACCGCTTGCCATTGCGCTTTGGAGAAGTTTATTTTTCACACCAGGCGTCTATCAGACTGACCCTCAACAGAGTAAAGAATGGAATCGAGGCGCCTACCTTGCACAAGGACTTGGACACTGCGCAGCTTGTCACAGTGAGCGAAATGACTGGGGGGCCATTGCTGCGATGAATGACTTGACTGGCGGACTCATGCCGGGGGTCAATTGGTACGCCCCGTCACTCATCAGCCTGAAAGAAACAGGCTTGGCCGAACAAACAACGCAAGACATTGCAAGACTTCTACAATCGGGCCGCAATGACCACGCCAGCGCCATGGGTCCCATGGCAGAAGTGGTTCAACACAGCACACAATATTGGCGCAGTGAAGATCTTTTGGCAGTCGCAACTTACCTCAAGGACTTGGCTCAAAAAGAATCACAACGTACCGGCTCGGCATCCGCTGATTCTTCAATTCAGAATGCCGCGAGTCCCACGGCCAAAGTCTTGAGCCTTGGCGCCAAAACATACGACGATCATTGCGTTCAATGCCATCAAAGCCAAGGCCAAGGTGTGCCAGGTGCATACCCCGCCCTGGCCAATAATCGAGCCGTTCTTTTGAACGATCCCACCAATTTGGTTCAAAGCGTTTTGTATGGCGGCTACCCTGTATCTACGCCTCTGAACCCCAGACCCTTTGGCATGCCGCCCTACATACTGACACTGGATGATCGTGAAATAGCGGCTGTGCTGACCCACCTTCGAACACAATGGGGCCATCAAGCGCCCGAAGTGACACCGCTTCAAGTCAATCGCATCAGAGCGCTGCAAGGGCCTTGATCATGTCTGCGCTGAACGTGATCTTTGTGGACGATCATCTCGCCATTCTCGATAAGCCTTCGGGTTTACTGAGCGTGCCTGGTCGTGGCGAAGACAAACAAGATTGCCTCATCGCCAGAGCGCAAACGCAATGGCCTGAAGCACTCACAGTTCACAGGCTCGATATGGCCACCTCAGGTTTGATGGTCATTGCGCGTGGCCCTGAAATGCAACGCTACCTCAGCCAAGCATTTGAACTCAGGGAAGTTAGCAAAACGTATGAAGCGGTCGTGTCTGGCGTGCTTGATCCAAAGACAGCCAACATGGCAGATGCTTGGCAAGACATTCAAATACCGCTTCTCATTGATTGGCCCAACAGACCCAAAAGCAAAGTTGATTGGGAACACGGCAAACCCAGCCACACCCAATGGCGCATCATCCGCTCCGACTTAGAAAATACAACCCGTGTAGAACTCAAACCCATCACAGGACGAACCCATCAATTGCGATTGCACATGATGGCCATTGGCCACGCCATCTTGGGCGATACCCTTTACGCCTCACCAGAAATTCAAGCGCAATCTAGCCGCTTGTTATTGCATGCGCGCATTTTGCAATTCAAACATCCCA
>JACCDZ010071612.1_pt1 | contig 17605 bp, 17 predicted proteins | sample 7449551 | NCBI WGS metagenome assembly JACCDZ01 (sample SAMN15323452, study PRJNA562643) | freshwater metagenome | isolation source: river surface water | place: USA:Blue River Watershed | collected 2017-08-18
CAAGACTGGCAGCAAATGCGGCAACAAATTCGCACCTATGTTCTGCGTAAATTGAGTCGCTTGTTGCATGTTGATGTTGAGTCGCTGATTGAATCCGATGATTATTTGGATCCGATCCGCATTGAGCAACGTACGTCGAGTTTTGCGGGAGCGTTGTATGGTGCGAGCTCAAACGACCGGATGGCTGCTTTTTTTAGACATCCTAATTTTTCAAAAATCGATGGATTGTATTTTGCTGGAGGTAGCGTGCATCCAGGTGGCGGAATTCCGTTGTGCTTGTTGTCTGCTAAAATTGCGACGGATTTGGTTAAAAACCCTTCCGCATAAAAATCGATCACAGCACATCAATACTAATTTTCCGATCGTTTTTGAGTTCAAATGCTGCTTGTTCAAAGTCGGGTGAACTGAATTTTCCGCGGGCATTGCGTGAAAAGCCATACATTTCGGTTGGATATCCCACGATGTTTTTATCCATGTATCCGTTGGAGTTGGCATCGTGAAAAACGCCAACGGCATAGGTATCGCTTGGAAGGTCAATTTGAATTTCGACGGCTGGAGATTTGGCGGACACGATTACGTATTTGTAGTTTCCCTTCATTTTTGGAAAATCATCTTTTTTTCTAAAAACACCTACCATCACTTTACCTTCTGCTTTTTTAATGCCTCGAATTTCGATTGTAAGCGTATGCTTTTTTTCCGTTTGTATGAATGAAGTGAGTAGCCCGAATAGTACAAAAATCATGATTTTGTTCATAACGTAATCTTTTTATTAAGTATAGAAACAACGCTTTTCCATTTTTGTTTATTGCGCTCATCGTCCCAACAATAAATGGGAATTAGAACGTACAGTTGTTTTTCTACCCAGCGATGCACTCTAAAGTTAACCCAAATTTATACCTTTGAGTAGATTATGGAAAAAAATAGATACGTGCTCGTCACTGGCGGAGCAGGATACATTGGTTCTCATACAGTTGTAGAATTGATGGCGTTTGGTTTTACACCCGTCGTGATCGATGATTTTCGGAATGCGGAATCATTGGTGATCGATAACATGAATCGGATTACAGGTTCAGAAATTCAAGTAATTCAAGCAGCTTGTCAAGATGAAGAGACGCTCGAAGCCTTGTTCAACGCGTACTCGTTTGAGGGCGTAATTCATTTTGCAGCAGATAAAGCAGTTGGCGAATCGGTGCAAAATCCATTGAAATACTACGATAACAACATCAACAGTTTACTTTCTATCTTGAAGATGATGGAAAAATACCGTACCAAGAGTTTGGTTTTTTCTTCGTCGTGTTCGGTGTATGGAAATCCCGTTCGCGGCAGTGAGGCGATTGTTGAAACAATTGAGCGGCTTGCACCTGAATCTCCATATGGAAATACCAAGTTGATTTGTGAGCAAATTATCCGTCATTGGATCGCATCCAACCCACGATCGAATGCGGTTTTGTTGCGGTACTTCAATCCGATTGGTGCGCATCGCTCCGGATTAATTGGCGAATTGCCTCAGGGAATTCCCAACAATTTACTTCCATACATTACGCAGACGGCGGTTGGAATTAGGAAGTCATTGACCGTATTTGGAAACGACTACCAAACTACCGACGGCACGTGCATACGGGATTACATCCATGTTTCTGATCTGGCGAAAGCGCATGTAAACGCATTGCAATGGTCCGAGCAACAAGATGTTGGTACGATTGAACCGTTCAATGTGGGTACGGGAAAAGGCACGTCGGTGTTGGAAATGATCTCCACATTTGAAAAAGTGACTGGAATTTCTCTTCAATGGCACTATGGCCCGAGAAGAGCAGGCGATGTGCAAGAGATTTTCGCAAATCCTTCCAAAATAGAGCATGCATTTGGGTGGAAGGCACAATTTACGGTTGCAGATGCAATTCGGGATGCGTGGAATTGGGAGCAAAATCGGATACAACATGACTAAACATCTACTCTTCATTTTTATCGCTTGGTTGTGTGTTGCTAGTGCGTATGCTCAAAAACCAGATTCTTCGCTGATTTCGAGATATCGTCCTGGCTTGTTTTGGTTTTACGACGGACTGCGTACAAAGGAGCAAGCAGACGTGCATAAATACGAACGGCTCATCCTCGATGTGTTTTACTGTGACTGGAATACGCCGAAAGTAAAACCATTTCAAAGTGATTGGACTTCGATTGGATGGAATATTCAATCGCTTTTCGACATACCCGTCACCAAGTGGAATAACGTGTCGCTTGGAGTAGGATTGGGGTATGAGCATACCCGTTTGCAATCGAATTTTGTGTTGGATCGGATGGAGTCTACAAAATCTACGGAGTTGTCAGACTTTTTACCGGTGTTGCAGTACGAGAAATCAGTTTTTAAAACCAATAAATTGTTTGTTCCAATTGAGCTGCGTTTTCGGACATCGGGTTGGAAACATTTCAAATTCGTAGTTGGGGGAAGGATTGGGTATCAATTTTCCAATTCGACGCTGTTTCAGTATACGAACGCAGAAACAACAGTTCGTCAGACGACCGTTGGATTTTATGATTTTCGCCCGTTGTCGTTGAGCACGCATCTACGTATCGGGATTCGGAATTGGGCAATCACGGGGTCGTACAATTTGAATCCGTATTTTAAGAGCGCACAAAGCACAAAAATCAACGGTTTTCAAATCGGATGTAGTATTGCGTTGTTCTGATCTTCTTAAAAATCTGTTAAAGAAATTCGCATTTGCCCAATGAACGTTAATTTTGCGTTGTACTGCGAATAAATGCCTACCTTACACAGTTAAATTTTTTATATGAAAAAAGGATTACTTATTTTATCAATGACGCTTTTAGTCTCTGGATTTGCGTTTAATCAAAATTACAAAACAGCGATCGGTTTCAAGGGAGGATTTCCTGGATTTGGTGCGTTAAACTTGAAACACAGTTTGGGCGGTGCAAGTGCAATCGAAGTTTCTGTGGGTGGTGGAAGAAATCACTTGTGGTTGCAGGGGTTATACGAAATCAATAAAGACATCAGTTCAGGATTCAACTGGTACTATGGAGTAGGTGCGGATTTAGGTACTTGGTCTAAGAACTACAATTACAAATGGAGAGATGATTATTACAACGGATTTTACGGTGGTTTAGACGGCGTGCTTGGTATTGAATACACGTTTAATGAAATTCCAATCAACTTAGCATTGGATGTGAATCCAACAATTCGTCTTTTCCCATACGTAGGTTTCGGAATGTACGGAAACTTTGCGGTGAGATTCGCGATTAAATAAAAGTAAGAAGCTTATAAAAAAAGCGGGAGTTGATTTGATCTACTCCCGCTTTTTTTGGTCTTTATCTTTTGTGTTTTTATTCAACAGTACTCAATTTCAACATGTTTGATTTTCCATTCTCATCCAATGGAATAGAAGCAATGTTGATAATGAGGTTACCTTCTTCCACCAAACCTTCTTTTTTAAGCAAGTACTTGATATCTGCAATCGTATGGTCGGTGCTCACACGAGAATCGTAGTAAAATCCTTTGACACCCCAAATCAAGTTCAATTGCGTCAGAATTTGTTTGTTGGAAGTAAAGATATAAATCGGTGATTTTGGTCGTTGTGAAGCCAATTTGTAGGCTGTATAACCCGAGTAAGACATAGCAATGATCGCGTCTGCTTCTACCCGTTGAGCGAGTCGACATGCATTGAAGCAAATGGAATCAGAAATAAATCGCTCCTGACTTTTGTCGGGCATCACTTCTTTGTTGTAAATCCCATCAAACGTTTCCATTTCTTTCACAATGTTTGCCATCGTTTTGATAACTTGAACAGGGAATTTCCCTACGGAAGTTTCACCGGAAAGCATCACGGCATCAGCTCCATCCAACACAGCGTTTGCGACGTCGTTGACCTCGGCACGTGTAGGAGAAATATTGGTAATCATGCTCTCGAGCATTTGCGTAGCTACAATGATCGGCTTTGCAAAGTGGAAACATTTATTGATCAGCATTTTTTGGATCAGCGGGACATTTTGATACGGAACTTCCACTCCTAAATCGCCACGCGCAACCATTAATGCGTCGCTTTCTTTGATGATCGAGTCGATATCAGCAATTGCCTCAGGCTTTTCGATTTTAGCAATCACTTTTGCTTTTCCATGAGCTGCTGCAATCAAGTGTTTCAATTCGATGATATCGCGTGCAGAGCGCACAAACGACAATCCTATCCAATCCACATTTTGTTGCAGAGCGAAATCCAAATCCTCTCGGTCTTTTTTTGTCAACGACGGGAGTGAGATTTTTGTGTTTGGTAGGTTTACTCCTTTGCGTGACGACAAAATTCCACCGTGAACAATCAACGCTTCGATGTTTTTCTCACCATCTGTACTGATGATTTCTAGTGCTAATTTTCCGTCGTCTAACAGAATTCTTTCGCCCGGCTGAACATCTGCTGGAAGCTGCTCGTAATTGATGGCAATTTTTTCAGCAGTACCAACCATTTTCTCTGTTGTGATGGTGATGGTCTTCCCATTTTCGAGCAACACACCATTGTTTTCCATTTCGAATACGCGAATTTTTGGACCTTGTAAATCGGCGAGAATTGCCACATTTAATCCAGTTTCTTTGTTCAATTCGCGAATCGTTTCTACAACTTTTGCGTGGTCGGCATACGCACCGTGCGAGAAATTCAGTCTGCAAACATTGACACCTTCGTTAAACATTTCACGTAATGTGTCCTTGTCTGAAGATGCGGGGCCCAATGTGGCAACAATTTTTGTTCTTTTCATAATCCGTTGTTTAGATGTTTGTTACATCTTTATTTTATAAATTTTTCGTTCTTCTTAGTCAAAAAGAATGTGCTCTGTGGATGCAAACTCTTGGGGATCAAATTCAAATGCGGTCAATACACTGGGATGACTTTTTATTTTTTCGACCCATTCTTTGATTGAAAATGTGCGGTTATTTCTTAAAAACAAAAAGTAGTCAATTTGTTGTTTTTCGGGAATAAGAAATTTATTTTCTGATTTATTTTTGATCAAGTAAATTTCCATCATGTTTTCTTCGTCCTGCTCGAAATAGTAGGAGTGGTTTGAATTTCCTGTTCCTTTTTTCCCAGCTACAACAAAATAGTCTTCTGCTTTTGCAAGATTCATTTTTAACAACTCGTTGAGTCCCCAAACAAGCCGATAATCACTGTGATGAGAGCAAATCCCAATCATGTCGTAATCATAATCGGTTTCAATGAAAAGATTGTATTTGTGTTGTTTCGACATCCAAAAATATAACAGCCCTAAGTTAGTCATTATTTGGGTTCGGGTAATTTATTGATGTTACCCTTGTGTAAAATTTAGAGAAAATTTTAATTTTTTAGCAATTGAACACGCGCTGAAATGACCAATGGAATGGTTCAGATTTCACCCATCAAGGTCAGTGTCTCTTTCGCGGCTGCTTGTTCAGCTTGTTTCTTGGAGTTACCGATTCCTTTTCCGTAGGGCGTATTATTGACGTGTACCATGATTTCGTAGCTCCAATTGCCGTTGGTGGTTACTTCCTGAAGTACGATGAATTCGAGCTTGAGATGTTTCTTTTGACTCCAGATAAAGAGTTTGGACTTGAAATCAATTTCTTCTTCTAGGATTTTGTTCAAATCGGCATAGTTGCGTAAAATATGATGGTTGACACATTTTTTGACCGCTTCGTAGCCACCGTCGAGGTAGATTGCACCCATCAATGCTTCGAATGCATTGCCCTCTAAACTGGAAAGATTGATCGCACGTCCTTTGTGATAGCGCAAAATATCTCTCAATTCAAGTGCTTCACCGATTTCTGAGAGCGTTTTTCGACTTACTACTTTGGATTTAATTTTGGTCAAGTACCCTTCGTCTTCCTCCGGAAATCGCAAAAAAAGTAATTCGGCTACTACGGCATCGAGAATTGCATCACCCAAGTATTCCAAGCGTTCGTTGGAAACTTCACTTTCTGTAAGATTGCTGTAAGATTTGTGCGTGATTGCTTCGTAAAAATAACTCAGATTTTTAGGCTTGTACCCAAAGCGTTTCAAGACAAAGCGAATGAGCGTTAAGTCTTCGTTTGTCCTGTGAGCAGATTTCGAAAACAGTCGATTGAACAACGTTTTAGTTATTGAATTTTTTCACAATCACAGAAGTGTTGTGACCACCAAATCCAAACGTATTGGAAAGCGCAACATTTACTGTGCGTTTTTGAGCTGTATTGAATGTAAAATTCAATTTGTTGTCCAATTCAGGATCATCTGTAAAGTGATTGATCGTTGGAGGAACAATATCATTTTTCACGGAAAGAATACAAGCAATTGCTTCGATTGCACCCGCTGCACCCAATAAGTGACCAGTCATCGATTTTGTAGAACTGATGTTGATGTTGTACGCATGTTCACCAAACACCTGCAAAATAGCTTTTGTTTCAGCGATATCACCCAACGGTGTTGAAGTTCCATGCACATTTACGTAATCCACTTCAGTTGCGCTCATTTCAGCGTCTTCCAACGCAGAAATCATCACGTTGCGTGCGCCAATTCCTTCCGGATGAGGTGCAGTCATGTGGTAAGCATCACCAGACATTCCGCCACCAGCAACTTCCGCATAAATTTTTGCTCCACGTTTGATTGCGTGGTTGTATTCTTCAAGGATTAAAGCACCTGCTCCCTCGCCCAAAACAAATCCGTCGCGGTCAAGATCGAATGGTCTTGAGGCTGTTTCTGGAGAATCATTTCGAGTAGAAAGTGCTTTGAGTGCATTGAATCCACCCATACCCATTTCATTCACAGCAGCTTCTGAGCCACCCGTCACGATTGCATCTGCTTTTCCCAATCGGATTAGATTGAAAGCATCAATAATTGCATTTGTGGAAGAAGCACATGCCGAAACAGTTACGTAGTTTGGACCACGTAATCCGTATTTGATTGAAATGTGACCCGAAGCAATATCGGAAATCATTTTCGGGATAAAGAATGGGTTGAATTTTGGAGTTCCATCTCCAGCGAAGAAATTTTGAGCCTCGTCTTGAAAGGTTTTCAACCCTCCAATTCCAGATCCCCAAATAACTCCGATCCGATCGAGGTTTGGATTGGACTCCATCAACCCAGAATCAGCCATGGCTTCTGTGGCAGAAACCATGGCGTATTGAGAAAATTGATCCAATTTGCGCGCTTCTTTGCGGTCGATAAAATCTTCCACATTGAAATTTTTGACTTCGCATGCAAATTGAGTTTTGAATTTAGACGCATCGAATTGTTTGATCGGCGCAGCTCCACTTGTTCCTTTCAATAGGTTTTCCCAATATTCGGTAACGGTGTTACCAATCGGTGTGAGCGCTCCTAAACCTGTTACAACAACTCTTTTTAATTCCATACAGAATGTCTTAATTCAACAATTAATTATTACCTGATTATACGTTCTTCTCGATGTAAGATACTGCATCACCAACCGTTTGGATTGTTTCTGCTTGATCGTCTGGAATTGCAATGTTGAATTCTTTTTCGAACTCCATAATCAATTCTACTGTATCTAAAGAGTCAGCTCCTAGATCATTTGTGAAGCTTGCTTCGTTAGTTACTTCGCTCTCTTCAACACCCAATTTATCTACGATAATTGCGATTACTTTTGACTTGATATCAGACATTTCTAATTTTTTTAATGATTAATTCAGCTTGCAAAGAAAGAATATATGCTTTAAAAAACAAAATTATTAATGACTTAATTCAAATCTAGTTTGTTAAACCATTTAGTAATCAATAGATTGTCATTGTTTTCATTCGTCTGGATTCCTTCAATTGCTAGCGTTATTCGCTTTTTTTTTGGTCGATCGTGTAGTTTTCGAGTCGGGTTTTTTACATTTCAGCCTAACTTTGTCGTAAATAACGAATCAACATAAGCGAAACAACATGATAAATTACAATCCCAAAAGCTGGATTAACTTGATTTTTTCGATTCACAAAAGCGATACCCTTCGTATTTTGTGGAAAGAGATTATTTCCATGGGAATTCTAACCTTGCTCGTTGCATATATCGAGATCAATTTTTTTCCAGATGCGCTGTTTTTGGAAAAATTAGTGACGGTTTATCAATTAATTGGTTTCGTAATTTCGCTGTTGCTTGTATTTCGTACCAACACGGCGTATGATCGTTGGTGGGAAGGTCGCCGAAAATGGGGAGAATTGGTGAATGACACCCGAAACTTTGGGGTGAAATTGAATTCGATATTGACGGACGAAGCGGACAAAGCCTATTTTGGGCGAATGATCTCAAACTTCACATTTGCGATGAAAGAACATCTGCGGAGTGGTGTTATTTGGAATGAATTGAACTTAACCAGCGATGAGTTGCAGCTGCTCGAACGAAAAAACCATGTTCCTTTAGCAATTGTTGGGTTGATGTATGAGAAGCTGCACGTGTTGAAAACGAATGGACTGATTTCAGAAGGTGAATACATGGCGTTGGACACAAACATCAATGCCTTTATGAACGCATGTGGAGCATGTGAACGCATCAAAAAAACACCAATTCCTTTTTCGTATAGTATTTTCTTGAAAAAGTTTATTTTTATTTACGTTGTTTCAATGCCGTTGGCGTTTGTGACTAGCTTCGGTTATTTTGCTGCTTTTATTGCAACATTCGTATTTTATGTTCTTGTCAGCATGGAAGTGTTGGCGGAAGAAATTGAAAATCCATTCGGACACGATGATAACGATTTACCCACCGATCAGCTGGCTGAAAGTATTCAAAAAAACATGCGTGAAACGCTTAAATAGTTTTTTCTAAACAACTACACGGAGGATTTGACGTCACTTTGGCATATTAAATAATTACATTTTATCATGCAGTTTAAATTATTCGTTTCATTCGTTTTTATTAGTTTTCTAACTTTTTCTCAATCTTCTTCAAAGCGAGTACTTTTCATAGGAAACAGCTACACTTCCGTCAACAATTTACCGCAGATGCTTAGAAATGTAGCTTTATCGGTGAATGACACCGTAGATTTCGATGTCAACGCTCCTGGCGGTCAAACATTTCAAGGTCATTTCAACAATCCGACTTCCCTCAACAAGATCATGGCTGGCGGTTGGGATTTTGTGGTGTTACAAGAGCAAAGTCAATATCCTTCCTTTCCAACAAGTCAAGTGATGGCGGAAGTTTTTCCGTACGCAAGAAAACTAGACAGCATCGTTAATTTATACAACAGTTGTGCTGAAACCGTTTTTTACATGACGTGGGGTAGAAAAAATGGAGATGCTTCCAACTGTTCTTATTGGCCACCTGTTTGCACTTACAATGGAATGGACAGTTTGTTGAATTTGAGATACCAAATGATGGCATCACAAAATGACGCGATTGTTTCTCCAGTTGGTCAAGTTTGGAATTACATCCGCACAAATCATCCTGAGATTGAATTGTACCAAACAGATGAAAGTCATCCTTCTGTTGCAGGAACTTACTTGGCTGCTTGTACGTTTTATTCAACCGTTTTCAGAAAAGATCCAACGGCTGTGACTTTTTTTGCTGGTTTATCTTCAGTAGATGCAATCAAGATTCAAAATGCGGTTAAATTGCATGTGTTTGATAGTTTGGAAAAGTGGAATATTGGTTTGTATGATTTGAATGCAGATTTCGATTTTGAACTAAGTTCAGGTGGAGAGGTTGCGTTCTCAAACAGTTCTACGTCAACTGTCTCCGTGGTATGGGATTTTGGCGATGGTTCAACTTCTACGGAAATTAATCCAACGCATACATACGCTCAATCAGGTGTTTACGAGGTTGTTTTGACCATTACGGAGTGTGGGAAAACTGCAACGATTACTAAAACCATCACGTTCACTCCACTTGGTATTGCAGAGATGAAAGCTACTTTGTGGAATGTATATCCTAATCCGGTAAATCAGTTTTTACAATTGGATAATCAACAATCAAATGCAACTTTCTTTTTGATTTATAACGCGATGGGTGAAATTGTACACGAAGGAAAATTAGTGACTGGAATCAATAAAATTTCTACAGAACATTTAGTTCAAGGAATTTATCATATCGAAATTCGTGATGCATCTAGTGTATTGGGAAGAAAGAAATTGGCGAAATTGGATTTTAAATTCTGATGCTAATTTAATTTGAAGGTTAACGTGAAAATCGTACCGTTTTTGGTGTTGAATTCGAAATGTCCGTCGAGTTGTTCGGCCAGCGCTTCAATTAAGGTCATTCCGAGCGACAAGTGATTGTGGTTGGGATTGTAGTCAAACCCAGGTCCGTTGTCTTGAATGAGCAATAAAACCTGATTGGCAATTTTTTTGATTTTGATTTCCAATATTCCGCCGGTTTCATGAAATGCGTGCTTGACAGAATTGGTGATTAGTTCATTCAATATAAGTGCGCAAGGAATCGCTTTTTCGGAAGTCAATTCGAATGAATCGATCTCGACGTGTGTTTCGATTTTCTTGTGGCGGGGGAAAATGGTGTTTTCGAGGTCTTTTACCAAGTCTTCCAGGTAATCTTTCAGATCAATTTTGGTGAAATTGCCTTTTTCGTACAGTTTTTGATGTACTGCAGCCATGGAATGAACCCGGTTGGAGCAATCCATCAAAATGGTTTTAAGTCCTTCATTTTCTACATGATGTCGTTGAAGATTCAACATACTCGACACAATGGCTAAGTTATTTTTAGTTCGGTGATGAATCTCAGAAAGTAAAATATTGCGGTCTTTCAAGGTTTCCTCAAGTAGCTGTTTTTGTTGCTGATTCACGATAATTTTGGAATCCAACGCGTTGTTTTGTTGCGACTGTAAAATGTTGTATTTCAGTACAATAATCACCGATAAGGCAAATGCAAAAAAGTAATTCAATTGGGTAAAGAGGGATTGCGGCCGAATAATCAGATCGTGGGATGGGTATTTTTCAATCAATAGAAAAGTGATACCATGAATCAGGATGACACAGACGATCGAAGTGGTAAGCATCGATTTGTATTTTGGCAAGGGGTGTAAAAACGAGATGCTTGCAAACAAGGGAAAAAGGAATAGATAGGTGCCATAATTGAACTCAAACAAGGCGTTTACTAAGCACAAATTGAAATTCAGTACGAGTAAAAAAATCGCTGTAGCAATTTTGAAATTCCCAAATGAATTGAACACCAATACCAAAAAAAGCATCGTACAGGTCATAAACATCAATAGCCCGTAGTGCCATTCGGGGGTTTTGATACAGAAAACAGCGATGGCAAGCAGGGGCAAAATCCAAACCAATGCGAGGAAATTCATTCCCCGGATACGCCGCGAAGTTTGTGGACTCGATGATTCAGAAACTCCTAAATTGACTAGAAGTTGATAGAAGTAATTGATTCCATTTCCGCGGACAAAGTTCATTTCTTTAATTTCTCGTATCGTTTGATGTCAATTTCTGGATGTAAATCAGAACCAGTTTCCAAAGATGCAACAAATTCTTGAGACAACAAAGGAGCCATCATGTATCCTTTGGCACCTAAACCGTTAAAAATCTTTAATTTGTGAAATTGAGGGTGAGTTCCGATCAGTGGACGACGGTCTAAAACAGTGGGTCGAATTCCAGCTTGATGGTTCACAACATGGAAAGCTCCGGAGACCAAACTCTGCGCTTGTTCAATTAGCGTTTTTTTGGCTTCTTCTGTCAAATCAAGTGTTGCAGTCTTCCACGTATAGGTTGCACCAACTTTGAATTGTTGGTTTCCGATAGGTAGAATGAAACACTTGCGGTTGAGCAATTCAGCAGCCGGTAGTTCGTTGGATTCAACGGTCAATATTTCGCCCTTCGTGGTCTCCAACGGTAAGTAGTTGAAGTACGGATTGTTTACTCCGCGATGTCCTTCACAGAACACTATATGGGCGTATTCAACGCCATCATACGTTGCGTTTTCTGGATCCAGTGCATCAAAATTGAATTCCTTTTCAATCAACACTCCAATGGATTGCAACCAATTGCGTGCGTCGTCGAGGAGTGCTGCTGTTTTGATATAGGCTGTTTGCAAGACTTCTCCTGTACCACAGGTATTGAGTACGTTTTGATTCTGCAGATCGGATTGATCCAAGGTTTTCATGAATGGAATATACCGTTCATCCGTTTGCTTTTTCAACCAAGTATCGGTTTCTTGCTGATGCGCAAATGCACGTCGAATTGGGATCGGTTGATAATACGTGTTTCCCCATTCAGCGGCGAGTTGTTGGTAAAATGGGACTAACGCAGGGATAAATTCTTCAACGCGCCAACTCAGTGTTGTACGTCTAAAAACCAACGGATTGATCACGCCAGCTGCCACTCGGGAACTGTCGTTTTGACCCAAGTCAACGACTTTGAATGGGATATTTTTTTCAAAAAGTCTTCTTGCTATACAGATGCCAGCAATTCCTGCTCCAACAACTAGCGTTGTATTTTTTTGTTTGTCGTCGTTCATTTTGCGATCGCTAAGCTAAGCACAGTTACTTGAATATGTGGCATAACTTCTAAAATTTTTTGAATGGCCGCCTCTAGGGTAGAACCTGTTGTCACGACATCGTCAACCAATGCAATATGTTGGAGATGGGTGTATTTTGAAGTATCCACAACAAAAACTTCGGAGACATTGTCCCACCGCATGAATTTATTTTTTTTAGTTTGGCTGTCGGTGTGTTTTCCTTTTGTTAACAAGTCAGTGACTACTTCAGCACCAAGTGTTTCTGCAATTCCGCGTGCAATCATTTCACTTTGGTTGTAGCCCCGCATGAATTGCTTTTTGGGATGCAATGGAACTGGAATAAGTGCCTGAATGTGACCAAATTTTGTACTGTTTGAAGTTAGTTTCTCTCCGAAACGTCTCCCCATCGCTACCGCAAGTTCTTTTTTTCCCTTGTACTTGATGGCATGTAAAATTTCTTGTGTGCTTGATTCTTGTTGAAAATGTAAAAATGCGCAGGTGGAAGCGAGCGGCACCCGTCCCCAAAATAATTGATCCAATGCAGTTGGTTCTGTAAAATTTTCAAAGAATGTAAATTTCAAATCGGAGTCACAAATGGGACAGATTGAGATCGAATTATGGGTTAATTCTTGACTACAAATCAAACACAAATCGGGGTAAATTAGATGGAGTAAATCGTCTTTCCATCGGGTTACTTTTTGAATCCAAATCGATGTCTGTTTGGGGGTTGTGGTGGAGGTGCGCATATATGAACATTGAAGTGTTTAAAACAAGCAAATTTTTAACTTGACAACGGGGTTAATTGGCCTTAAATTTATAGAAAAAATCGGAATCTATAGCATGGTACAAATTTTTGACAAATCCTAACATTTTGTAGATAAAAACACGAAAAATGACTGTGAATATCTTTATTCCGTGTGTTGATAAACTAGCTATCTGTTGATAGTAAAGGGGTTCAATATTTGAATGTTGAAAACATCTAGTCATTGTGAATTTCTTTACTTGTTTTAGGGAGAAAAAATGACAATTTTTGTACAGCTCAAAAGCCGAATTCAATCGGTGTTAAAACATACTTTCTCCAAGTTTGTTGAGGTTAATAAAATAGAACGAAATTAAAACGAAAGTGATGGAATGCATCGGCATTCTTTCTAAGCACATATTGATTAAAAAAAATAGAGTAAAATGGCAAATGTAGAACCGATATTGGAAGCAAATGAAAACCGATTTGTTTTGTTTCCAATTCAACACGATGATATTTGGTCTTTCTACAAGCGGGCAGAAGCAAGTTTCTGGACTGCGGAGGAGATCGATTTATCGCCAGATTTGATCGACTGGGAGAACAAACTAAATGACAACGAGCGCCATTTTGTAAAACATGTTTTGGCATTCTTTGCTGCTTCGGATGGTATTGTGAACGAAAATTTGGCTGAAAATTTCTTGTCAGAAGTGCAATACACTGAAGCAAAGTTTTTCTATGGTTTCCAAGTTGCGATGGAAAATGTACATTCAGAAACGTATTCGTTGTTGATTGATACATACATCAAAGATTCGGCAGACAAAGCGTACTTGTTTAACGCAATCGATACGATGGATTGTGTGCGTAAAAAAGCAGATTGGGCATTGCGTTGGATTGATCAAGGGAGTTTTGCGGAAAGATTGGTTGCTTTTGCAGCTGTTGAAGGAATTTTCTTCTCAGGGTCATTCTGTTCAATCTTTTGGTTGAAGAAGCGTGGTTTGATGCCTGGACTTTCTTTTTCCAATGAGTTGATTTCAAGAGACGAAGGATTGCACTGCGATTTTGCGTGTTTGTTGTACAATAATCATGTAATTAACAAGCTATCAAAAGACCAAGTGCGTCAAATCATCGTGGACGCTGTTGAAATAGAGAAAGATTTTATTTTGGATGCACTTCCCGTGAAATTGATTGGGATGAATAGTGATTTGATGTCCCAATACATCGAGTTTGTAGCAGATCGATTGTTGCAAGAACTTGGAAACGAAAAAGTGTACAATGCTACAAATCCATTCGACTTTATGGATATGATTTCGATCCAAGGAAAAACGAATTTCTTCGAGAAACGCGTGGGGGAATACCAAAAAGCGGGAGTTCTCGACGGAAAAAATAGCCAAGATTTTACAATGGATGAAGACTTTTAGTCGATTCCAACCAATATCATATTTAAAACACTATTAATACCAAGAGCGCAATATGTATGTAATTAAAAGAGACGGCAGAAAAGAGGCAGTGAAATTTGATAAAATCACAGCCCGCATCGTGAAGATGTGCTACGGGTTAGATCCACTCGTATCGCCTGAAGCGGTCGCTATGAAAGTCATAGAGGGAATCTACGACGGAGTTTCTACAACAGATTTAGATAATTTGGCAGCTGAAGTGGCAGCGGCAAAAACAATTGATCACCCAGATTATGCGTTGCTTGCTTCTCGAATTGCAGTTTCTAATTTGCACAAAGACACTAAAAAATCCTTCTCAGAAGTGATGGAAGATTTGTACAATTATGTGGATCCAAAAACGAATCAACCAGCAAGTTTATTGGCAGATGATGTGTACGAAGCAATTATGGCCAATCGCGACACATTGGATTCGAGTATCATTTATGACCGCGATTTTCGTTATGACTATTTCGGGTTCAAAACATTGACTCGATCGTATTTGTTGAAATTGAACGGTCAAATTGTTGAACGTCCACAGCAAATGTTGATGCGCGTTTCTGTAGGGATACACAAAAACGACATTCAATCGGCTATCAAAACGTATAATTTGATGTCGGAAGGTTGGTTCACACATGCTACGCCAACATTGTTCAATGCGGGTACACCAAAACCTCAAATGTCTTCTTGTTTCCTATTGACGATGAAGGACGATAGTATTGAAGGAATTTACGATACGTTGAAATCTTGCGCTCAGATTTCTCAATCGGCTGGTGGAATTGGTTTGGCTATTCACAATATCCGTGCAACGGGGTCATACATCAAAGGAACGAACGGAACTTCAAACGGGATTGTACCGATGTTGCGTGTATACAATGACACAGCACGTTATGTAGATCAAGGTGGAGGAAAACGCAAAGGTTCGTTCGCCATGTACATCGAGCCATGGCATGCAGATGTTTTCGACTTCTTGGATTTGAAGAAAAATCACGGAAAAGAAGAACAACGTGCACGGGATTTATTTTATGCGCTTTGGATTCCAGATTTGTTCATGAAACGCGTGGAGTCGAATGGAGATTGGACGTTGATGTGTCCGCACGAATGTCCAGGTTTATCGGATACACACAGTGCTGAATTTGAAGCACTGTATGAAAAATACGAAGCTGCTGGAAAAGGAAGAAAAACAATCAAAGCACAAGATTTGTGGTTCAAAATTTTGGAATCTCAGATCGAGACAGGTACTCCATATATGTTGTACAAAGATGCTGCGAATGCGAAATCGAATCAACAGAATTTGGGTACAATCAAATCGTCCAATTTGTGTACCGAAATCATTGAATATACAGCTCCAGATGAAATCGCAGTTTGTAATTTAGCATCCTTGGCATTGCCTAAATTTGTAACCGAAGAAGGTACTTTTGACCACGATAAATTATTTGAAGTAACGTACCAAGCGACAATCAATTTGAATCGTATCATTGATGGAAATTACTATCCGGTTGAAGAGGCTAAAAATTCAAATCTACGTCACCGACCAATTGGATTGGGTGTTCAAGGGCTTGCAGATGCATTTATTTTGATGAGGTATCCATTTGAATCCGAAGAAGCGCGTGCATTAAACCGTGAAATTTTTGAAACGATTTATTATGCATCCATGACTGCTTCGAAAGATTTGGCAAAAGTAGAAGGAGCATACGAATCGTTTGCTGGTTCGCCAACTTCAAAAGGTGTTTTCCAATTCGATATGTGGAATGTAACACCAACAAACCGTTGGGAATGGGATGTGTTGAAAGAAGAAGTGAAAACGCACGGTGTGAGAAACTCGTTGTTACTTGCCCCAATGCCAACAGCTTCAACGGCGCAAATCTTAGGTAACAACGAATGCTTTGAGCCATATACGTCTAATATCTACACACGACGTGTATTGTCAGGTGAATTTATCATCGTAAACAAACACTTATTGAAAGATTTGGTGAAAGAAGGTTTGTGGACTAAAGAAATGCGTCAAAAGTTGATGGCATCAAACGGTTCAGTTCAAAACATTCCTGAGATTCCAGCACACATCAAAGAATTGTATAAAACAGCTTGGGAAATTTCTCAAAAATCAATCATCGAATTGGCTGCGGATCGAGGTGCATACATTTGTCAATCTCAATCTTTGAATATCTTCATGGAAAACGCCAACTTCGGAAAATTGACTTCCATGCATTTCTACGGTTGGAAAAAAGGATTGAAAACAGGAATGTACTACTTGAGAACCAAAGCCGCGACGGATGCAATCAAGTTTACAGTCGATAAAAACATCACTGAACAACAACAACCAGTAACAGTAAACAACGCAATCATTCGTTCTATTGAAGAAGAACAAGCGGCTATTGCTTGCTCACTTGACAATCCAGATGCATGCGAAATGTGTTCAGGTTGATTCGAACAAAATAGTTGATCATTTAATTGACGCGGCTAATTTTTAGCCGCGTTTTTTATGCAGATTTGCCAAAAAAAGTAAATTAATCCAAAAAACACTTGACAATCTGTAAAAAGTGTGTATCTTTGCACCACGGTAAAGAAAACGAAAGTTTTAATTAGCGTTTAGAGTGCGGGGTGGAGCAGTTGGTAGCTCGTCGGGCTCATAACCCGAAGGTCGCTCGTTCGAGTCGAGTCCCCGCTACCAGAGGAAAGGATTGCAATTTTTGCAATCCTTTTTTGTTATAAAGATGTTTACAGTTTACGTACTTTACGCAGAGAAATTCGAGAAAACCAATCTTCTTCAATGTCCTTATATGCCTCATATGGTTCACTAAGGATTAAGACCAAAACGTTGAGATTATCCCTAGATCTGAGTTAATCTATCAGGAAAAAAAGGAATATTTCGAACGCCTCTAAATTGGCTCTGAAAGCGTTGATTTTTGTATTGAATGATCCCCAAATCAATCTTCTTCAATGCCCTCATATGCCTCATATGGTTCACTAAGGATTAAGACCAAAACGTTGAGATTATCCATAAATCTGAGTTAATCGATAA
>JACCDZ011646196.1_pt1 | contig 17602 bp, 11 predicted proteins | sample 7449551 | NCBI WGS metagenome assembly JACCDZ01 (sample SAMN15323452, study PRJNA562643) | freshwater metagenome | isolation source: river surface water | place: USA:Blue River Watershed | collected 2017-08-18
AGAATAAATTTCTAACTCAGTAAGACAAATGTCTGCGTAGTTAGTAACATAATGCTCTAGATAAGAAATTGATATTTTTTTAATTTGTGCCATTATTTTACCACGGCCCTGTGATATCAATTAACCCAAGCCCACCGGTTGATTCTAATGGAGTAGTACCGTAACTATTAGAAGTGCCAGACGCGCAACCTAGATACATTAATTTCCTATTTAATAGTTTTTCTGTTCCCGGTATTTTAGTGCCTACAAGTTGATAACCTGAGCCAATTGAAGAGTTCATGGTGTTATTGCCTATAAAAATAACACCTGGTAGTTTACCTATTATATTACCGCTTAAGTAAACACATATGTCACTTATTAATAATTTTCTATTTGGTTGATTATAAACAACGTTGCCCCGACCAGATGGCGTATTGCCTGGGAGCCAAAAATTTCTTTTTGCAAATTGATGCGCATAAGACCCACCTATGTTGGTTATTGGGTTTTGAAAAATACCAAAATGTTTATAACTGTCTATACTTTTATATAAAAATAAATCAGCTGAAGTATCATCGTAGTTAGAATTAGCAAGCATTGACGTTCTGTTAGAAATAATAAACGCATTATTTTTAAATACATAGTCTTCTGTATCGTAATCACCAAATGCGCGATTGAAAAATGTATAATAGTTTTTAAGTGCGGGGTTAGTAATACCACCATAGAACTCAGAACTAAAATATACTGTCTTTTCATTGGCCACTAAATACCAGTTATATGCTGTTGTATTAGCATAAAAAGACTTATTAAAAATATATGGATATTCTGCTAGTGGAGGGAAAGCCTTTTGACCATTGTTAACATCGCTCATGACTTGATACATTCTAGCATTAGCGTATTTAGCTTGTGTGTCATCAAAGCGAAAATAAATACCACTGGCTTCTGGATGCGTTGATCTAAATACAGCTACGTTAGTGGCGCTAAACGGCATTTGCCAGCTACCTACTGGAGCATATTTGACTTTAATGTTACCAATTAGTGTTTGATTGCTTTCTAGTGTTTTAAAACTACAACTGTTTTCTGTATTTGTTGTAACCCATTGTTCACCGTTAATAGACTGCACATTTACACCAGACACCCAAATAACACTATCAGTTTGAAAGAATTCACCCTGATTGAATTCAATCGTGCAAATACCATCTACGATGCTAGCTGTAACTGCAGTAGTTTCACCAAAACCATCAATCAAACAGGCTTTTAAAATACTAATAAAAGAACCAGGAGTACCATTTTTAGTAGGAGCACCACGCATGGATGCGTTAAAATTTTTAATCGGGTACTTCATTAATTACTCCCATGGTCCTGTGATATCAAAAAACATATATGAGGAATTATTTTGTGTTATTGCATTATGATAATAACTAGCACCACCAGGAGTATATGTTCCAAAAAGATACTTATTTTCAAAATCACCTGTTCCTTTATTTAAAGAATAAAAAGTAGCCGCGGCTTGTAAATTATTACCTATATATAAAACACCAGGCAAATAACCTCTTGGATTCATTAATGTGTCTACAATGTTATATCTAAATAAGTTATATCCACCTGTTGATGGATCAATCATCCCAAAATGGTTTGTTCCAGATAGACCATAACTGCTATTCGGATTAGGAACATTGGCATAAAACATACCAGATAAAGGATTATCTCCAGTACTGAGTGATCCAGAAATGCTAATAGTTGAATGTGGTGTAATATGACTACAACCGAATTCATAACTATCGATAGGGTTACTTGATGCTTCATTAATGGTGGTACCACCACGCAACACTACGTTATATTTATCATTAACATTATCTGTAACAAAATCGCCAAAACAACCCATGAAAACAGGGCTGTCTATGGTTAATGAGTAATAGTGATTAATACCGTAATAAAAAAATTTATCACTGGCAATAATGAACCACGCTCTAGGGCTAGCGTTATTTTCCGCTGATTTTGCCCAGTAATAACCATTAGGATTTTGTGCTGTAGTAGGTATTGGAATTAAACCATTGTTCAAGTCAGTCATGGTTTTAAATGCTCTAACTTGAATATATTGGTAAGTTGTCTCTTTAATTTGTAAAAAATATCTACGGGATTCAGGGTTAGTATTTTTAGAACGAATTACCATGGTGGTGGAATCGGCTGCAAAAGGCTCCATCCATCCAGCTGGAGCATATTTCGCTTTCATCGCTGTGCCAGATAAAGGACCATCTGGTAAATCAGTTTCAAATTCAAACCAGAGGTCGCTAGTAGCAGTAACCCTATGTTCACCATTAGCGCCAGCTTGGTCGAAGCCGCTACAAAGCACTACACTTTGAAAACTAAAGGTGTTACCGGCAGCGACGGTCATTCGACAGACTCCAGCTGTTACCGTAGCTGAAGTTACTGTGACTTCTGGGCTACCGTTAACTAGACAGAATCGAAGTAAGTCTCTAATAGAGCTAAGATTGTTAGGAACCACACTTGGCATTCGAAGCATGTCGTATGTGAAAAATTTTACGCTGGTTTGTTCAGGCATAATAAAACCTAAAAAAAAAGAATATAAAACATAAGAGTCCGAATAGGTTTATAGCCTATTCGGACTCTGTATGACGTTAAAGAAAATAAATCAAGGAGTCAAAGGCACGTTTATGATAAGCGGATCACTACTCAAACCAATAGGAGTCACGGAAATAATAATCCCTGTCTGATAGGTAATGGGTAAGTTAGGATCAAGAATAACACCGCCTGGTGGAGTCTCATTTCCACCGCCTTCCGTATAGCCACAACCTCTCGAATTTTCTTCGATGATCTGCTCGTAACTGCCTTGTGGTATCAATCCATCTGAGTACGTACCAATTTGAGTAAATCCCTGGCACCTGGTACTGATCAGACTTCCTGCTGGTCTATAACCACAATCTACATGACTGATTTGAATCAGCTCATTGTACAAACCATAATTACCATCAGCAAACCTACCCCACTTATCTAAACCCACACAATAGGTGGATTTTAGTGTACCAGCAGGATCAGGTGGTCTCCATCCACATGTGGGTGAATTAGTAGCAGAGACTTGATTGTAGTAACCACCATTACCATCGTGTAGTCTTACATAGTACGTTGTACCTTGGCAAAAGTAAGTGTATACAGTATTTTTCCTAGCAAACACAGTGGTGGTAGTACCAAAACCCGGCACAAAGCCAGCTGGCGAATCATACTGTAAATCATTATTACCGAAGTGTACAGTAGCTGTAGGTAGTGTAGCCGGATTAGTCGTATTACTACTAATTACTGGATAATAAACAATTGAACCACTGATATCGATGTTTTCAATTACAGATTCAGCAATCCACACACCGTTTACACTGAACTTCATCACGCAATTAGATAAATCTAAAGATATACCAATGATGTCACCAGGGTTAATATCAGTAGTAATCACATTCGGATAAAACGAGCCATTAAAACCATTTTGCTTATAAGACAGTTTTTTAGTGCTTAAGTTAAATCCATACCCTGCTAATCCACTATCGGTAATATCACCTAATATTTTATCAGCATTTAAAGCAGGTTGTTCTGTAGTATGTCCGGCAGGGGTAATACCAACTGTAATGTCAACGCTCGTAGCAACCACTTCCCAATACCACTTACCAGAGTAAACATTCTTTACAGCCTTAGTGCTGCCTTTAATCTCTGCAGTGGTGTTGTTATTGCTCAGTGTAGTTTCTGGTGTTTTCCAAGTGGTGCTTAAAGCATCTGGAATCACAGTAGGAACAGGGGGAGCTACATAACCACAACTGGTCGAATTGATAGAGTTGATAACCGTTGTTTCACCGCCATTACCATCAGCTACTCGTTTATATTGATCAAACCCTTGACAGACATAACCTAAGATGGTACCGGCTGCTGGAATAGGATTGTATCCGCAATCAGGGTCTTGCTCTTTTACAATCCTAACTGTAAACCCGTAGTGACCATCAGCAATATTTTCTTTTTTAGTAGTGCCATCACAATAAGTCATGATCACACTACCCTTTTCTTGTGGTGGAGTAGTTACCACACCAAAACCAGGTTCATAACCTGTAGGTGGGGCATAAACAAACTGATACTGGCCAAAGTTAGTCAAGCAATAGCTATCATCTTTAGCGTTGACTGCGGCATATAACTTTACATCTGGTAGGTTATTAAAAGCCACACCTCTTGTGACACCATTAACCCAGAATTCTAACGTCTTGCCTTCAGCATCATAGAGCACACTGATAATGTCTTTATCATTGATGTTTGATGAGTAAAGGCTTTGTGTATCGTTGTGATACTTGGTGCCATCAAATGGCCACCAACCCCAGCTGTTATTGGTAGCGCCAATCCAGCTGAGCATTTCATGCGCTGCAGTCACTAGACCCACAGCAACAGATTGATAGCTACTAGCGGGTTTAGACACCTCAATTTCCCAATACCACTTACCAAACAATGCGCCATACTTACTGCGTGCACCATCTCGCTTTAAAGACGCAAAACCTAAACCAGCATTACTTACAATGGCTACACCAAACTTATCCAATGTAGTAGGAGTAAGTTCAGTTTGCGTGTTTGCTACTGGTGCAACATAACCACACTCAACTACGTTCTCTGTTTTGAGTCTGATGAAAAAGCCATCGTTACCATCAGCTACTCTCTCGTAATGGTTATAGTTAGCACAATAAGTGGCTAAGATAGTGCCATAAGGCGCAGCCACATAACCACATTCACCAGAGCGCTCTACAATAACAGCCGTTGTAAAACCACCTACTCCGTCAGAGTAGCGCCCCATCTTTTTAAAACCATCACAATACCAGTTGATAAACGCGCCTTCTGGTAAGATAGTTTTATCAATGATGGTAAAGGCTTTACTGAGTGGAAATCCAGCAAACTTCTTAACACTCTCAGTTTCTTCAATAGTTAAACTAAAAGTGTCGGTCTCTAGCATCAATTGGTCACTGAGTGCATCTACACTCAACCAAAACTGAGTCGCACCCGTAGGTACTAAAAATAGTCCACTAGCAGGAACATTCACCCAGTTGACATTGTCAATACTGAACTTGATATTTCCAGCATCTGCTACAGCTGTGGGTGGTATAAAAGCTTTGAGTACTGTACTTTGAATCAGGGCTGGCTCAATAGTGATTTTCATTAAGCCTGAATTACCCTCATCAATACTGCTGGGCTCTGCCGCGCTTAACGTAGCGATAGAGACTACGCCTGCATCAGTAAATTCAACACTGGTGTCAATGGTGTTTTTATTGACAAACAGAGCCAAGTTATTCAAAGCTTTGATTTTAACATTGACTTTGTTATCCGAGGCAATGGTTGCATCGTTGTTGATTCTCACCTGAATAGAGAATGTTTTCACTCCTTTTGGGATAGTGAATTCATTGCCAACAATGTCTACAAAGTTTTCTGTACCGTTTAAACTAAGCGATGGCCAAGTCTGTGAAGGGTTATCTGAAGAACCAATGTAGCTTACCTCAAAGCTAAAGCGAGTAGGCTCGGCCAATGGATAAGTTAAAAAATAATGAAATATACTGCAGTCTGCAGTCACAGGAGTGCCACTCATGCACTGCTCCTTTTAATTAGTAGTGTGTATCTGCTGAGAATTTCAGTAGATAATCGTAATATTTCTCAAAACCTAATAATCCGTATTTTAACGGCATATAGTGCGTTAGCTAGGGTAACACCTAGCTAACGCACTATGCCAGCTCCTAGGAGCGTTTATGGCCTTTTAAGGCACGTTCTTAATTGTGAATTCAACCTCAATGGGTTGGCTGTTTGTAATGTGTGTATCGCTTTCTTGTTTAGCTACTGTCAACACGAACTTCTCATCACCTTCTACTGCAGCATCTGCAGAATAAGTAAAGATGACTCGGAATTCAGTCTCACCTGCTGGCACCATGATAGTGCCTGGGAATGTAATGTCTGTTTCTGCACCAGTACCAATCTTGACTTTAGATGTGGCAATATCTGCAGCACTTGCTGTTACGTAGTTCAATGTAGTATTGAATGTCGAGTTATTGGTAAGCGGGCTAGAGAGGTTAAACACCACATAGGCACCTGTACCACCCTCAGTGTCCACTACTGCAGAATGTGTCACGTTACCAGCATCCTTATAAGTTAAAGATGCTTTCAGTGTTACTGCGTCTGCTGATAGAGTGCCAGCTGGTGGTGCTACATAACCACAATCCACAGAGTTAGCTTCAATCATGTCGATGTACGTTCCACCAGCGCCATCAGCGTAAGTGCCCATCTTGGTGGTGCCCTGACAGCTGGTAGCCAGCAGTGTACCGTTAGCGGGTGGCGTATAAATCTGTGGCACAGTAGGCGCGACTACTGCCGCTTTATCTGCTACACATGCACTTACAATTTCATACGTAGCCATTGCTGCATTCAAAGTGAAAATTCTCACCATGAACACTGTCGCTACGTTGGTGACTGCGTCGTTTGAATAATTGATTTTGAAAATACCATTGCCTTTTTGATAGAATAGGTATTCACATCGGTTACTCGAAAACACAGGCACTGCAATAACAGGCGTACCATTATCACTAGGAATAGATAACGAATGCAATGTTTTAGTAAATGCATTTGCACTGATCATCCTACCAATCAAATACACTTTCTTATTGCCATAGTACACCAGCGGCACATAGTTGGTTTCATTATAGTCGTACAGACTAAAGACCACCTCTGGATCAAATGTTTTAAGCTCTTGAGTATCACCGCCCAACAATTGTTGCTCAGTCACTGTGCCAGTTTCGTCTTCAAAGAAGAGCTTCTTAACGCCTGCATCATCCACTAAGATGATCTGCTTGAGGTTCAGATATAATACATCACTGCGTACATCCAGCACTTTCATACCAGCCGTGATAGCAGCAGGCAATGTCAGGTTAGTTTTCGCAGTATCGTAATCGGCTGCATCAGATACTTCAGCTGAGTATTTTACACTACCATCTGTTGTAAAAGTCAAAGACGAAAACCTACGTGGTGAATCTATGCTTGTAGCGTTAAACCCAAAACTACTCACTTCATCGACTCGCTCGTAATGAATTGCCTCAGTGTATTGTGCATTGGGTTTGATTTTAACAATTGCTTGATCTGTGAGTGTGTGATCTTCCGATAATTCCAAACCATTCGGTTTGGTGACTTTGATAACATCATTTACAGATACTTTAAATTCCACTGTGGTATCCACAGCGCACATTTTCTGAAAGTATTCAGGCTTAACAGGTAAATAACTCCAGCCAAAAAACTGAGTTTCATCAGCCGGTTTATAAAAACTCATTAAATCACCGAAGTATTCCCAGCCTTTGGTTGGGATATTAAACTTCCAAACACCTTTGTTGTTACCAGATACAGCATAAAGTACTGTGTCGTTATTAAACACAGCCACAGGAGCTTGCCCCATGAATGCATACTCTGGCTTAAATGTGCGTTCACTCAAAGCAGTTAAACTATCCTTAGATGTCAACCACTTAACATCACCTAAGGCATCTTTTGCAATGAAAGAAAAACTAATCAGATCAGATGTACTTTCTACGTTGCTGTAGGTAGTCATTCCGTAATTGGTATTGCTGGTTTCATTGATCTCTGGTGCTTTGTACTTAGCCACACCAGTAAAAGAGTGATAAGTAAAACCAGTGTGCAATTCCATAGCAATGATCTTGTTAGGATCAATCACAGGCAAGAAACCCATCAAGGCATTGTCTTCGTTGAAGCTGAGCACAGTCATACCGTACTCAGGCTGCATCACGTAATGCATGCGTTTGCCTGCATCACTGAAGATCATGCGTTGCGGGTATTCACCTTTACCCAGTTTGAAGGTATTGACTTTCCACTCGTTTCGCTGATTGCCCTTTCTCACACTGGTCATAGCTACAACAGCGTGGGTGTAAAACCCAGTTGTATTACGAAGCCTTTCACCAGCAGCATAGATTTCAAAGTCAGGCTCATCCGTGTTGATCATGGTGCCCACTTCAATCACATCCAAAAACGTTGTAGAGTCTTTGGACAAAGCCGTGGTATACGCAGATACAAAGTGGCCTTTGTATTTACCTTGTTCAGGATAGAGTGTTAGTGAAGTTGTGGCTTTTGCTTGATAACTGCTGGCTGAGTATTCTATCCAATACACTTGGTAGTCTGAAGAATCCTTTACAGGCATGCAGACCACAAACGTGGGATTAGTTACGCTCAACTCACTACCCGAGACAAAACATGCTTTAGGCACTCTCACAGCGCCTGGGCCTAAATAGGTGTCCGTGTTGAGCAGCTTCATGTCATCGACGCTCACTGCGGTTACTGCGCCAGTTTCCATCTCCACTTTGAGCAAACGAGTGCGAATCACATCAGCTTCTTTAAAGCTCACCAAAGCAAATACATCATCTGCAATAGCCAGTGTATCCAATACCTTAATCTCACCCACAGTCCAATTGGTACTGCTGATGAAGTAAGTATCACCAGTTAAGTCTTTGCTCTCCCAAGTGGTGCCGTTGTCCACACTCTTGTAAAGCTTAAGAGCAGTTTTACCAATCAGTGTAAAGACATGACCCAAACGGTTTTGTGTAAATAGCTTGACTGGTTTTTGCTCTTGCCACTCATTGACCTCAGTAACATCAAGTAAGTTAACTGACTCAACACTGCTAATATACTCCCACTCAGTGGCTGAGCCATTGCGTCTAAACACCTGAGCATAAGCGCTTAAGATAAAACCATTGTTATCAGTGACTGATTTCCAAGCACCAACAACCTGACCGAAGTAACCATTGTTTGCTTCACTGGGTGCAATCTGCCTTTGGTACAAACTGTCCAGTCCAGTGACTGCAGCGCCTACAATGGTGCTACCATAGCGCTTGCGTTTCATGTCTTGGTCAATAGTAACACTGAAAGCATCAAGCTTGCCTTGTGTGATGTTCTCACCAAAGAACATCCAAGTGGGCTCAAAAGGCAGTGTCACAGCACTGGGATCGATAATACCAGGATCATTAAAGCCCAGAGCAATACGAGTGCCGCCATAAAACGCCACACTGGTGGGCCTGAAGTCAAAGTTTACTTCAGTCTCTGTTTGTCCTACTGGCAAATCAGGCAGCACTGCATCGTAGATGTCCAGCTCAGTGACCAAGATACCATACTTTTCATTGATCTTACCCAGTAAGTGACTTACACGGGTGGCTGTGCCTTTGACTACCCGAATGATACCCAGCTCAGTGACATGGATACGGTTGTAGTAAATTTTCTTAATGCCATAGTAGCCGCTATGAGCTAAAGGCCCAAAGCGAATCATGGTGTTGTGTGTGGGCGATGGTATCGCAACAGCTTCAGGCGCACTGAACTCAAAATCATCCAGTGTGAAAGTCGTGCCTAATTTGTAGTTAAGCGCAGCTAAGAGCACTTGCTTGCCATCTCCACCTGCATCCACAGTTCCTAGTGTAGTAGCCATAGCTTAGATTCTTTTCCTTAAAAAAACATTAGTACTGATACTAAAAGAAAATAGTATTCAGAAGATTTCGATTCAAGCTTTTATTTCTTGGGTTTTGAGCTAACTTCAATATTGGTAGTCAAAATGTAGTACTCTTTTTTAAACGTTTCGTTGCGCATGATTTAAGATGCTATGAAAATTAATATTTTTCAACTGTTATCACAATTTTTACTATAGGATAGTAACGCAATGATTAAATTAACCGTTGGCTCACGCGGAGAGGAAGTCAAGCTTCTGCAGCGAGCACTCAATGAAAATCTTAAACTCAGTATGAAAGCCGATGGTGTATTTGGTCCAGGCACTCTTAATGCATTAAAGAGGTTTCAAATTGAAAATGAAATCCCAGTTACTGGTGTTTATGACGAGGCGACTTACGACAGCCTTAATACATATATTTCTGATCGCTTCATACGCTTGTCTGATATTGATCTTTTTGCTGATGCACTCTCTGTAGAGCCAGCAGCTCTCAAAGCTGTGTTCATCGTTGAGAGTAACTCCGCAGGGTTCTTGCCCAATTCTAAGCCCACCATTTTGTTTGAAGGTCATATCTTCTACAAGCTGATTGCTAAAACCTTAGGGCAAAACACAGCCATTGCTCTGTCTCGTAAATACCCTAATGTATGTTATATGTCTTGGGATCGCTCTAAGTACTATGGCGGAGATAAAGAGTACATTCGATTAAATCAAGCACAGAGCATCAATGAATCTATTGCCAATCAGTCTGCTTCCTGGGGATTATTCCAAATCATGGGATTTAACTACAAAGCAGCAGGTTACAATGATATTGATACCTTTGTAGATGAAATGTATTACTCTGAACACTTACAGTTTCAAGCAGGCTGCAATTTCATAGCTTCTAACGCAGGTATTATCAATGCCTTGAGAAAGAAAGACTGGACTACATTTGCTCGCCTTTATAATGGTCCAGCTTATGCTCAGAACAACTACCACAACAAGTTAGCTGCAGCATACAGACAAAATCTTTAAACCAATGCATTTCAGTGCGCACTCTCACAAGGGGTGCGCACTGCTTATGCCCTCAATTTAAGTTAAGTTAAAGTAAAAAAATATTCATGCTTACTAAGATTATATGCTGCTCCTGTAAAGGAGGAGGGTAGGGAGGAGGATTTTGTATGTATATATATTTAAATGGAACGGAGTGAAATTTAAATATATCTATTTGTATTCCACAAAGGTTATACTAGCAAACTAAACAAATGTTTTTATTAAAAAAATAAAAACATTTTTATTTACTACTCTACTCCCTTAATTTTAAAAGAAAAAGATTAAAGCTAGCGCTTTAATCCAAAAAGAAAAGATTTTAGAGTCGTGGTGACATTTTAGACTCAAACACTACCCAATCCCCTAGGACGGAATTAAAACCGCTCCTAGGGGTGTTATGACGCTTTTAAAAGGCATTGCTAGATTGTAGATGAGATGCAATTGTTTTATTTAAAGAGTCAAAGAGAATGAATATTTTATCTTAAGCTGACTATTGGTGTGAAGAATAAAGAAGGTATTCGTTTTATGTATCCGTATAGTTCAATGTTTTTGTATAAAGACAATTTAGAAGATGACTCATACGCTAGCTTGTTTAAAAAAGGTTATGTAGCTTTGTACACTAAGCTGGGGTATTTTAGAGGCTTTACCAATCCGAAGGATAATTATATTCACTTTGAATTTGATCATGCTAAGCAAATGGTTTTGCTCAGAGAGCTCAAAACTTTTGTGGTGAGCATCATGTGCAAAGAGCTTGAGTTTATGGGTTTGTCGTATAAAGTGGGTGTGGTAAGTGATGACAAGAGTGCAGTAGGAGATATAGTTGTGTACGATACATGGACCAATACTGCTGCTGTGGTATTGCAATTGGATATTGCTTACAGAACTATTAGTAGCACGAGAGATAAGATTGAAAAAGCTTTTAGTATACCATGTTTGAACGTGTTGATGAGCGATAAGTTTCACTTGAAATATGTGGCAGATGAAGCTTACTACTACGCTAAGAAAGCTGTAAAACAACAAAAGAGTCAAAACCCTTTTATTGATGCTGTAGCTCAAGAAGAAGTAAAACCTTTGGTGAGTGACGTGGTATTGCCTGAGTATAAGAGAGCGCCAGTAGCTCCTAGGGGTAGGAAACCTAAGAGAGATTTGGCTGAGAGAACAAGAGCAAGGACTATACGTAGAGCAGCCCGAAAAGAGCAGCGTAAGCTTGATAATTATGCTAAAGGTGTGTACAGAGCCCAGCAGAGTTAGAGCGGCTCTTAAAACAGCCTTAAAATCAATTTAAACGGCATATACTCCCACTAGCCTATCATAGGCTAGTGGGAGCTATCACCTTAGATTAAAGGCTTAGTTTTTATACCACGCAATCACGCGGTTGCGAGCATCGTCTGAATACACAGTCTCTACCATGGTGCGGTTCAGATCGACCTGAGCACTGGCTTCACGTTTGCTCACACTGGTGGCTGTGAGTTTGATCAGATTAAGAGCAGCTAAGAAAGCATGCATCTGGTCTTTATCGAGAGCCACAAATTCAGCACCGCGAAACAGATAGCGCTCATCAAAGCAAGCCTTACCATACTCACGGAAGTAATTAATGATCAAGGGGAAAACCTTACCGAATTCCTGACCATTTTCCATGGTGCGGCGAATGACTTGCCACAGCGTGATTTGTTGAGTGTTGATATCTGCTTCAGTGCGAATATTACCGGGGCGCATGTCTTGCACGTAAGTGTTCAGTGCAGTCACAACAGCTTTTTCATGCGCAGTGCCGTTAGCCAGCAAGTCATCCGTGATTTTTTGAAATTCACTACGGGTGTCTTCTTTAGCTTGCTCAGCCAGTGTCTGCGCTGGTGGCACTTCTTCCTTGACTTCTTGAGAATCGGACTCAGGAGCTTGCGCTTCAACAGGAGTTGCTGGCTCTTGTTGAGTAGACGGCTCTACATCTGGTGTTTGTGCAGCAGCAGGGGTTTGCTCTACTGCAGCAGCAGTCTCTTGAGTGTTAACTACTGGTTCAGCAGCAGGCGGCTCTTCTTGCTGAGCGGCTTCAACAACTGGCTCTTCAGCTTTCTTAGTGATATTCATGTTCACTGTTTGTGGACGGAAGTTAGAGTTTTTACCCATGAGAGAAGTTCTCCATTTAAAAAAATATATAAAGCGATGCTTTACGAAATAAAAGCCATCAAACAATAATGACTAAACGATAAGAAAAACCTATTGAATTTATTAGCTAATGATGTTAGTTAATTGGGCTTTTACAAGCTTTAGTTCGGAAGAGTGGAACTTTTTCAAAGACAAACTTAAGAAATTACTACCTAATTTACTAATAGCTGTAGCACCACTGTTGGGGTTATTGCCTAGTCTTTCTCCTACGCAATAGCGACAGTAATCAGTCATCCCAAGTTTGCAATACATGGGAGACCTCACCATCAAACGCTTACCCAAGTATTGCCCAGCTTGTTGCTCATCTTCAATCAGCGTTGTTGAAGTCTGAGTGATGATTCTCATCTTGACTAGTTTGTTTAAGCTCTCAGGGGTAACAGTTACCGCAATACCTAAGCGACTGCCGCAGTCTTTGTCAATGATGTTGACGTTAGATGCAGCGCGATATAGCCATTTAACAGCTTCACCACCCAATTGAGTTTCTGCACCACGGTCGTATGAGCCTGCTCTTGACGCATTGATCATCTGTGGCATCTTATCTGTTTCCCAGCCTTCAGATAAAGAGCTTTGAATCATATCGACTTTATAGCTGGTGGTAAGTCCTGCATCTGCACCATAGTCTAAAAAGAGTTTCTTTCTAGCCACGTTTCTAGACTTAGCAGATAAGAGAAAGTTCTCACTAGGATCGCCCTGTAGATATTCTTTATCGTGCTTGATAAGTTCTGCTTCAATCTTAGCAACAGTGATGGGATCGTCTAAAGTAGCTTGATTTTCTTTGACCAGTTTTGATCTGAGCTCTTTGGTGCCAGGAGCTTGGCTAATGGCCTTTGGTGTCAATGCCCAAGTGCAAATTTGGTTGAATTCAGTCAGGTAACCAAAACTGTTGCAAAACCTTAAGTATTCATCTACGTAAAACTTTGAGTCATCGCGCTTAACACCTTCTTCTGGTGTAGACTCTAATCGATTAGCAATTTGCTGCTCTAGTTTAGATACAGACACACTGCCTTGTACAAAGTCCATCTTCTTGCCAAAAGCTGGAATGATAGAGCAAAGGTTAAAAATTAAATTACCTAAGCTCACCCGCATGTCTTGAGAGACGTTTTCAAATTCACCAGTTTTTAAGTCAATGCCTTGCATGAGCTTAAATGGTGGTTCACCGCCTTTGGTGTCATCGAGCTTTTCTAACTCCAGACTCTCAGGATGCACAAAAAAACATCCATTGGCTGTTTGCACGAGTCTGTATGGATGAACATCTTTTTTCCACTCGTCCATGGATTCTTGAACGAGTGTAAAAGCAGAAAATACCCAAGAGCGTTTTTTATACAAGCCTGCTTTGCAAGCTTGAATGAAATACTGCATTTTATTCATAGTGCTTTGAGCTCTTTTTGATTGGTTTGTTTCCACTTGTCAAAATCAACAAGCAGCTTATTGAGTTGCACATCTACTTTGGTGATCAAACCAATGCTTTCAATCAAATGTTCAGACTTTTGTCGCCAAGCAATGAGGATTTGATTCCAAGTATCAACACCCATGTGAAATAAAGCCAGGTATTGAATACAGAGATATCTGACATCTTCTGTCTCTAGCCGGTGCGCTACAGCACTATGATAGATAGAAAAAGGCATATTTAAATTGTAGCCATGTTTGAGTAAATCAAACGCGATCACTTTTTGATCATCTTCACCCTGTACATCTTTTAGGTATTTCCTCAAAGCTTTCAAGGTGTAGAGATACTCTGCATCCGTGCCTTCATTATCAGACGCTTTTTCTTTTTGTTTATGAATCTCGCCTACCCTTCGGATAAAGGTGTCAGGTACTGATTCAATAATCGATAGGATATTGACTGCAGATACAGTCTCAGTCAAAAAGATAAGATCAGCAAATTTTTCCTCTGCAGAGTCACTGCACTCTGTAATTCTGATAATGCTAGAGTGATCTAGCCAGTCTTGCATTTTTAGTACGCCATCCGCAATGACTATTTTCTCAGATATACTGGCTTCTTCAGATAAAACAATTTCGTGGCTGCGTAAAACAAAATCCATATACTCATGAATTTTAGTATACACCATATCAGGTACATCCATACTGTCGTACATCTCACTGTTCATTGCCAAAATGATTAACTCTTGCTCAAGCTCATCCGTATCAAATTGTGACACAATATCGATAGCTGAAGCAATAGTTTCTTTAAAATCTGGACCGCAATAGCTGTCTGCTAATGCTTCAATCGCGTAGTTCATAAGTCAATAGTTAATAATCTTGATTGAATGGGGAAATTTAACATAACACAAATATTACATATGGAGCTATGTTTTAAGTCAAATGATTCTTAGGTATAGCACTAAAAACATTTTGTTGGTTTTATTATTAAATTTTTAGGTGGTATTCCAGATGACACAAAAATCTTTAGCTCGCAGGCAACGAGACGCTTTGGCCAAAGACAAAGCACCTGATGATGACCCTTTGAATGTGCTCGATGAGCTCTACAAAAACAACACCAGCTGGGATGAGCTCAAAGAGCTCTACATGGTAAACGCTAAACAACTGGCAGGCACTTATGATGCTTTGATTCAGTTGTATAAAACACCTGGTTTGATCAAGTATCTGGAAAACAGTGAACATAAACAAACCATGATTTTGTTTAACGGTATTCGCCGTGACTTTGATCAACTGTCTAAAGACCTGATCAATATTTACTCTACCCACAAAGATTATTCGGGTGGTGTTAAAAATGATGAAGAGCTGGCTCGCTCAATTGGTGTATTTGAAAACTACAACAATTACGTGGTTCGCTATGATGCATTGATTCGTCCTATCTATGACGAATTGGTCATGAAAGCTGGTGTTGCTATTGAGAAAATCAATACAATTGTGCAAGCCCAAAAGCAAGCACAAGAAGATCAAGACATTGCGGTAGTCAAAGATGTTGAATACCGTGATGTTCCTCTGGTAAATCCAGAAACAGGCGAGGCTGATAAACCAGCTGCCACTGAAGGCTAATTAAAATGAATCCAACCGATACTACACCAGAACCTATCAGTCCTTTTCCAGTACCACCATCTACTCCTGTGGCACCTGTGGTTATGGAAGAGGTCATTGACGACAGCGTTGTGACACCTGCTGTAGAGCAAGCAGTCGTAAATACAGCACAATCTACTGACACCGCTGAAGCTGCAGTAGTTGAAGAGTCTGTTGATGAAAAAGACCTACTGATTAAGCCTCAGAACGTTGAGCTGCAGTTTCCTGTATTCATTAAACTCGATAAGTTCAATCCTGAAGAAACTACACTGCCTCTTCCGTCGGGCTTTCCTTCCTATGTAGCTGCGCAAATTCAAAACGCACCCAATACACGTTTGGATGATACCAAGAAAACGGGTACATGGTCAGCCACTATGATGGATGGCATGCAACTGGTGCCTAAGGAAGACGCTTACCGTAGCACATTAGAAAATGAGAATGCGCACTTTGTGCAAGCTGTGCAGTCAGACAGTGGATTGCTACACGCTACAGCACCCAGCTTTAAGTCCAAAGGTGGTGAAACGCTCGATGGTGAGCGCGGTGTATTGCGTTTCATGCGTTTTGCTGGTCTTGGTTCTATCTTCATGATCCCTCTGTGGCACACAGGAATCTGGATTACACTCAAGAGTCCATCAGAAGCTAAGCTCCTGGAGCTGCAGCGTGAGATCATCTCCGAGAAGATTCAATTGGGTCGCACTAGCTATGGTTTGGCTTTGTCTTCCATTGTATCGTGCTACTCTGAGAAAATCCTCAAGTTGGCGATGGAGCAACTCTATCAGTCTAATCTGAAAACAGACAAGAACCTTTTTGAGATCATCTCCTCACACGATATTCCTACCATCATCTGGGGTATGGCTTGTGCGATTTGGAACAATGGTTTTCAGTATGAGCGCTCATGCACACACGATCCTTCTAAGTGTAACCATGTGGTGCAAGAAAAGCTTGACATCACCAAACTCTTGTGGGTAAATAAGTCGGCTCTATCTGCCTGGCAAGTCTCTCACATGACACGCAAGAAACTCGGCGATATCACATTGGAAGATGTTGAGCGTTACAAAAAAGAAACTCTACAGATGCAAGATCGCCGCTGCGAGATGAAAATGGAAAACGGCAACGTTTACTCTTTTGATCTTAAAGTTCCTACCATCAAAGAGTATATTGAGTACTCTAACGATTGGATTAACTCCATGGCTGAAATGGTGGAGATGGCAGTGGGTAGTGATAATGATGAGAATAAGCGCAATGCATTTATTGTCTCTCATGCTCAAAGCTCTCTCATGCGTCAATACACCCATTGGGTCAAAGGTATTAACTTTGAAGACAATGTCATTGAAGACAAGTCTACCATTGAATCGATCTTAGATCGCCTCTCTGGCGAAGATGAAGTGCGCACGAAGTTCTTGGAAGAAGTCAAAAAGTATATCAACGATTCAGCCATCTCTGTAGTTGGTATTCCTTCTTACGAGTGCCCATCTTGTCATAAAGAGCAAAAGTACACGGCTAAAAATGACAGCTTGACATCCATTATTCCTATGGATATCTTGCAAACTTTTTTCTCCCTACACGTACAGAAGATTTCCTCGATCGACAGGCGCGGCTAAAAACCGTTGTCCATGTAGCAGACTCTGGGTATGGTAATGATGTCGAGACCACAGAGTACCTGCAAAATATCATAGAGAATGTAACTAAGTTAGATAACTCCGTAGATGCATCCATTGTACTGCGGGGTATCTATGAGACCACCTTTGGTATTTTTGACCATGTGAACAACAGTCATTTAAGACCACTGGCTTCTGTGGCTCTGTACGACGCAGAGGAAAACGGTCCAACCAGTATGCTCTATGACAGAATAGAGAACTATGCAAAGTCTGGGATACTTAAACACTTTGGGTTAAACCTCATTGAGTTTTTATCTCT
>JACCDZ010356033.1_pt1 | contig 17592 bp, 14 predicted proteins | sample 7449551 | NCBI WGS metagenome assembly JACCDZ01 (sample SAMN15323452, study PRJNA562643) | freshwater metagenome | isolation source: river surface water | place: USA:Blue River Watershed | collected 2017-08-18
CGATGAAAACCGGAGCGATGATGTAACTTTCTGGTGAAAAATATACCGAACAAGCGACCGCTGAAAAATTTATCGCTGTTGGTAATGAGGGAGGCTTGGCTGATGATGGTTTTTCACCAGCCTGCTAATGGCAACTTGCTGAGTTGATCCATGAAACATTGATGCACAACCAGACAAAAATGATAAAACCAAAACCGGGACCAATAACTTGATTAAACCACTCATTAACTCACTCCATCTTTATTAAATATAGCCAACACAACCAGTTAGGCCCGCCTCCAGCGAACCATACAACACACAGCGCATCGCTTATCAGCCATGCCTGCCGTCTACCCCTCTACACATAGGCTCTATTATTGTACAATACGGCCCCTCGGCGCTATCGCCTCAAACTCCCCAAGGGCATTTAACATGCAAATCGCAAAAGATCTCGTGGCCTGTATCGAATACACACTGACCGATGACGCGGGCACAGTGATCGACAGTTCGGTTGGCGGTGAGCCGCTGGCCTACCTTCACGGCGCTGGCAACATCATTCCCGGCCTTGAAGATGCCCTCGAAGGCAAGAAGGTTGGTGACAGCTTCAAGGTCAGCATTGCCCCGGCAGATGGCTACGGCGAAAAAAACGAAGGCCTGATGCAGGTTGTGCCCAAGGAAATGTTCCAGGGTGTAGACACCATTGAAGTCGGCATGCAGTTCCATGCACAGACTGATCATGGCATGCAGGTCATCACTGTTGCCGCCGTAGATGGCAGCAACATCACTGTCGATGGCAACCACCCGCTGGCGGGTCAGAACCTTAACTTTGATGTCAAAGTGGTTGAAGTCCGTGCTGCTTCTGCCGAAGAGCTGGATCACGGTCATGTCCATGGTGCTGGCGGCCATCACCACTGATAGCCTCATCGCCATCAAAAAGGCAGCCCGAAAGGCTGCCTTTTTGTTTGGGGTACATTTGTTGGTAAAACAGGCCGCACCCTAACCCACCAGTCATCCGGGAAGACACATTGTCAGACAATGGCACTGGCAAACTGGTACGCTTGTGCTACATTTAGCCAATGCTAGCTCCTGCGAACCTGATCGTGATGATCAGGCCTTTGATTCGCAGAGACAGCGGAAACCACAGATGACCAGTCGCTAGTCGACATGTTCGGGGCGCCTCCTCAGTCCCCCAAACGTTATTGCGCTGAACTAACGGTATCGGTCTCATGCATTCGTGGTTAAAGGTGTCCCGGACACCCGCTGTCATCCCCCCTCATTGAGCTAGCTACGCTCGCCTACGGCGGGCGTTTTTTTTGCCCTCAATCCTCCTTGCTGCCGCCATCCGGGCGCATGTTTCTGACCAGCCAGAGCGCGTAGCGACTGATTTCTTCGACATCCTTCGGGCTGAACAACAAGCCGTCATTGTGCATGCAGCACAAGCCGTGCAAGGTACCCCATAACACTTGGGCGAGTCGCAGGGCATTCAGGTCCGACGATAACTGTCCGGACTGTTGCAGACTGGCCACCATTTCCGCATACGAACGAAACGAGCTTCTGGCGGCATGTTCAAAGGATGCAGTTGTGCCCCCCTTCCAGGTGGTGCGACCAAACATCAGCTCATAGAGCTCCGGGTATGCCAGTGCAAACCTGACGTAGGCGGTAACGAAGTGCTCAAAGCGTACCTCGGGAGCCTGTCCGGACGACTCGTCCTGACGCAGAGCCGCATCAAAACGGCTGATCCCCTCCTCCCCCATGGCACACAGCAGATCCTGCTTGTCCTGAAAGTGGTGGTACAACGCCGTCTGCGACACCCCGACACGCTCAGCCAGACGCCGCAGGCTAAGCGAAGCAAGTCCGCCCTCCCGAAGCATGAGAATGGCCTCCTCAACCAACCGTCGCCTGAGGTCGCCATGATGATAAGCCTTGGTGGCAGGCTCCTGACGTGTTGACATTATCCTGATCCCGGGTATCTTAACGCCGTTAAGTTTACACGCCCATCGAGGGCATTTCGAGGAGTTCGTGATGACCAGCCACTACCCCAATCTGCTCAAGCCTCTGGACCTGGGATTCACCCAGCTCAAGAACCGCGTGGTGATGGGTTCCATGCATACCGGCCTCGAAGACCGCTTTTACAATTATGGCAAGCTTGCAGCGTACTTTGCTGAACGTGCACGTGGTGGCACCGGCCTCCTGATTACGGGTGGCATATCGCCAAATCGCCAGGGCTGGCTGCTGCCATTTGGCGGCACAATGAGTCATTACGGTGACGTTATCAATCACCGCCGTGTCACGAGTGCCGTGCACCAGGAAGGCGGCAAGATCCTGATGCAGATCCTGCATGCCGGCCGCTATGGCTATCACCCCTTTGCCGTGTCTGCCTCGAACATCAAATCCCCGATATCGATGTTCAAGCCACGCGCAATGAAAGAAAGTGAAATCATTAAAACCATCCGTGATTATGGCCGCTGCGCAAAACTGGCCAAGCTGGCAAATTACGATGGTGTTGAAATCATGGGTAGCGAGGGCTACCTGCTCAACCAGTTCATTTGCTCTCGCACCAACAAGCGCAATGACCAGTGGGGCGGCAGCCTTGAAAACCGCATGCGCTTGCCTCTGGAAATTGTCAAAAAAGTTCGCAAGGAAGTCGGCAAGAACTTCATTATTGCCTACCGACTTTCTCTCATTGATCTCGTTGATGGCGGCAACACCTGGGACGAAATCGTGACGATAGCCAAGGCGCTTGAATCGGCTGGCATTACCCTGCTGAATACGGGCATTGGCTGGCATGAGGCCCGCATTCCCACAATCGTGACGTCAGTTCCTCGTGCCGCTTTCCGTGATGTGACCAAGCGCATCAAAAAAGAGCTGTCGATTCCCGTAATGGCCTCCAACCGAATCAACATGCCGGAAGATGGTGAATCCATTGTCGCCAGTGGCGATGCCGACCTGATCTCCATGGCCCGTCCCCTGCTGGCAGATGCACATTTCGTCAACAAGGCAGCAGCCGGTAAAGCAGAAGAAATAAACACCTGCATCGCCTGCAACCAGGGTTGTCTGGACCAGACTTTCTCGATGAAGCGTTCTACCTGTCTGGTGAACCCGCAGGCATGCTTTGAAACCGAACTCGTCTACGTCAAAACCAATCGTCCCAAAAAGATTGCCGTGGTCGGTGGTGGGATGGCCGGCCTGTCCTGCGCAACGGTTGCGGCCGAGCGCGGCCATGACGTAACCCTGTTTGAAGGGAGTGACGATATTGGCGGCCAGTTCACCATGGCCATGAATGTGCCGGGTAAGGAGGAGTTTCGCGAAACCGTTCGATACTTCCGTAATCAGGTAAAGAAAACCGGTGTAAAGCTGCAACTGAACCAGAAGGTAAATGCTGCCGACCTGAACAAGGCCGGCTTTGATGAAATCGTCATTGCAACAGGTGTTGCACCACGCACCCCGAAGATACCTGGCATTGACCATCCAAAAGTACTGAGCTACCCGGATGTTCTGCGTCACGGCGCAAAGGTAGGGAATAAGGTTGCCGTGATTGGTGCCGGTGGCATTGGTATCGATGTGAGTGAATTCCTGCTGGCCGAGCATTCGCCCCAGCCGCTGGAAAACTGGCTTGATGAGTGGGGCATTGATCTTTCGGTCAGCGAAGCCGGTGGTTTGCGCCCCCCCAAGCGCGAGCAGCCTTTGCGCCAGATATGGCTGCTTCAGCGCAAGCATGGCAAGAAAATGGGCCAAGGCCCTGGCAAAACTACCGGCTGGGTACATCGTCTTGCGCTTCAGCATCATCAGGTGAAGATGATGGGCGGCGTGGAATACCTGAAAGTAGATGATCTCGGCCTGCACATACGTGTCGGGGACGAAGAACAGGTTCTGGACGTCGACAATGTGATTCTTTGCGCCGGCCAGGAGTCCGTTCGGGATCTGCTGCCCACAGACAGCGAAGGCAAGATCACTGACAAGCGCTTCCATGTCATTGGCGGCGCCAAGATGGCCGGTGAAGTGGATGCAAAACGCGCCATCAAGGAAGGATCTGAACTGGCCGCAAAGCTTTGAAAAGAGACGACTGAAGTCATACACGTCATCGCGCGCATGGCTTCAGTCTTGAAAAACCAATAAAAAAGGCCGCATAGCGGCCTTTTTTATTTCACGGGATGATTACTTCCAGCCAGTGAGCTCAGCAAGCGCCTTGCCCATTTCGGCAGGGTTCTTCACTGTCTTCACACCAGCAGCTTCCAGTGCAGCAAACTTTTCGTCTGCGGTACCCTTGCCACCGGAAATGATCGCACCAGCATGGCCCATGCGCTTGCCAGCAGGAGCCGTCACACCAGCAATATAGGACACCACTGGCTTGGTCACATTGGCCTTGATGAACGCAGCAGCCTCTTCTTCTGCGCTACCACCGATTTCACCCACCATGATGATGGCTTCGGTCTGTGGATCATTCTGGAAAAGCTGCAGCGCATCAATAAAGGTTGTGCCCGGGATAGGATCGCCACCAATACCGATACAGGTCGACTGACCAAAACCAAGTGCGGTTGTCTGGTGCACTGCTTCATAAGTCAGCGTACCTGAGCGCGACACAATGCCAACCTTGCCTGGCATATGAATATTGCCCGGCATGATGCCGATCTTGCACTCACCCGGCGTAATCACACCCGGGCAATTCGGACCGACCAGACGTACACCGCCTTTACGCACGATGTATTCCTTGACGAACAGCATGTCGATAGCAGGCACGCCCTCGGTAATGCATACCACCAGCTTGATGCCGGCATCTACGGCTTCCAGAATGGAGTCCTTGGCAAAGGCCGCAGGAACGTAAATCACGGAGGCATCAGCGCCTGTCGCATCCACAGCTTCCTGAACGGTGTTGAACACCGGCAGGCCAAGGTGGGTAGTACCACCCTTGCCTGGCGTCACGCCACCAACCATATTGGTACCGTATGCAATGGATTGTTCCGTGTGCAGCGTGCCTTGCGAGCCGGTGATGCCCTGGCAGATCACCTTGGTGTTCTTGTTGATCAATACACTCATTTTTTGCGCTCCTCTCAGGCTACGGTCTTCACGACAAGATCACCCGCTTCATTAAGCGAGGCTGCCGGAATGATGTTGAGACCGCTTTCTTTCAATTTTTGCGCACCCAGCTCGGCATTATTGCCTTCCAGACGCACGACTACCGGCACTTTCACGCCCACGTCTTTCACGGCACCGATAATGCCTTCGGCAATCATGTCGCAACGCACGATGCCACCGAAGATGTTGACCAGCACAGCCTTTACGGAATCATCGGAGAGGATGATCTTGAATGCTTCTGTGACACGCTCTTTCGTCGCACCACCACCCACGTCAAGGAAGTTGGCTGGCTGACCACCCTTGAGCTTGATGATGTCCATGGTGGCCATGGCCAGACCTGCACCATTCACCATGCAACCGATATTGCCTTCAAGAGCCACGTAGTTAAGCTCCCACTCGGCCGCAATGCGCTCACGCTCATCTTCCTGGCTTGGGTCATACATGGCCTTGAGCTTGGGATGACGGAACAGTGCATTGGAGTCGATAACGATCTTGGCATCCAGGCAGTGCAGATTGCCTTCTGGTGTAATCACCAGAGGATTAACTTCCAGCAGGGCCATATCAAGGTCGACAAACATTTTGGCAAGGCTGGTGAAAATCTTCACGAACTGCTTAACCTGATCATGATTCAGGCCCAGCTTGTAACCCAGATCGCGACCCTGGTACGCCTGACCACCAATCAGCGGATCAATCGTGGCCTTGTGGATTTTTTCCGGGGTTTCGTGTGCAACTTTTTCAATTTCCACACCACCTTCAGTGGAGGCCATGAAAACAATGCGACGTGTACCGCGATCCAGCACTGCGCCAAGATACAGCTCCTTGGCAATGTCAGTGCAGGACTCGACAAGAATCTTGCCAACAGGCTGCCCTTTGGCATCAGTCTGGTAGGTGACCAGATTAGTGCCGAGCTTTGCCTTGGCAAACGCCTCGACTTCATCAAGCGTAGTGACCAGCTTGACGCCACCGGCCTTGCCGCGACCACCTGCATGGACCTGGGCTTTAACCACCCATTTATCGCCACCAATGCGCTCAGCAGCGGCGCGCGCTTCAGCGGGCGTGCTGACAGCAAAGCCCTTGGATACAGGAAGCCCGTATTCGGCAAAAAGCTGTTTGCCCTGGTATTCGTGAAGGTTCATTGTGTGAGTACCATCTTCTGTTACATGTTTGACGCAGGATCACTGCATCGCCTTGGCCTGCTGCCCGCTCAGGGCATCAGGAAATCAGATCTCGTTTTCTCAACGCAATAAAAAAGCGGGAAGATTTCTCCCCCGCTTTTTTATTCTTACTTGCGCTTGCGCTGCACAGCATGAATGGCGCGGCCATCCACAGACAATGCCGCTTCGTGCACCACCTCCGACAAGGTCGGGTGGGCAAACGTCATCAACTGCAAATCCTCAATCGATGCACCAAACTCAAGTGAAATCATGCCTTGATGAACCATGTCACCGGCACCTGGCCCGATGATATGCATGCCAAGCAGGCGATCCGTTTTGGCATCCGCCACAAACTTCACAAACCCGGCACTGTCATTTGCAGCAAGCGCACGGCCATTGACCGCAAAGGCAAACTGGCCTGTCTTGACCTCAATACCCTCGCTCTTGGCCTGATCCTCGGTCTTGCCAACCCATGCGATTTCCGGATGGGTATAAATGACGCCGATGATCGTGTCGTAGTTCACCTGGGCATGATGACCATTCATGATTTCGGCCACCATCATGCCCTCCTCCATGGCCTTGTGTGCCAGCATCGGGCCGCGCACCAGATCACCTATGGCATACACACCGGGCACCGATGTACGGCACTGGCCATCGACATGCACAAAGCGACGCTCATCGAGCGTGATGCCGCAATCCGCAGCGAGCAAACCTTCGGTGTAGGGGCGTCGACCCACTGCCACGATCAGCCGGTCAAAAATCTCCTCGTGATCACCATCCTTGTCCGTGTACTTCACGGTGACAGCCTTGCCCTTGACCGTTGCACCGGTAACACGCGCACCAAGACGTATATCAAGACCCTGCTTGCCAAGCACCTTCTGTGCTTCCTTGGCTACAGCCTTGTCGCAAGCAGGCAGGAAGGCATCAACAGCCTCCAGGACAACCACCTGCGAGCCAAGACGATTCCACACGGAACCCAGTTCAAGGCCAATGACACCAGCCCCGATCACACCAAGCTTCTTCGGAACATCCTGAAACTCAAGCGCACCAGTGGAGTCAACGATTACATCATCCACCAGCGCTGCTACCGGAATATTTACCGGGACAGAACCTGTTGCCAGAATCACATTCCTGGCATCAATGACTTCGACAGCACCCTCAAACGGCGTGAACTCGACCTGACGACCAGCCAGCAACTTACCGGTGCCCTGCAGCCAGGTAACCCCGTTACCCTTGAAAAGCTGGGCAATGCCGCCTGTGAGGTTACCCACCACAGTGTCCTTGCGTGCCTGCATGGTCTTTACGTCAAAGCTGATGCCATCAATCTTGATGCCATGCACCGCATACTCATGAGCGGCATCGTGATACTTGTGGGTAGAGTCCAACAGTGCCTTGGATGGAATACACCCGACATTCAGGCAGGTTCCGCCAAGAGCCGGTTTGCCCTTGTGAATGCGCTTTTCGATACAGGCGACCTTCATGCCGAGTTGTGCAGCACGAATAGCAGCTTCATAGCCACCAGGACCACCACCGATCACGACCAGATCAAAACTTTGTGACATTGGTTCGTTCCCTTGCGAGTGAACGTAAAAAAAGCGTCTTGTCACTGACAAGACGCATCACATCAGATCTCCAGCAGCAGACGTGCCGGATCTTCAACCAGTTCCTTGATAGCGACGAGGAAGCTCACGGCCTCCTTGCCATCAATCAGACGATGGTCATAGGAAAGCGCGAGATACATCATCGGCAAAATCACAACCTGTCCATTTACCGCCATCGGACGCTCCTGAATCTTGTGCATGCCAAGGATGGCCGTCTGCGGCGGGTTCAGGATAGGCGTGGAAAGCAGGGAGCCAAATACACCACCATTTGAAATGGTGAAGGTACCGCCCGTCATGTCATCAATGGTCAGCTTGCCGTCCTTCGCCTTCTTGCCGAAGTCGCCGATGGTCTTTTCCACTTCGGCAAGGCTCATGCGCTCGGTATTACGCAAGATTGGCACCACCAGACCGCGATCCGACGACACTGCCACGCCGACATCATAGAAGCCGTGATAAACAATATCGTTGCCATCAATCGATGCATTCACGGCAGGGAAACGCTTCAGTGCTTCGATCGCTGCTTTCACGAAGAACGACATGAAGCCCAGGCGCACACCATGTACCTTCTCGAATTTCTCGGCATACTGCTTGCGCAGATCCATTACCGGCTTCATGTTCACTTCATTAAACGTAGTGAGCATGGCAGTAGACTGCTTTGCCTCGAGCAAACGCTCAGCCACCTTGGCGCGCAGCCGGGTCATTGGTACCCGCTTCTCGACCCGATCACCAACTGCCATGGCAATGGCCTGGGCGACAGGCGCAGGAGCAGCTGCCGGAGCAGCCGCAGGAGCAGCTGGCTTCTTCAGGTGACTCTCAACATCCTCCTTGGTCAGGCGGCCACCTTTTCCTGTCCCTGCAATTCTCGCCGGATCAAGATTGTGTTCGGCGATCAGCTTGCGCACAGCAGGACTGAGTGCGTCATCCGCAGAGCTGGTCTCGGCAACCGCCGGGGCAGCCACTGCTGCCGGGGCCGGTGCAGAAGCAGCTGCGCCAGCCTCAAACAGGGCCAGCACTTCCTGCGACAACACGGTATCGCCTTCATTTTTCAATACCTGGGAAATCACGCCATCTGCTGGCGCAACAACCTCAAGTACAACCTTGTCAGTTTCAATATCAACAATCAGTTCATCACGGGCAACTGCTTCGCCGGGCTTCTTGTGCCAGGTTGCAACCGTACCATCCGCGACAGATTCGGGAAAAACCGGAGCCTTGATTTCGATGGCCATTTTCTGAATTCCTTCTTTATATTCTCAGTGCTCAGGGCTTGAAAGCGTCTTCAACCAGTGCTGCCTGTTCTTTTGCATGCAGATAAACCGACCCACATGCAGGCGCAGCTGCCGAAGGTCTGCCAGCAAAGCGTGTACGCAGCTTGTCATTCCATTCACGAACCACGGTATGCATATGGTGCTGCGTGCAGTACCAGGCCCCCTGATTCATTGGCTCTTCCTGGCACCAGACAATGCTCTTGGCATTCTTGTAGGAAGCCAGCACTTCGGCCAGTTTCTTTTCCGGGAAAGGGTAAAGCTGCTCGATACGAACAATGGCGACATCATCACGCTTCAGCTCACGACGCTTTTCCAGCAGATCGTAATAAACCTTGCCACCGCACATGATGACGTGGGTGACATCTGCAGGCTTGATCGGATCAACTTCCGGAATAACCGTCTGGAACTGGCCATGCGCCAATTCTTCAAGGGTGCTAACGGCCAACTTGTGGCGCAGCAGGCTCTTGGGCGACATGATTACCAGCGGCTTGCGCAAGGGACGTACAACCTGACGCCGCAGCAAATGAAAAATCTGCGCGGGTGTTGTTGGTGTACAAACCTGCATGTTGTGCTCAGCACACAACTGGAGGAAGCGCTCCAGACGAGCCGAGGAATGCTCTGGCCCCTGCCCTTCAAAACCGTGCGGCAACAGCAGGGTCAGTCCGCAAAGACGCTCCCACTTGGTTTCACCGGACGAGATAAACTGGTCAATCACCACCTGTGCCCCGTTGGCAAAATCACCAAACTGGGCCTCCCAGATAATCAGGGATTTTGGCGTAGTGGTCGCATAACCATATTCAAACGCCAGCACCGCTTCCTCTGACAGCAATGAGTCATAAATCTCGAACTCAGGCTGGTCAGGATCAATGTTCTTCAATGGCACATGGGCAGTGCCATCTTTCTGGCTATACAGAATGGCATGTCGATGGGAGAAAGTACCACGCCCCACATCCTGTCCGGTCAGGCGAATCAGAAAGCCTTCGTTCAGGACGGTGGCGTAAGCCAGTGTCTCGGCAGCGCCCCAGTTGAACTCAAGATTACCGGCCCACATCTTGGTACGGTCTTCGAGAACTTTCTGAACCTGCTTCTGGACAACAAACGTTTCCGGCAACTTTGCCAGCTTCCTGCCAAGTTCCTGCAGCGTCTTGATGGGTACACCAGTATCCCAGTCATCCACCACTGCATGCCCCAGATACGGGGTCCAGTCAACAAACAGTGACTTGTTAGGCTCTCGCACCAGTGACTTGACCACATGATTACCGGCTTCGAGCGCCTTGCGGTACTCCTCCACCATGTCATCCGCCTGCACCTGCGTCAGCACAGCACCCTTCACCAGACGATCAGCATAAATGGCACGCGTGGTCGGTAATTTATGAATCACCTGATACATCAACGGCTGTGTGGCCGATGGCTCATCCGCTTCATTGTGGCCACGTCGACGGTAACAAATGACATCGATGACCACGTCCTTCTGGAACTCCATGCGGAAATCCAGCGCCAGCTGCGTCACAAAGAATACAGCCTCTGGATCATCCCCGTTCACATGGAAAATAGGTGCCTGCACCATCTTCGCCACGCTGGTGCAATACTCGGTCGAACGGGAGTCTTCCTTGATGCTGGTGGTGAAACCGACCTGATTGTTCACCACGATATGAACCGTACCGCCAGTCCTGTAACCGCGTGTCTGGGACATCTGGAATGTCTCCATGACCACGCCCTGCCCCGCAAACGCAGCATCACCATGAATGCTGATCGGCAAGACCTGACGACCCTGCTTGTCATTACGACGATCCTGGCGCGCACGCACCGAACCCTCGACAACAGGAGAGGCAATTTCCAGATGGGACGGATTGAATGCCAGCGCCAGATGCACCTCACCACCGGAGGTCATCACGTTCGACGAGTAGCCCTGATGGTATTTGACATCACCGGAGCCATGCTTGGTGACACTCTTGCCTTCGAACTCGTTGAACAAGTCGCCAGGGTTCTTGCCCAGAATATTGACCAACACATTGAGACGACCACGATGGGCCATGCCAATGACAACTTCCTTGACGCCGTAAGAGCCACCGCGCTGGATAAGTTCGTCAACCAGAGGAATCAGCGCTTCGCCACCTTCAAGACCAAAGCGCTTGGCACCGGCATATTTGGTGCCCAGAAATTTTTCCAGACCTTCGGCTGCCGTCACACGCTCAAGCACATGCTTGCGTGTATCGACAGAAAAATTCGGATTTCCACGAACACTTTCAAGACGCTGCTGAATCCAGCGTTTTTCGGCCGTGTTGACGATGTGCATGTATTCGGAGCCAATGGCGCCACAATAAATGGCCTCCATCGCCTGCACCATTTCGCCAAGGGTGCACTCCTCCTTGCCAATCGCCAGATTACCGGTATTGAACACCGTATCAAGATCTGCACGGCTGAGGCCGTGTGTCGCGAGATCCAGATCAGGTACATCTTCACGTGGCATCAGTCCCAGCGGATCCAGTTTTGCACGCTGATGGCCGCGATTACGATAACCGGCAATAAGCTGCAGCACAGCGACCTGACGGCGCTCATGCTCCGTGCTGACACGACTGGTGGGAAGCGCCTGGGCGCGTGAAGAGTTTTTTGCCAGCAACAGGAACTGCTCACGAACGCCCTTGTGCGGGGTGTCCTGGGCAATACCATTGACGCGAGGCAGCTTTTCAAAATAGCTGCGCCAGTCTTCCGGCACTGATTGGGGAGAAACGAGGAATTGCTCGTAAAGTTCTTCGACGTAGGCAGCGTTTTCTGCCGAGAGCTGCGAAGTGCTCCACTGTCGCAGCATGAGGCCGTCTTGCATTTTCAATGTTTCCAAAGAGAGAAGTTCCGCGACCCAGGTGGCCGGAGCGGTGCTGTTTCGCCTTCTCTTCACAATGACCCGCGATGTCTGGGTAAGACCTCACGACCCTACCCCCCTGATTGAGTCTAGCAAAGGGGGGCTGAAACGGCCTTCAGACCTTGGTATAGCCTGAAAAGCATACCCACGATCCTGTTGATACAGGCGGGCTGGCTGCCTGCAGATCGTGGGTGCCGATATTGTGCACCCGTTCCCTCGCAAGAGCTACCTGATGCACGCAACACGGAGGAAAAAGACTGAAAAAAGTCAAAAAAAACCCCGCCAACTGGCGGGGTTTCAGAGGATCAGGTCCCCTGGCTAAGCAGCATATTACGAATATGCCCGATAGCCTTGGTGGGGTTGAGCCCCTTGGGACACACGCTGACGCAGTTCATGATGCCACGGCAGCGGAACACGCTGAACGGGTCATCCAGCTTGGCCAAGCGTTCGGCTGTTGCAGTATCACGACTGTCCGCCAGGAAGCGATAAGCCTGGATGAGCGCCGATGGACCCAGGAACTTTTCCGGATTCCACCAGAACGACGGGCAACTGGTAGAGCAGCACGCACAGAGGATGCACTCATACAGGCCATCAAGCTTCTCACGGTCTTCCGGAGACTGCAGGCGCTCCTTGGCAGGCGCTGGCGTGTTGTTAACCAGATATGGCTGCACCTTTTCGTACTGGTTGTAGAACATACCCATGTCCACAACCAGGTCACGAATCACCGGCAGACCCGGCAACGGACGAATCACCACCTTCTTAGGCAGTGTCTTCATGTTGACCAGACAGGCCAAGCCGTTCTTGCCATTGATGTTCATGCCATCAGAACCGCAAATACCTTCACGGCAGGAACGGCGGAAGCTCAAGCTTTCATCAACCTGCTTCAGCTTGATCAGCGCATCCAGCAGCATGCGCTCGGAACCATCAAGCGTAAGCTCGTAGGTCTGCATATAGGGCGCTTCGTCCTTGTCAGGATCGTAGCGATAGACTTCAAAAATACGCACGTCGCTCATGGTGTGCCTCTTCAATTCTTTGTCAGGGGACGGGGGATTCATTCCCGTCCATCACCTCATCCCGGGGGATGAAAATGCCTCTTAGAAGGTACGCGGCTTGGGTGGAACGGATTCCACTGTCAGCGGCTTCAGCTTGACCGGCTTGTAGTCAAGACGATTGCCTTCCTTGTACCAGAGGGAATGACGCATCCACTCCTTGTCGTTACGACCGAGCGGGCACTCGGGGTCGTCCACCGGACGCTCGTAATCAACAACGGTATGGGCACCACGACACTCTTTGCGAGCAGCAGCAGAAATGATGGTGGCCTTGGCAGCCTCAATCAGGTTTTCCAGCTCCAGCGCCTCGATACGGCCGGTATTGAACACCTTTGACTTGTCTTTCAAGTGGATGTTGGCAATACGCTTTTCGATCTCGAGAATTTTCTGGACGCCTTCATCCAGCAGAGCCTGGGTACGGAACACGCCAGCATGGGTCTGCATGGCGCGACGCATGTCGTTGGCAACATCCTGCCCATACTCGCCATCAGTGGAGTTATCGAGACGTGCAATGCGGGCCAGCGTCTTGTCCAGGGCATCCTTTGGCAGCGACTTCTGGGCAGCTGGTGCGCGGGCAACAGTCTCGATGATGTGATCACCGGCGGCCTTGCCGAACACAATCAGGTCAAGCAGCGAGTTGGTGCCCAGACGATTGGCGCCATGCACGGAAACACAGGAACACTCACCGATGGCGTAGAAACCATTGACCACTGCATTCGGATTGCCATCCTTCGGAGCCACAACCTGACCATTGATGTTGGTCGGGATGCCACCCATCTGGTAGTGAATCGTCGGCACCACCGGAATCGGTTCCTTGGTGCAATCCACGTTGGCAAAGTTCTTGCCGATTTCGTACACGGACGGCAGACGCTTATGAATGGTATCGGCACCAAGGTGGGTCAGATCGAGCACCACATAATCACCATTGGGACCGCAGCCACGACCTTCCTTGATTTCCTGATCCATGGAACGTGACACGAAGTCGCGTGGGGCCAGATCCTTCAGGTTGGGTGCATAACGCTCCATGAAGCGCTCGCCGTTCTTGTTGCGCAGCAGGCCGCCTTCACCACGGCAACCCTCTGTCAGCAGCACGCCGGCTCCGGCCACGCCGGTCGGGTGAAACTGCCAGAACTCCATGTCTTCCAGCGGAATGCCGGCACGGGCCGCCATGCCAAGGCCGTCACCAGTATTGATGAAGGCATTGGTAGAGGCCTGGTAGATACGACCTGCCCCACCGGTAGCAAACAATGTGCACTTGGCCTGGAACACGGCAATGTTGCCGGTGGCCAGATCGATGGCGGTCACACCCAGCACGTCACCGTCTTCATCACGGATCAGGTCAAGTGCAATCCATTCGACGAAAAACTCGGTGTTGGCAGCCAGATTGGCCTGGTACAGCGTGTGCAGCAGGGCATGACCGGTACGGTCGGCAGCGGCACAGGCACGCTGCACCGGCTTTTCACCGTAATTGGCGGTATGCCCGCCAAACGGACGCTGATAAATGGTGCCGTCGGCATTGCGGTCAAACGGCATGCCGAGGTGTTCCAGCTCATACACCATCTTGGGTGCTTCGCGGCACATGAACTCGATGGCATCCTGGTCGCCCAGCCAGTCGGAACCCTTGATGGTGTCGTAGAAATGGTAATGCCAGTTGTCCTCGCTCATGTTACCGAGCGAGGCTCCGATGCCACCCTGCGCTGCCACGGTGTGGGAGCGGGTCGGGAACACCTTGGTCAGAACAGCTACCTTGAGGCCGGCACGGGCAAGCTGCAGCGAGGCACGCATGCCGGAGCCGCCACCGCCAACGATGACGGCATCAAAGGTCAGGGTAGGAATATTGGTCGCGTTGATTGCATCGGCCATGAATCAGTTCCCCCAGAGGATCTGGATGCCCCAGACCACATAAACAAAGATACAGATGGCCATGCCGGTCTGCAGGAAGATACGGATGAAGGTTGCCTTGGCACCCATCTGGCGCTCGGTGACGTAGTCAGTGAACACCGTCCACAGGCCCACCCACGCATGGGCAGCCAGTGCCAGCAATGCCAGCAAAGAGAAAATGCGCATGGCCATGCAGGTCATGAAACCGTGCCACTGGGTGTAATCCACACCAGGATTGCACAGCAGAAAGCCGACGATCACGACAAAATAGGCGGCCAGAATATAGGCGCTGACACGCTGTGCCAGCCAGTCGGCAACACCGGAACGACTAAAGCTCGTTGCACTGTTTCTCATCAGAGCACCATCCAGGCCAATGCACAAAGAATGAGGACACCAGACAGCAGCAGTGCCAGTGTGGCAAACAGACGACCACCCTCCAGCGACTCACCAATACCGAAGTCCTGAACGAGGTGCTTTGCACCCACAACAAAGTGGTAAATCAGTCCTGCCAGTGCAACAAACACCAGAAAGCCACCGATAAAACCACCCAGTACATCAGTCTTTACGGCAGCGAAGGCCTCTGCAGAGACAAGTGACTCCTGCAGGACATAAAGCAGAACCGGGATAAGAGCAAAGATCACCACGCCAGAGATACGATGCAAAATGGAGGCGATGGCGACCGGGGACTTCAAGTTTACGGCCAGAACGGTCGACAAACTGAGATTGACAGGTCGATTGCTTTTCACAGCGGGTTTCCTGTTGGGGGCCTCTCACGAGGCAGACCGAAGGGAGAGCACACAAGGAAGCGCAAGCCAATGAAATTCCTGAAATTTTCAGGAGGCCAACAACATGCGCAAAACCGAGCGGAAAGTATAATCCCGCATAAATTGAATTACAAACCGGTAACACAGACAAATACTGCGCATTTAGCTTGAATCTGCTCCTTCCTGCCTCCTTATAGTGCACTCATCAATCAACCAGGCAAGTGCTCAGCAGATGTACAAAAGTCAATTAGACCAATTGGTCACCAATAACGGGGCCAAACGTGTGTCTTTACCGCATAAACTGCCACTTCGTTTGTAACAGTTGATTGACAAAATTCCCTCACAAATTAAGCTAGCGCGCCTTCCCCGAAGCGTTTTTGCTCCACCTTCGCATTCCGGTCACGCCGGAGAGTCAGGCACGCAAACCGCTTTCGGTCGCGCTGAAGCCAGAGCCATGTAGTAAACCGGCTCGTTTAGGAGACTGCCATGTCGGGTAATAAAGTCACCCTGACCATCGACGACAAGTCGATCGACCTTCCCGTTACTTCCGGCACAATGGGCCCGGATGTCGTTGATGTTAAAGATGTCCTTGCCCAAGGCTACTTCACCTACGACCCCGGCTTCATGGCGACCGCCGCCTGCGAATCGAAGATCACCTTCATTGATGGCGACAAGGGCGTTCTCCTGCACCGCGGTTACCCGATTGACCAGCTGGCCGAAAAGTCCGACTACCTGGAAACCTGCTATCTGCTGCTGAACGGCGAGCTGCCTAACCCTGGGCAGAAGACTGACTTCGTGAACCGCGTTACCCAGCACACCATGGTTCACGAACAACTGCAGTTCTTCTATCGCGGCTTCCGTCGTGATGCCCACCCGATGGCCGTCATGTGCGGTGTGGTCGGCGCCCTTTCCGCCTTTTATCACGACAATCTGGACATCAATAACCCGGAACACCGTCGTATTGCGGCCATTCGCCTGATCGCCAAGATGCCGACCATCGCGGCCATGAGCTACAAGTACAATGCCGGCCAGCCTTTCGTGTACCCACGTAACGACCTGGGTTATGCCGAAAACTTCCTGCACATGATGTTTGCCACCCCTTGCGAGGACTACAAGGTGAACCCGGTGCTGGCCAAGGCCATGGACCGCATCTTCATCCTCCATGCGGACCACGAGCAGAACGCCTCCACTTCGACCGTGCGTTTGACCGGTTCGACGGGCGCCAACCCCTATGCCTGTATCGCAGCCGGCATTGCCGCACTCTGGGGCCCGGCTCATGGCGGCGCCAACGAAGCCGTGCTGAAGATGCTGGATGAGATCGGCTCGGTGGAAAACCTGGACAAGTTCCTGGCCAAGGCCAAGGACAAGAACGATCCGTTCAAGCTGATGGGTTTCGGTCACCGCGTGTACAAGAACTTTGACCCGCGTGCCAAGGTAATGAAGCAGACCTGTGACGAAGTACTGGCGGCGCTTGGCATCAACGATCCGCAGCTTGAGCTCGCCATGAAGCTGGAAGAGGCTGCCCGTAACGATCCGTACTTCGTTGAACGCAAGCTTTACCCGAACGTGGACTTCTACTCAGGCATCATCCTGAAGGCAATCGGTATCCCGACCTCCATGTTCACCGTGATTTTTGCGCTGGCTCGTACCGTCGGCTGGATTTCGCACTGGATGGAAATGCACAACGCCCCGTACAAGATCGGCCGTCCTCGCCAGCTGTACACAGGCTACACCCAGCGCGACTTTGTCTCCGTGGACAAGCGCTGAGACATTGTTAGCAATAAAAAAGGCCGCTTATGCGGCCTTTTTTATTGCCGTTTTCAACTCAACTTAATGAACTTAACAGGCTGGTGAAAAACCCCTGCCAAAGCTGCGATAATTCCCCCATCACGACTTGATTCGGTTTATTTCATGCGCGGACAGGATGTAGTTCAAGGCTCGATGTTCAGCTACGTGGACATTGAAC
>JACCDZ010936968.1_pt1 | contig 17581 bp, 31 predicted proteins | sample 7449551 | NCBI WGS metagenome assembly JACCDZ01 (sample SAMN15323452, study PRJNA562643) | freshwater metagenome | isolation source: river surface water | place: USA:Blue River Watershed | collected 2017-08-18
AATCCAGCTTTTGCACGTTGCGCAAACAATTTGCGTGCAGCGAGTTGTGCAGGTGTTGCTTTTTTTGTTGCCATTTTTATGCCCTTGTTTTGTTATATGCCTGAAATGCAAAATATGCAGCAGCAGCAATAGCAGCCCATTTAACAATGCTTGCAATGTTTGCCAATGGTGAACCTTCAGACGCTTTTACCGTTGCGTCAGTTTCCAAAATCTTTTCTGCCAATGCTTGACGTTTTTCAGGTGGAACGGATTGCAATAAACTTTCTTGCTTCATTCGTTCATTTACACCCCTGATCCACTCTTTACCCCAAACAATCAAGGCAGCAGCAACAGCCAATGCACCTGCAACAGCCGCACCCGCAGCCAATGGTACAAACCCTAATCCAGCTAATCCAGCAGGAATAGAAAGCGATGGAAAATTTCCGCCAATTGCATTGACACCTTGAATTGCAAAATTCAATGCTTCAGCAGCAATTTTGAATTCGCCTTTTTTGTCCTCATATTGAGCAATGTAGTCCTGCATTGCTTGCGTCAACTCTGGCGAAATATCTAAATCGATTGTGTCGCGTGCAATTGCAGCAGTTGCGTCCATGTTGTCCAAAATGTCTTGAAACTCTTTTACCTTGTTGCGGTAATAGTCAAGCTGCATTGGCGTAACATTTCCGACTGCATCCGTTTCTGGTGAATCAATAGTTTGAAACCCAGTCACATTGCCCAAATTATCGTAAATTGGAACGGTTGCAGACATTTAATTTATCCAAACATCATGTCAGTTAAATTAAGCACATTCAATGCATCTTGAACGCTACCAACTCCACCCAATGCAGGTGAATTTCCATAGTTACTCATATTTGTAACTGGGTCAAACATATCACTTGGAATCAATGGACTAACAATAGGATTCAATTCGTATTGTGCCGGATTCATTGGCTGCATGATTCCCAATGTTTGGTTTGGTGTTGGTGCAAAAAAGTTTTCATCCTGAAAAATGAAATCCTCAATTTCATGAATATTGCGTTGCATGGTTTATGCCCCTAAAAAATATGCAGCAGCAGCGGCCAAAATCAATGGCATTGCGCTACTGATTCCAGTTTGTTGCGAAGTTGCTTGTTGTTCAATTGTTGTCATTGTTGAAGTTTGTTTGGCTTTTGCAGCAGCTTCAGCAGCCGCAGTTGCTTTGGCTTTTGCAACAGCCGCAGCAGCAGCCGCAGCCGCTTGTGCAGCTTTTGCAGCAGCTTCTTGTGAAGCCTTGATTGCAGCCGCATTTTTTGCCAATTGCGCAGCAGTTGCCGCAGCTTTTGCAGCAGTATCCGCAGCTTTTTCAGCATTGATTGATTCGCCAACAATTTTTGCAACTGAACTATCAAAACTAGGCGGCTGATATGCAATTGCCAAATAATTTGTTACTTCAATTGGTGAGTAACCCATAATTTCCGCAACTTCATTCACAGAGATATTTTTGTCACGCATATAACCCGCAACTACATATGCTCTATGCTGATCATCTATTTGCGTGTTTGTTAAATACATATCCAAAACGCGCTTGACCTCAGCAAAACTTACACCGCTTGATGTATTTTTTTCAGGCTCTACGGTAACTGACGAAATAATTGGTGCGTAATAGTCACCTTCATAAATCGTCGGCGATGATGTTATTTGTTGCGATGTAAATGCCTGAACTTGTTGTTGCGGAATTGCCTGATTCAAATAATCAGTCACTTCATTAACAGAATATCCAGTTGACCGCGAAATGTCTTGAATAGTCACACCATACATTTCAGCAGCATCTAGAATTTGTGCCGCTTTTTGTTCGTCCGTTAAACCAACCGTATTTAATACCGTTGAAATATAGTCCGCTATATCTGCATCCGAAACAGAAGCAGAAAGGCCACCCAATGTCACTGGGTGCAATGCGTCAGGTGAACCGTTAATCAACATAATTTTACTTTCGAGTGAATGAGTTAATCAGCATTACAGCAAGCAAAGCCAAACCGCCATACATAACTAATTGTTGCGTTTGTGGGCTTAGGCCAACATTGACACCCATACCAGTGTAACGGGTCACGTCAATTGGCTGCAAACCCATTTTTGCGCGATCAACGTTAATTTGATTTAATTGCGCAGTTTGAACGGTGTTCAAAACACCTTTACCAATTGAGATCCAGTCATCCATTGACGTTCCCTTTTGAACCGCCGCAGATTGATCCGGTGTCGCTTGAATTGTTCGTCCTGATTCTTCATCCATCCAAACGTCCGAACCGTCACCAGTAGAAACTAAAACTAGGGCCATGATTATTTCCTTCGAGCAAGTAAAAGAGCGACCAGCAACACACCGCCACCGATCATTAAAGTTTGTTGGTTGATTCCAGCAAACAAACCACCACCAAACACACCAGCAGCGTTATAACTTGTTGCCACTGTTTGAACTTGACCGTTTGGATAACGAATGGTTTGCGTGCCGTTTCCGTTGTTTGTAACAATAGATCCGTCAGCACGTTGAACAGGAACTCCAACAGCTTGAACCATTGGCGTTCCATAAGCTGACATTGGGTAAATTGGTCTAAACGTACCTGATGCAATTGCTTTCACGCTTGCACCAATTGAAACCGCAGTTTTCAATAGCTTGTCATACGTTGTTGCCTGATCTGTAATGCTTGGAACTTTTGTTTGGTTTGCAGCAGGTGGAATCGCAGCAGGTCTTGAAGCAGGTGCGGCCTCACTGTTTACCGTTGCGCCTTCTTGTTCATACCATGACCTAAAACACATATTTGCGATTTCATCCGATGTCATATTTTTAGCATCTTCTGCATTGATCACAATTTTATTTTCAGCATTGCGCACGTTTCCTTCACTGTCTGGATAAAACGATTGTGCATACTGATCTTCAGGCATTGCAACAAAATCGCCAGTTTGCGTGTAAACCGTACCACCTGAATCAGTGGAAATCGCTGAAATATCAATTCCATTTTCAGCTAATGCAATTTCATTTTCACTTAATGAATCTGCCAATGAAATTGGATCAATATCAATATTCAGATCTGCCAAAGTCAAATCAAATGCATTTTCATCATATCCAATTGATGTAGCATCACCCGCATAAGTGTAGTCATATGCGTAATCTGAACTTGTGTCAATGATTGTTTCATCCATTTTTAATCCCGATGCTAATGCCGAGGCAATACTTGTTGCACTTACATTTTTTCCCTGAAGTGCCGCAGTTGTCGCCACACTTGCAGCTTTTCCAATAGTTGCAGATTCAACCGATGCCCCTATTTGACCACCAATTTGACCACCTGCCAAATTTGCGGCAGCTTGAGATACTGCGCGGCTAACGTCTCCACCCGTTAAAGCGGTATTTATTGCCACATTTCCAACAACTTCACTTGCAGCAGCCGAAGCATTCAGGCCAACCGCATTTAAAATGCTATCGCCTAGCCATGCAGCACCACCACCAAACGTAAAAGCCATCACAGCAATACCAATAAATGGCGCCAAGTCTGTAAATGTGTTTGTACTTACCCATTGCGTCCAAAAAATTGGGATACCAGTTTTTGAGAATTTAACGTGATAGTAAACCCCACCCTTGCCCTCGAAAGCCGATTCCCATACTTCTCCAGAAAGTGGAAACTTTTCCCCGTTGACCTTGTTGTAATAGTAATCAATGCCAAGATCAAGCATTACATTATTTTTTGTAATTGCACTTTCAGAATAATTATCTTGAATAATTTGCACATTGTTACTATCAATTGGATATTTTTCTTCATTTCCATTTGATGAACTAATTGTTACAAAATAATTCACTTCTCCATTTTTTTGCGTTTCTTGTTGAACAATTGACCCAGCAGGCAATTCATATTCATTATGGTGCGCAGCAAAATCTAAAATATCACTGATACCACGCACCGCCAATTTTTGCGCCATGTCATTGATGTACCAATCATTTGACATTCCACCAATAAACGTCAAATTAGCAGCTTGCTTGATTGACTTAATTTGTCGTTCAACTTTTGCCCTATTTATCTCTTTATAGGGTTTACCATGAAAATCGATTGTCAGTGCTGGATCAATTCGTTTATTCAAATAGGCATTGACAGCTTCAATTGTCATACCTAAAGAATCAGCCAACACAGCAGGCGAAACACCATATTTTTGCAATGCTTCAAAAATCAATGTTGCTTTTAACGGCATGTCACTGATATTTTCTGAATCAATCTTTATGACATACGCTTTCAATGCCTCAAGTGTTGCCGTGTTTGGCTTGAATAGAGCAGCGATTGCCATTAGACAACCTCATAAGCCGTGACAGTTGCATAAGGCGGCTCCCATCCCATTGAATGCGGCTCAGTAGGATCTAGGTTAATCCACTCTCCATTTGCCCAGGCTTGCAAATAAACATGCTCAAAGTCTGGCCCATGGTATCCAGCAACAACGAATCTTGTTGGGTATCCAACTGATTCGAGCAAAGCGGCCAAGAGCATTGTTTGATCATCACAATCACCAATTCGACCTTCAAGGGTTTTTTCAGGTGTTGATAGTGTTTCAACGTCATGCACGTCTTTCACATATCGAACGCCATCCCTTACAAGAGTGAAAATTGCATTTATTTCTGAATATTCATCTTTTTCTGGCGTCAGAAAAACCGCTTGCGTTGCAGTTTGTCTAATTTCTGGTGAAACTTTTGATTGATTCACCATGTTTCGCATTTGCGCTAATGTTTGCATGACACCGGGCAAACCCCCATGAATATGGGTAATTTGCCCGGAAAGTTGGGGTGTTGGTGCGAGCATCATTTGTGAATATTATCGCGCTCAATTGATATGTCAAATTTTCGGTTGCGTGTGTTCTTCAGGATCCCCAAACATATCTATAGCCATATTTCTGACATTTTTTAACCATTCTTCATGGGGCTTGACTTCTGGCGCAACACCTGATAACAAATCAAACCAGTTTTCTAGCATCATAATTTCTATCAAATCATCCGGCAAATTTTCATAAACATAATTTGCACCTTCTGAAATTGATTTTTCAGTTTTTGCCATATCACAAAGGCTTTTTAAATATCCTTTGAGTTTTATCATTGTCATTAAATTCACATCTTCACCTTGTTGCGTTTGTTGCGGTTGTGCCTGAACTGATTGCGGCATTGTCACAGGCGGAATAAATGTAGGTTGAACTTGTTGTTGCGTTTGTCCAGCCGAAACCATTTCAAGAACTTTTGGCAGCATTCCCATTAAAGAATCTTCTTCTTTTTCTTTTGGCGTGAATTCTTCAGCGGCACCTTTTAACTCTTTGACTGCATCCACAATTTCACGAATGCTTGATTTTTCTCTTGACTGATTCGTAATACCCATTGCCTCACGCATTAACGTCATCATTGACAACATTTTTGTCATTTCTTCCATTGGGTCTTTTTGTGGCGTTTGTTTCATTTCAACAATCGCACGCAACATTTGCTCTTGTCCTTGAGCAATTGTTGTCAAAACTTGTGACAATCCAGAAGGCAATGCGTCAGATTGTGTTGGTGTTTTACTTTCGGCAATTTTCACTCTTGTTTGCGAACGAATTACAAATCTACCAGTGCGCGGATCTGTAGCGTACAAACGCAACTCATATTCACCTGAACCAAAATTTGAACGTAGCATTTCAAACGTGCCTTCTTCAAATTCTTCAGGTTTGTATTTAGAGCAGTATTGGCGCTCACCATTGACAACTCTATAGACGTTCAATTCTGCACGCCCTTCACCTTTTGCACTTTGCAAAAGTGTCATCACACGGTCTGCCGGAGTTTCTTCAACTTCGTTTGTTTGCTCTGAATATTCATTAACTTGTGCCGTTAATGTTGGTTCATCATCTTCAGGATGTAAACCTAATCCTACCCATTTGATTTCCCCAATTTCTTCGTTTTCCCATTTGAAAACTTGAACACCATTGATCAATGCTGATTCTTGTGTATTTACCCAAGGATCACGTAATCCTTTTGGTAATGTTGCAGGCGTGGGTAATGTTTTGCGGCGAGTTGCCATAATTTTTTCTCCAAGTGTGATTATTGAAAAATGGGGACAATCCCCATTCTTTTATTCTTTTGTCAAAGTTGCTTCAACTTCTTCAATTGATGCAGATAAATTTGTCAGTGCATCCAATCCTTCTTGACCACCAATGTTTGTCAATGATGAAAACAATTCAACACATTTTTTTGAATGAATCAACAAAATTTCAACTTTTGTTAATTCCGTTGTTGTTTCTACTTCTTCAACTTGCGTTGTTTCTACTTGATCCGTCATGATTTTCCCTTTAAAAATAAAAAAAGAGCAGTGAAATACTGCCCTTTTACTGTAACAGAACTGGAAATCTTCTGCTACTAAACTTTAAAATATCTTTTATTGAACTGATTCAAATTCGTCTTTTCCATCATCATAAAGACTGCAAGAATCATTTTTTGTAACCGTTGGCCACAAATTTAATACTTGAACGGCCATACCTTGCGCAGTAGGTGCACCAATTGCAAATGGCACAGGTGGATTAACTTTGCAAAGCATTTGACCACCTTGTTGGCTTTGTGGATCCAGCGACAAATGCGACCAGATGCATGAATCACAATGAGTTGTCATTTTTTTCACTTTCTAAATTTGTTTTTGGTTTTGTTATTCTTTGTTTTCTTGGTTTTTTTACTACCAACAAAGAACGCAGCAGTTGAATTGCCAAAATTATGTTTGTGTTACTTGATGTAATCGCACCAGTCAAGTATTGTGATCTTGTCATTGTTTCAAGCAAAGTAATTGCTTGAACAATTTTTTCTTCAGAATTCATTGTCATGGTTTTATCTCCATGCCAACATGACGCCCCATCCTGCAAAAATTGCAAAACAGGTTAAGGCAGCGACAGCACATTTCCAAAATTTTTTTGTTTCAGGCACTTTTGTGACTGGCGGATACCATGATTGACCAATTTTCATTTTGTTTTCTCCGGGTGTTTAAAAAATTTCAATACTTTTAATTCACATAAGTTATTTTTATATCTTTTGCATACCCCCCCTCATTTCCCAATAAACGTCTAACCGTATCAGCATTCACGTCCAAATCAATCATTTCAATTTCTTTGATGTGTGAATCTAATCTTGCAATTTGCTTTGCTTCGCTCAATGTTTTGACGCAACCAACAACGCCCAAATCATCATCTTTTAAAACATAAAATTTCATTTTTATCTCTTATCAATTTAACAAAAATCCACCAATTCCATTAAATTTTTGTCTGGTGGTCTTGAGAATGACGAAATATAACCCTCGACTTGATCAATGTCTAAGGGTTTGTGGTGTTTTTCTGACGGTATGACCGTACAGTTATTGACACCAGTCCAAGGTGCGGCGTTGCCGCACTTTTTTTTCTGCTTAATTTCCCAAACATGGCGATTAGATTCAACAAACCATTCAACCAACCGCGATGCTTGACCAGGCGGCGTCATCCATTTCATATGGTCTGGCGTATAAATTTCTCTTGCCGTTGTTTCAACTCCAACGGGTCTTTTTCCCAATGGTTCACCATATCGGCCCAATCCATCTTTTTCATGCATTGCCATTTTTATGCGATGCTTTCGGCCACAAAAAGGGCCACCTTGCGCCCTGATGTAATCATCCCATGAAGTTGATTCTAGGCCCGTATGCTCTTTAACCTTAACCTTATTTGTGGCTTTCCATGCGTCAACCAAATATTCTGGCGATCCTTCTGGCATTGCTTTAATTCTTCGCAACTCTCTCCAAACCGTTACAGGCGCACCACCTACTTGCTGAAATTGTCTAATTCCCCAAGTTGTCGCCCACGTTTCAACTCTTAAACTTGTCTCCATTGCAGGATTGCCATACAAATCCTCACCCACATGCAAACCGTCAATATTTTTTGCAATGTACTTTGCAATGTATCCCGATGCGGTTCCCTTCTTTGGATCAATTGCCTTGAAATCAACACGATGCGCATGCGCACCTTTTTCGTTTGGTGAATCTTTTAATGCATATTTCCAAACCGTTGATTCAATTTCTTTCATATGCTCAGGTTTATGAAAAATTAGAAAATGCCAATGTGGTGTCCCATCATGTTGCGGTTCAGCAACACGAAAACCATATAAGTTAATTTTTCTTCTTGCCAATGCCGCCCTAATACGTGCCCACACCTTTGATAAATATGCTTGCGCCTCATTAGGGTTTGTACCATCATATTTTGGATTTTCAATCACTTTTCCATTGTTGACAGTTCGCCATTTATGCATGCGACTTGGACACGTTACCGTCATGAATGAACCTACGTGCCCCAAATCTTTTGCAATGAATTCAAAACCTGAAATTCTTGTCATTAACTCAGCACGTCTAATCGACTTGTTTGCAGTGCTAGTAGCGGCCAACTCTGCAAGCGTAAATTCTTGACCTTGTTCGTTCACCGCAATAGTAGATTCAAGAATTGCAGCATTTCTTTTATTTTGCTGAATGCGCCTATGCACTGATTCGCTTGATGCATAAACATCTCTTGCTTTGTTTACATATCCCAATTTGATTGCACTTGCTTCAACAGTTTTTGCGTGCAATTTTCTTAATTGCCTTCTCCACCATTTTGAATCTGACATTCTGGCAATGGCACCCGAATCCGTTATTTTTTTACCTTCTGGCGGTGCAATTGAATTTGCAATTGCTTTTCTACTCATTGCATCACGCAGAATTGCAGGCTCATGATAAATTTGAGCAAGTGCAATGCATGAAGCCGCTAAAAATTCTGATCTATCTATGATGTCCTGATCCGAAGCATTCAAAGGTATTCGAATCACGTTTAGCATTTCAACTGTTTCACGCAGTTGAATGTTTGCTAATTTAGCTTGTTCTATTTCTTGGAAAAAATCTTTTCCCTCAGAACGCATACGCTCCCAACGTGAAAGCAACCTATTGCGCCACGTTGTTGGCATCCATGAAGTTAATTCATGTGCCCATGCCAAATCAGACTGAATGCGGAAATACATTTTTATTTTTTACCCGCATACCGTCTTAAATATCTGTTTCCAGATTGTTGCAGCTTTGGCTTGTTTGCTGATTCATTCAACCGTATTGCATGAAATGCTGCAATATCTGGGCTATCGCAAATTGATACCGAGATCAATTCATTGCGATGATTTTGGTAAACAACATGAAAACCGTCTAAGTTTTCTAAAACAAAATATTTCATTTTTTTGGAACTCCCATTTTTTGCGGCATTCTCAGGCGCGGCAACACAGTTTGACACAAAGCCACTTCATTTCATACAATCCAAAAGTCATGTTGTGGAACTTCCACATTCTCAGGCTGACATAAAGGCCCAATGTTTATACGCATTGGGCCTTTTTCTTTGTCTTATATGCATTCAAACAATAAAACTTTTATTTTTTATGTGAAAAATATCTATGTCAAAACATTGCGTTTATGTTGAAATTGTGTTCGTGCAATGTTGCACATAACCCGGAGAGTTTAAAAATGTCTGCATCTCAACATGATCCACAAATTTTTTCAACCATGCATCCACTCAAAATTACTGACATTCGCAGCAGTGTAGAACGGCAGAGAGATCATTTCATGCGTCAAGCTGCCAAGTGGCAACTTGAATATCTTGCGATGAAATCAGAGCGCGATCAGCTTGCATCATTGTTAAAAATTCATCACGAATCAAGGATTCAAATTTCAAAGGAGTTACTTTCATGAGCACTCATGGAGACGGTGGAAAAGGCAGTAATCCTCGCCCCTTTTCTGTACCACTTGGACAATTTAACAACAACTTCGAAAGAATTTTTGGAAAGAAACCAAAGCAATGTTTTTCATGCCATGGAACAGGTGAAATTATTTGTTTTCAAAAAGACGGAAAAACTGAGGCTTATCGGGATGAATGTCCCTCATGCAATGGCAAGGGTCAAATATGAATGATGAAGAAAAAAAACTGTTGCAATGTTCAATTAGTCCAAGGCCACTTTCACATTCATTGCAAGACTATCACTCGGCCATAACCGAAGGCCCATTGCATTACACATGGACAGACAAACCGCATAGATTAGTTTATGACTTAATTGCAGCGGTTAAATACTACGCGATCAAAGCCAATGAAGCTGGAATAAAAAAATGACGCCTCAAAGTGTTATCAATGATCTAATTTATTTAGAACGGTATCACCGAACACATGGCGCACCACTAACCGCCGATGCAGTGATCAGAGCAAGAACTTTGATTTACAAACAAAGTCTAGCACTTGGAACACTTGACACAGAAAAGCCAGAAGCCGTTATGGTGACTTTGGTTTCTGAAATTGATGGATTATTTGCAGAACTTAAAAGGTTGCAGGGTCTTGTTGACAAACAAACCGAAATGCTTGCAAAATCTATTTGAGAGAGCCATTAACCCACATTTGCAAATTTGTGGGTTTTTTTTCGCTTATTTTTTCATGAGCATGGAATCAATGCGTCCATGCGCCTCGGATGCACTTTTTTCCGTTAATGTCATTCTTGCTTTTAAATCTGCAAGATCTGAACGAATTGCAACATAGGCAGCAATTCCACCAACTAAAGCTGAGGCCAATGGGCCAATGAATTGTTCAAGTCCATTCATGTCAACATCGCAGTCACGTTAGTAATGTAATCTCTTGTTTCAGGTGGTAGTTTACCGCGACCAGTTTCAGCCACATTTCGAACAAACTTTTTTGCAGTGCCTTCGCCAGCGTTATATGCGACCAGCATTAAAGCAACTTCACCAGAAAATAAACGAGAAGCACGTGCAAGCAAGATTGCAGCCGCCGTGCTTGATTGATATGGATTGCGCGGATCAACACTTAATGCCGTATCCATTTTTACTTGCTTTAATGCAATTGGTGTTAACTGAAAAATACCCCTTGCACCTGATCCTCTATTGTATGCATCCAGATTAAATTGACCTCGTGTTTCCCATGTTGCAACAGCATTAAGAATGCCAGCAGGCAAGCCCCATCCATTTTCTAATGAAGGCCATACCGTTGTTCGCAAATGGTTTAGCGTGCCGTTATCTAGGCGCATGGTTTAATTGTTTTTAATTTCTGTTTCAATCACTGGCGCAGAAAATGTGCCATCTTGATTTTTAGTCCATCCTGCAAACACATCTTCAGGACATTGTTCAAACATATTTACCACTTCACTAGTAAATGATTCTTCAATGGTATGTCCTTGCATTGGCACAAAAATTTCTTCTACATAACCGTTAACAATTCTTGCGTATTTCATTTTTTAATACTCCACAATTAAATAACCATAACCCGGATTAGCTGAACTAAATCCAGCACCACCCGCTGGAAAACCTCCATCTGATGCATAACCAGCATAACCCTGCCCTGCACCACCTCCACCATTAAAACCAGCAGTTGGCAATTGTCCACTACCCCCACCGCACCCGGTTCCCAAAAAATCTAGCGAAAATGGTGCAATGATTATGCTTTGTGTTGTTGGTGAAATACCTCCAGTTGAAGTTAATACTGTTCCCATTCCACCAATTGCAGTTAATCCAGATCCACCAACAAAACTGGATGCAGATGATCCCGAAGAATTTCCACCAGATCCACCGCCACTAGTACTATTTTGCCCCTGAATAGTTGTACCTCTACCACCACCCCCACCATTTCCACCATTTCCGAATAAATTTGCAGCACCTCCACCACCACCATAAGAAGGCGGAGATTGACCCGCACCTGTTCCACCAGTTGAATTTATATCTCCATTAGATCCACTTCCACCTAATCCTGAACCTGTTCCTGAACTTCCTCCCGTTGCTGAAACATATGATCCAAATGATGTTGATGCACCTGCACTTGTTCCAACAGTTATCGCAACAGTTGAACCAATTGTTAATCCTGAAATCGTTTTAATTGCAAAACCACCACCACCACCACCATTATTTCCACCAGCACCCCAAAGGCGAACCCTTAATTTTGTCGCTGGAATTGTAAAAGTTGTTGATGCAGTAAAAAATTTAATTTGTCCGGTTCCAAAAACTCCCGTAATTGGATTTTGTTGACTGTTTCCGTTAAACAGAGTTTGCAAGTTACTCATTAAAAAATTCTCCACTCAGTGCCGTTATAAATTAACCCAAAACCAACTGATGATTGTGCCGCCATTAGTGTTCCACTTTCACCCATGATTGTTTTTGATCCCGGATCAACAATTAAATTATTTGTTGAAAATGTACCTTTTGCATCTTGAATTGTCACCGTGTTATTTATAGTTGGCGATGTAGGTAATGTCAAAGTAAAACTTGCCGTTGATGTATCGCATAAATAGCTTGATCCAGCAGTTGCAATAGTGTTACTTGAAATTGATGTATAGCCACCAGCATTTCCACTAATCCAGCTTAAACCATCCGAAGTTAATACTTGCCCCAAAACACCGGGGGCAGGTAATTGATAACCTGATAATACAAAACTCATTTTTTCACCTGCTTGTTAAATGCTTCGTTCATTGCATCCGTCTTTAATTGTGATCCACGCGATGAACCAAAGTAATAGCTGACTACCTGATCAGCTTTTGCCGAAACATATCCAATCAATGTCCCAATTGTGGCGGCAATTGCTGGATCACTCAAGCCTTTTGCCTGACCAGTCAAAACAAACCAAACGCATATCAAAAAACCGCCAACAACCATGGCTGCAAGCACTCTTAAAGTGTTTGAATCACCAGTTTTTGATTCACGCTCTCTTGCGCTTGATCTATCGTCAACACCGATTCTTTCTAGATCAATGTCTAACTCTTTTAACCTGATTGCAAATGCATTATCAGCTTCTTTGATTTTTAGTAGTGCATCCGGCCCTGAAATACTGATTGCGCTTGCTAATTCATCCTCAGTGCCGTTTTCATGTCCAAGAATGGCGTTTGATACTGTACGCATTGCAAAACCCGCCATAGGGCCACCCAGAGCAGTTGCAATTGTTGGGGCAACCGTCCCAATAATTTTTTTCCAGTCATTCATGCTTGAACAACTCCGGGGATTGCACCTTGCGCAGTAATCGTAATAACTTTATTGATTGCCAACTCAGGTGTTTTTGTTGACGTGTGAATCCATGGCGATTTAGAACTAGGGAATTCATTGATCAATTGACCAATTCCTAAGTTGTCCATATTGGCCTGCAATGCTTTTGCTACTTCAATTGGTGTTCCAAAATCTGGCGCAGTCCAATCTACAGCAGCCGCTTTCATGTGATCCGATCTGGGATCTCCACCAATTGCTGCATTTAATTCTGGTGTTCTATATCCGCTTGAAATGTAAATTCTCACTTCATGGCCTGCTAAGTCCGACAAGTAAGCACGAATATTTTCCATCATTGATAACGTGGCAAATGCTTCATTTTGCAACTCAGGCGGTAACGTATTGTCAATCCCACGTTTAACAGCAGTCTTGCTTTGCGTGAATTCTGAAAGTGTGAAATTAGGCGTCATACTGTAATCTTGCATTGGATCAATTACCGAGAATCCACCTTCTTCAAGCATGTTTGGCAAAATCTCTGCACCAGTGCCTGAATTTGTGGTGCCATATGCTGAAGGCATAAATGATGCTTGAGCATCTTTTGACCTGAAAATGAAAAAGGCTGCAACAGCAGCCCAAACCAATGAATTGGTTTTCATAGTCACATCCCTTTAACCCGGAAACGTTGAATATGCGTATGCCAATTGACCACCCGCTGCGCTTGAAATCACATATAGGTCATCTTGAGGCACTACAGTATCAAACAAGACCAACGTGCCGGGATTCAATGCCAACCATGACCCCACAGTTGCTTGCGAATTAAACTCAATGTACAGAATTTGACCAGCCGTTGAAGCATTGCGAAAACTTAAAAAGTTTCGTTTGCCAATTGGCTGATCTAAAAACTTAATTGATGTTGTACTAATTGCTAAACCAGCCGTGACCAATGAAGCATAACGGTAATTATCACGAATTGGAACCGTTTCACCTGATTGCGTAATCCCGGCTGATTGTGTTGTCGTTCCGGGATCCGTCCGCTTTGGCAGATTATGGGGCGCAGGCGTTAAAAAAGTTGGCGATTGCCATGGCTCTATAACCGACAATGTCGGCCCAAATTCAGCAGCTTGCCCATAGGTTTCACTCCATAGGGCTGAATTTTGATTAAATTGATCCATGTCAATCCCGCTTTTAATTTGTGTAAGCGCGTACCAAAACACCTTCAAACAACACGTCAATGTTTAGGGTGTTTGTTGCCTCATAACTTGTCAATTGGACAGTCAATGTTGAACGTCCAGAAACAATTCGCGGATAATCAAATTTATTGATAATGTTGCCGTTTGTTGAAAAGTTTTCAAGATCTACAGCCGAGTTTGTGAATTGTTCATTTGATCCTGAATCAGTGATCAAAATTCGCGCTAACGGTGCAGTTTTTGTTGAAACTGTTTGAGCAGCAGAAGCCACGTTTGCACGATGATGCAAACCCGTAATGATGAAGTCAGCATTGGCGGCAATGTTTACCGTTTGCGTTGCTGATGCACCAGCGGCCAATGCTGAAAATGTCAAATTGTATGAATATGGCGTTAACAGTAATGGGCGACCTTGATAAAACTTTGACGCGAAAGTTTCAATCTCGGCATAACTATATTGTTCTGATTGCATTTTGAATGCCTCAAAAATTGTTGAAATTGGTGCCTTGTTTTTGACAAGAACAAGGCAAAACTTGCATCACACCCGGAGCAGGTGTTCATTATCGCATTACTGCGATGCGCGCATGAAGTAACCGTCCAGAATCACGCCCACACGAGCATTAAAACCGGAAGGCGTTGCAACAGCAGCAGGCCACTTCAACACGACTTCAAAATTTACTGCGGGTTGCAGAGCAATTTCTGGGCTGATGTAGTAAGGGCGACCAGCAGCACGGCCATTGACCGCACCATTTTCAGCAGTACCGGAACCGCTGAAAGCAGCATCGATATTGAAATTGGCTTTAGGGGGGAAAGCCAACAAAGGTGTTTCGCGCAAATAGTTTTTGCTCAAAACATTCAATTCCAGCATGCCGGATTGATAGAACGAGTTGACGTCAGCCAATTGAGCAGCAACAGAAGCAGCAGGTGTAGCGTTGAATGTAATTGGGTTTGCGACAGTGTATGTATCAGTTGTTGATACAGAGCCGGGGAAAAACACAACTTCAATTGATTCAATCATGAATGCTTTGCCAGAAGGCAAAGTATTGGGCAACTCAAGGTTTGTGTCCCATAGTGTCTTAGAAGTGCCAGCAGTGGCACCCAATGCACTAGTTTTACCTTGACCTACGGGTGAACTGAAGAAAGTCAGTTGTGATACACCAGCAGTTGCGTAAAGTTGATAATCATAAAATCGTTGACGAACAATTTCAGATTGACCGGGGTTTGTGACACGACGAGCGTTAAAGTCAGCGGCGTTTGGCAAGCGATCCATTGGGATACCTCTTAAAAAATCTGTTTAAAAAAAATACTTATCAATTAAATGCAGGGCTTATTATGGCCCTGCAATTTTAATTAGTAAACTGCAATACCTTCGCGGTTGCGAGCACCGGAAAGCAAAGGAGTTGATCCGGGTTTGCTATATGCAGACAGCAAAGGAGTGCCACCAGTATATGCATTCACGCCTTTGCGAATTGGGCCAACGCGATTAGTTCCAGAAGTCACCAGCGCGGGAGAAGCATAACCCAAGGGCAATGTTGCGCTAATGCTTGGGCCAATTGTCTTGGTCAAGATTGCATGAGCTTGAACAGTCAAAGAAGCCTGAGCAGCTTTTTTGCTGAAACCACGTGTTGCTTTGTTCAAGGCTTGACCGATGAACACTGTAATGACAGCTTTCACAGCGTCACCAGCACCAACGGTTGTTGCATTTGTCTGCATTGTTGCAGGCAGGAATTTGTTAACTTGACCAAATACCACATCCATGGCCAACGCACCAGCACCACCCATGAGAGCTTCACGGATTGCAGTCATATAACCACCACCCATTGAAATAGGATTGCTGCGACGAATTACACGGCGGCGCATTGCTGCAATTGGATTGCGGCGGCGTTTCATGTGACTTGATGCATGAATTTTACGCTTAGTGTGAACACGGCGTTTAGCGGTAGTTGTCGCACGACGCTTTGCAGTGCGTTTGCGAGGATTGATGAGAAGCATTTCTGCCATTTTATTCACCTTTGAAAAAATGCTGATTTCTCAGCGGGTTATTTATCTGACCGATCAACAATGCCACGTTCCGTAAATGTGTAATTGCCACCAATCAGAAACAAACTTTTACCGTTTGGAGAAACCACAAATAGCGGTTTATCTTTTGCATGGAATTTGTGAATATACTTTTCTTTCACACCATCCCGCACGGTAGTGTACAGAATACCATCTACCTCGCCAATTGCAACCCCCACAGGCGGTAAATCTGGAATTTGTACTTTTCCGATTTCTTCTGGGTCATGCCCTGAAAATCTTTCGTATAAATCAGCCGCTTGTTCAATTTGACCTTGAACACGCCTAGAAGCACCTGCACGACTTGACGCAGGAACTGGGTTTTTCTTTGGCTTTTTCACTCTTACCGCCTTTGAAACGTGAGATTTTTTCAACAATTCAGGAATATCACAATCCCAATTTGCTAAAGCACGATTGATTTTACTATTCACATTTGACGCAGTTTCTTCACCAGTCAGTTTATTCCTCATTCCACCCATACGGGCACAGAATGAATCACGCCGCTTTGCAGCTTTTGGGCTGCGCTTTGCTTGTTTGATGCTTACTGGTTTTTTTAGTGTCATTTGTCATCCACCACACGCACCGCGACAACCTTGTAAGTGCGCGACAATGCATTGGCGTATATTTTCGCCTGTTCAAGACTGTCAAACATGGCAATGCGCTTCCATGCTGATTTCCCTGCTTGCAAAATTTGAACCGTGTATTTCGGTTTTTTTTCGCTCGGGTTCATCAGCACCACAGCAGACACTTTTGACTTTTTTAATGGCGATCTTGGATTTCTTTTAACTTTACCTTTTCGCATTTCAGACAATGCCACTGCAACCGCTTGTTTTTGCGGATAACTTTCGTGCGTCAATTGACTGATTTTTTGACTGACTGTTTTTTTACGTGGATTTTGTTTCAAAACTGAAACATATTTTTTCCCGTCCCATGCTTCTAAATTTTCCATTGCTACAGGATAACTTACGCTTCTATGTGCTTCTTTTAATGCATCATCATCATTTTTTGCACCAATCATGATGTAACCATATGCACCCTTATATCTATAACTTTTTAAACCATGTGCGGCAATTGGTCTATTGCTTGTATAAAGCAAACTTTTTGTGCTTTGACTTTTTTTGCTTGGGTTTATTTTACGTCTTGCAGCAATTTTTTTAGCCAAACGTAATTCAGCTTCAGCACGTTCTACCGCAGCGTCACGTGCGTAATCACGCGATGCTTTTGGTTTTTTTGTTAACAATCCAGCTTTTGCACGTTGCGCAAACAATTTGCGTGCAGCGAGTTGTGCAGGTGTTGCTTTTTTTGTTGCCATTTTTATGCCCTTGTTTTGTTATATGCCTGAAATGCAAAATATGCAGCAGCAGC
>JACCDZ010561222.1_pt1 | contig 17578 bp, 17 predicted proteins | sample 7449551 | NCBI WGS metagenome assembly JACCDZ01 (sample SAMN15323452, study PRJNA562643) | freshwater metagenome | isolation source: river surface water | place: USA:Blue River Watershed | collected 2017-08-18
AGGCAAAATTGTTCCACCTGACGACAATCCAGATTTCTTACGTAAGTTATAAACCGCGAATCATTCGCTGATAAAAATTTCCTGGCCTTCGAGTACTTTCTTGTACTTCACCCATGGCCTTAAAACCTAGCTTTTCGTAGGCGGCGATCGCAGATTTATTAACAATAAAAACGCCCAGGCCTTGAATTTGCCAGCCTTTTTGATCTTTCACTGAATCGACATAATCAAACATAGATCGCAGCGCCCCAATTCCACGATATTGCGGATTGCTCCAACATCCACCAACCCAGCATGTGGCGCCGAAATCTCCGCGTAATTTCTCCAAGAACATTATTGCGATGTCTTTTCCATCAATTGAAGCGACGAGATAAGAATTTAAGTTAAAGAGTTCACGCCATTCTTTCTCAGTGAAGGCGATCTCGCGTTCATAACTGCTACCAAACGCTTCTGGGCTCTCTAGTAATGATGCCAATCTAATTTCACGCAGGCGCGACCATTCATCTGGTGATAGCTCATGGCATAGAACTACGTGAGACATTTAATTTTATAAACCAGAATATGTATGGCGACCTGTGCCCCATACATTTACATATACATAATTAAATAAATAAGTGGAGCCGGCTAATAGACATAACCACGCTGCTTTGCGACCTTTCCAACCTGCGGTCACTCGTGCATGGAGATAAGCGGCATAGAGAATCCAGGTAATGAACGCCCATGTTTCTTTGGGATCCCATCCCCAATATCGTCCCCAGGCTGCTTCCGCCCAGATCGCACCTGCGATAACAGCAAAGGTCCACAATGGAAATACAAATGCGACTAAACGGTATGAAAGTTGATCAAGAACTTCTAGCGAAGGAAGGCGTTTAGCAAAGGGGGTGCGCTCACCTTTTCGCTCCATTCGATCAAGCCATAAATATGTTGCAGCTACTGTGTTTGAAAGTAAGAAAACTCCACCCGAAAGAATCGCGGCAGCGACATGCACAACAAGCCATGTTGATTGCAGAGCCGGGACCAATGGCGCACTTGGACGGTAAAGCAGAGTAATTGCAGTTCCTAAAATCAGAAGAACCGCAATAGAAATTGGAAGACCAAGCCAACGTAAGTCATATTTACGGCCCACAATCAGATAAGCAAGTGCAAAAGTTAGAGCTCCAGAGATGGAGTACTCATACATATTGCTCCACGGAACTCGACTTGCTGATACGCCTCGAGCTATGACTCCTAAGAAAAGTACTAACGTTGCAACGACAAAAACAGTGGTTGCGATCTTGCTTGACTTCAGCGTTGTGGTCCGGTCAATTGCGCTCGATGAACCTTCCTTATTGGCACGTACTGCAAATGCTGTCTCGTACGTGTAGAAAATAAATGAGATTGTGTAGATAAAGAGCGCTCCGTAAACCAAATCATTGGAGACATATGCCCAATCAGTTTTGGTCACTTCTTCTCCTTTATCTCATTAGCCATCTTATTAATCTCATCTTCTAAACCCGGCAACCTATTGAGCGCTAAACCAGCAATCTCAAGCTTGCCATTAACTTCACGTACCCAGATCCGTCGTTGACGAACAAAGAGTGAAATCATCAATCCAATGATGGCGAGAATACTTCCAATGAGCGCGTATTGCTTACCGGGATCACGCACTACTTGAAGATTTACCCAAGGAATTACGCCATTGAATGTGATGGAACCCACCTCGAATTGATAAGTCTCGCCAATACTTAAAGCCCATAAACCAATGCGCTCCATATCTTCAGTATCGATGCGATACACAGATTGCGGAACACCAGTATCCATCTTTAGATCACCTTTCCAGACTGAGACTAAAAGTCTTGGATCGAGTAACTCTGGAAATGATGAAAAGCCACCACGCACTTTGTCGCGCGCAGCCGTTGGAAGGAAAGATCCCACAAATCCCACTTGCGGATCCATATCAGGAACTTTTATTGCCCCAATAGATGTGAGGTTTGCATCTTGTGGCAAAAATGGAACTGGACCTTCAAATTTCACTGCTCCATTTAAATCTTTCACGGTCACGAGCGGTGAGTAACCATTTGCTTGGAGATATACCCGCGTGCTGCCAAATGTCAGGGGCTCGTTAACTCGAACTAATCGCTTAACTTCGGGGGTGCCAATCCCATCTTGGATAGTCACTTTTAATTCATAATTTTCTGGGGCGTTTGTTTCAGGGTTATACGTCGCATCAAAATTATCTGCTTTGATAGTAAATGGAGGTAAATTACTGATGGAGAAGAATCGACCAGGGGTGAGATTGTCGTAGCTGGTAGGGGTATTAATGAATCTCTCGCCAACATTAACTATCGCTTCGCCGCGCATACCAAAGACAGAACTTCCAGCAATTCCTAAGAGCACAACAATAAGTGAGAGATGGAAAACTAAGTTTCCAGTTTCTCTTATATATCCTTTCTCGGCAGCGATTGAATTTCCTTCACGCACTATTCGGAAATGTTTTGATTTCAACCAGCGCTCTGCACTACTTAATTCGCCGTCCACTTCCTGAAATCCTTCCATTGCACTAAGGCTGGAAGGTGCGGAAGCTGGAGCTTTGAAAATCTCACGGAAGTAATGCCATGAACGTGGCACTACACAACCAATGAGAGAAATAAAAAGGAGAATATAAATCGCCGAGAACCACGGTGATCCATACACATCAAAGAGATAGAAGCGATCCATCCACTTTGCACCAGTTGGATCACTTTCAAAGTACTCGCGAACTTTTAGCGGTGATTGCGTGCGTTGTGGAAATAGCGAGCCGGGAATTGATGCTAAACCGAGAATGAGAAGAAGTATTAGCGCGGTGCGCATGCTGGTGAGCTGGCGCCACAGATAACGCAACAGCGAAATACCTTGGAGTTCAGGAGCGCTCATCAGATCACCGGAATAAATCCACTAATAGTTCCGCGCAGCCCCGCCATCAAACTCTCCCAGATGCCCAATACTTGAAGCAGACCAATCAGAATCAAGAAAGCTCCGCCAATAAAGGAGATTGTTTTACCGCGCTGCAATAAGTAGTTTCGAAATCTAGCTGAGCGATCTAGAAATAGCGCAAAGAGAATAAATGGCAGTCCAAGCCCTACACAGTAAGCCAGAGAAAGTATCGCGCCGCGAGTAGCGCTGGCTTCAATAAATGCCAATGTCTGCACCGCACCAAGTGTTGGTCCTATACATGGTGTCCAACCTAAACCAAACATAAATCCCAGAATTGGCGCGCTTAGAAGTCCTGTAGACGCCACAAAAGGAAATTTAAATGAACGATAAAACTTCTCGGAGAACATAAAAACTAATCCAAAGAAGATGGTGAGAACTCCTAGTAAACGAATAAGTAGATCAGAGTTCCGAGTTATTGCATCGCCTAGTGCTCCAAAGAGAAGACCGTAACTTGTAAAAAGAAATGCAAAACCCAATACAAAGAGAAATGAACCCAGCACCATTTTCCTCTTTGATGAAAATGCTCCTGATACATAACCTAGATATCCGGGTAATAAAGGCAGTACGCAAGGTGAGGCAAAAGAGATAAGCCCAGCAAGTATCGCAACAAGAGATGCCGCCAGAATGCTGCCATCGAAGACTTGATTTACTAGAAAATCATTCATTGGATTTCACTCGCTCAATCAAATCTTCCAGCGCTGAGTATGTAACCTCGCCACTCACTCGGGCCGCAATTCGACCCTGGGTATCAATAATCAACGTAGTTGGAATTGCATTTGGAGTGAGTTGACCATGGAAATTTAAAAGAATTGCATCATCAACTAGTGATGGATATTGAATGCCAAATCGCTCTACGAATGCGCGCGCTGCTACCAAACTATCGCGAGTTAATACTCCGAGAAATTGCACTTCGGGATGTTTCATCGATAACTCTTGTAACGCTGGGGCTTCAGCGCGACATGGAGAGCACCATGAAGCCCAGACATTAAGAACCAATACTTTTCCAGCACTCGCCGTAAAACTTCCACCATCCAAAGTTGGTCCTGAAATCGCTGGCGCTGCTTTTCTATCGGCCTGAGGGATAAATGTTGCTACGCCATTACCTGCGATGAAAGATTGTTCATTTGTCCCCATAGTTCCGCCATTTGAGCAGGCGACCATAAATGGGAGAAGTAAGAGAACGAGATATTTCTTCATTTCTTCTTCGGTGGAAGTAAGTGCGCAGCAGGCTCGCTATAGGTAAGTCCTACAACTTTCCCCGTGGCATCAAAGTGGAGACTTGTGACCGATGCTAAAGAACATTGCCGCTTCCTTGGATCATGTAAGAAGCGACGACCTTCCACCGATGAACGAAGGATCCAGATGGGTAATTGGTGCGAAACTACTAATGCATCTTTTCCTTGCGCCGCTACGCGAGCTGCCTCGACAGCGGCGCTCATGCGCGCTACTTGCTCGGTATATGGCTCTCCCCATGATGGACGCCATGGATTCCACAGATGACGCCATGCACTTGGCCGTTTTAAAACTCCATCACCTACACCAAATGGTTTTCCTTCAAAGATATTTGCTGCCTCAATTAATCGATCATCAGTTGTGATTGCAAGATTATGGTGAGTTGAAATCGGTAACGCTGTTTGTTGTGCGCGTTCCAGTGGTGATGCATGAATGGCGCCTAAAGAGAGTTCTTTGCTCCATTCCGCCACGGTGCGCGCCATCTCTTGCCCACGTTCCGAGAGTTTCCATCCAGGCTGGCGTCCGTAGAGAATGCTGTGAGGATTTTCTACTTCACCATGTCGCACCACATGAACTGTTGATGCAATCGCAGGTAAATCACTCATATGACAAGCATAAAGGGTTACCGTTAACGAGAAGCAATTACCGTATTTCGTTACTGTGCTCACATGCCGCGCATCGCTTTCTTTGATGTAGATAACACCATCACGCGCGGATCTACCCTCTACTTTCTTGGTCGCGGAATGTACAACCGTGGCTTCTTTACTAAGCGAGATATCGGGGCATGGGTACTAGCAAATATTCGCTTTCGAATGACAGGCACAGAAAAAAATGAAGTTATTTTGCGTTTTCAAAAGGCAGCAACTGACTTTATTGGTGGGCATGATGTTAAAGAGATTCGCATAATTGGTGAAGAGATCTATAACGAGTTTGTCTCTCCTGCAATTTGGCATGGCACAATCGATCTGGCAAAAGAACATCTCGAAGCTGGGGACGAAGTTTGGTTGGTTACTGCTTCCCCTGAAGACTTTGCTAATTTAATTGCCGAGCGACTTGGGTTTACTGGTGCTATTGGAACTAAAGCTGAGATTGCAGATGGAAAGTACACCGGTAATTTACTTGGGAAGTTATTACATGGAAAAGAAAAGGCAATTGCTATCGAAGAGATGGCACGCGCTCGCAACATTGACTTAAAGGAATGTTTTGCATATTCCGATTCCCATAACGATCTTCCACTTCTCAGCGCTGTTGGAAATCCACGAGCCATTAATCCAGATGCAAAACTTCGTATTATTGCATTCTCTCAAGGCTGGCCAGTACATGATTTCCGTAGGCTACGTTGGTTAAACCGCGTTATTGGTCCAGTTGTTAGCCGTCTTGCTGGTTTCTGGGTTTATCTAACAGCTCGCTCTCGTCGCTAAATTTCTCTCCAACTATCTGAAGGCGACAGAACACTTCTCTGTTCAGTAATGTAGGCCAGTTATGTCCATGACAGGTACCTTCGATAGCGATGTGAATCAATTTCCATCCTTTGCTCAAGAGCTACGTGAACGAAGCGACGAAGATTTAACAAAACTATTTACCCTCCGCCCCGATCTCATTACGCCAGTTCCAGCCGATATGACTGCGCTCTCCACTCGCGCTACTTCAGCACCTAGCTTGCTGCGCGCGCTAGAAACCCTTAATCAATGGCAATTCCAAGTACTTGAAGTATGCGCCGCGCTCAGCGACCCTTTCACCTCAAAAGAGGTAATTGCTCTCAGCGATAAAGCTGCGGAATTAGTGATTGCACACTTGCATTCCATAGCACTTATTTATCGCGATGGTTATGGATATCGCATGCCGCGCGCAGTTCGCGACATTCTTGGGAATGAGCCTGCCGGGCTTGGTCCACAATCTGCCTCACCTATTGATTTCAAAATAATTGCTAAAGCGCCAGCAGCTGCAAAAGAAGTGCTAGATAAATTAACTTGGGGAACACCGCGTGGCCAAGTTGGAGATATCCGCAAAACTGGAACGCCGATTCATTGGCTACTTGAAAACCGATTACTTATTCCGATTGATACTTCGACCGTTGCACTTCCTCGTGAAGTTGGAATTTACCTGCGTGGAAATAAAGTCCACCAAGAATTAGTTATTTCTCAACCTGCGCTGGAAGGTGCGAAAGTAAAGAGCGCTGATATCGAACGTGCTGCACTTGCTTCTATCTCCAATACTCTGCGTTGGGTTCAAGAGTTGATGAATTATTGGTCAGAAGAAACTCCAACATCGCTCCAATCTGGTGGACTTGGTGTCCGCGACCTAAAGAAGGCTTCAGAACATCTCGGCGTTGATGAAGTCTGCGCTGCATTTATCGCAGAACTTGCTTACCTTGCTGGAATTGTTAACGTTGAAGCAGATGGTCGAATATTGCCCTCTACACAATTTGATTTATGGCAGAACAAAGAACCAGAAGATCAATGGCGGGATCTAGTTTCACTATGGAGAGTTACATCTCGGGTTCCAGGACTTATCGGACGAAATGATTCTCGAAATATCACAGCGTTGAGCACCGAACTTGATCGCAGTAACGCTGCACTTATCCGCAGGCTCGTCCTTGATCTTCTCTTAGAAAATCCCAGTATCGCCCCCACTGTAAAGAGCGCCCAGAAAGCAGTTTTATGGCGTTATCCGCATAGGCGTGGCATTTCCATTACTGCAGAACTTGTGGAGTGGACACTGCGTGAAGCAGAGTGGCTTGGAATTACCGGCGGAAATGCGCTCTCAGTGTATGGCGCGAAGTTCATTAACGATGACGATGAATTAGGGATTAACGCTGCGCTGCCCAAGCCCGTTGAACATATTTTGGTGCAAGCCGATAACACCGCCATCGCTCCTGGTCCGCTCACTATTGAAGTCGCCCGAATGCTCTCAACTTTTGCTGATATCGAAAGTCGCGGTGGCGCGACCGTTTATCGTTTTAGTGAAACTTCGATTCGCCGCGGCTTAGATCATGGACATTCTGGTGATGAAATCAAGAGATTCCTAACTCAAACTTCCAAGACTCCCATCCCACAACCTCTTGAATATCTCATCGCTGATGTTGCAAAGAAACACGGAAAGCTTCGAGTTGGTTTTGCAAATACTTATCTACGTTGTGAAGACCAAGCAATCATCTCTGCAATTCTCTCTGATAAAAAACTTGAACATATTGCCTTTCGACAAATCTCTCCCCAAGTTCTGGTCTCTGATACGGAAAGTGATGAGACGATGGAAGAACTCCGTCGTGCTGGTTACTTCCCTTCTGGAGAAAATTCCAAAGGCGCCGTTGTTAATCTTCCTATCCAGAAACGTTCTAAAGCTCGCCCGAAACCACCGCGAATAATTGGTGAAGTCCTAAAACCTTCCAATCAGATGCTCACCTCGGCACTTCGCACACTGCGTACCGGCGAGCGCGTTGCAAAAACTCGCCCGATAGGTGAAATTCCACGCACAACTGCAAATGAAACCTTGGATCTACTCAATGAATATTTAGGATCGGGAGTTGCGCTTCGCATCGGTTACGCCGATGCTAATGGTGGAGTAACGCTTCGAATAATTGATCCACTCTCTATTTCACTGGGAACCCTTGTGGCCCGCGACCATGCCACTAATGGCATTACCCCTTTCAAAATAGCCCGAATTACGGGGGTCACGACCGCATGATGACGAGATACGGCAGACTTCTCTCATGAGCGCAGAAATGTTAAAAGACCTCCAAGCGCTCGTTGAAGTTGAGAGCCCCACAGAAGATTTAGATGCATGCGTACTTGTTCTCGAGAAGGCAAATGAGATAACTACCCGCCTCATTGGAAGAGCGGCGCGAATCATCCAAGAAAAAGGTCGTCCGGTTTACTGGCTTGGTTCTGAGAATCCAGATGTAGTTCTACTTGCACATCTCGACACAGTCTGGCCGATTGGATCTTTTACTCCACTCTGGAAAGTTGAAGGCGATGTAGTCCGTGGTCCTGGAATTTACGATATGAAAGCTGGATTTATCCAAGCGCTATACGCGATGCAACATCTAGATTTAAATAGAGTTGCGTTGATTGCTACTACCGATGAAGAAACAGGTTCTGCAACATCGCGCGGATTGATTGAAAACATTAGTAAGAAAGCAAAAGCTGTTCTCGTTCTGGAATCTGCGATTGATGGCAAGGTAAAAATTGGCCGTAAAGGTACATCGATGTACAAGATCACCATTCATGGTCGCGCAGCTCATGCTGGACTTGAACCTGAGAAAGGTATTAACGCCACTGTCGAAATCGCGACGATTGTTAATACGATTATTGCATTAGGGAATAAAGAGTTTGGAACAACTGTTGTTCCTACTGTTATGAATTCTGGAACTACCACTAATACTGTTCCAGCTCTTGCAACGCTCGATATTGATTGCCGATCTTTCACCCTTGCCGAAATGCAGCGAGTCCAGGCTGCAATTAATAACCTCAAGCCGGTTCACCCTGATGCAAAGCTTGAAGTAACTGGTGGAATAAACCGCCCACCTCTCGAGACTTCTGCCACTCAGGCTCTCTATGAAAAATGTGAAGCGGTTGCAGAAAAACTTGGTATGGGAAGTATTGGTTCAGCATCAGTCGGCGGCGCCAGCGACGGTAATTTCGCAGGAATTCACACTCAGGTTCTTGATGGCCTTGGAGCTGTCGGTAACGGTGCACACGCGACCCACGAACATATTCTCGCTTCTCATTTAGAACCACGCGCTAGCCTTCTTACTGCGTTGGTTAAAGAAATCTTGGCATGAGCGACGGACCACTTATTGTTCAGAGCGATAAAACGCTCTTGCTAGATATTGATCATCCACTCTCTACCGAATGTCGCCGCGCTATCGCGCCATTTGCAGAGTTGGAAAAATCTCCAGAACACATTCATACCTACCGATTAACTTCTCTCGGACTCTGGAACGCACGCGCAGCTGGCCATGATGCAGAACAAGTCATCGATACCCTCCTTAAATACTCACGATATGCAGTTCCTCATGCTCTTCTTCTTGATATCGCAGAAACTATGGGTCGCTACGGACGACTTCGCCTTGAATCACATCCAGTACACGGATTAATTCTTATTTCTACTGATCAAGCGGTCCTTGCTGAAGTGATGCGCGCAAAGAAAGTTGCACCACTCCTTGGCTCAAAAGTTGATGACGAAACAGTTACTGTTCATCCTTCACAACGCGGACACCTTAAACAAGCCCTCCTTAGACTTGGTTGGCCCGCAGAAGATTTTGCTGGTTATGTTGATGGCCAAGCACATGCCATTTCGCTCAACGAAGATGGTTGGAAACTCCGTGATTATCAAAAGCTTGCGGCCGAAGGTTTTTGGCATGGAGGTTCGGGAGTTGTTGTGCTGCCTTGTGGCGCAGGAAAAACTATGGTGGGCGCTGCTGCAATGGCACATGCTCAGGCCACAACACTTATTCTTGTAACAAACACGGTAGCTGCTCGCCAATGGCGCGATGAATTACTCAAGCGCACCAGCCTTAATGAAGATGAGATTGGTGAATATTCTGGCTCTAAGAAGGAGATACGCCCTGTAACTATTGCTACATACCAAGTAATGACCACCCGAAAGAAAGGCGTTTACGCTCATCTAGATCTCTTTGATTCCCATGACTGGGGTCTCATCATCTATGACGAAGTGCATCTACTTCCCGCACCAATTTTTAGATTTACTGCAGATATTCAATCCCGACGTCGCCTTGGATTAACCGCAACCTTGGTCCGCGAAGATGGCATGGAAGGTGAAGTTTTCTCACTCATAGGACCAAAAAGATTTGATGTTCCGTGGAAAGAAATCGAAGCCCAAGGTTATATCGCTCCAGCTGACTGCGTTGAAGTGCGCGTGACTCTAACCGATCACGAGCGTCTCACTTACGCAACTGCTGAACAAGAAGATAAATACCGTAGCTGCGCCACAACTGCCACCAAGAAGAATGTAGTTATCGCACTAGCAAAACAACATGCCGATGATCAAACGCTCATCATCGGTCAATACATCTCCCAAATTGATGAAATTGCTGCCGAACTGAACGTTCCTATCGTTAAAGGTGACACCCCTATTAAGGAACGTGAAGAACTATTTTCGAAGTTCCGTACCGGTGAACTGAAATGCCTAGTTGTATCTAAAGTCGCAAACTTCTCCATTGATTTACCGGAAGCATCGATTGCCATCCAAGTTTCTGGAACCTTTGGTTCTCGCCAAGAAGAAGCTCAACGCCTTGGTCGCATCCTCCGCCCTAAAGCAGATGGAAGAGGTGCTCGTTTTTATTCTGTCGTTGCACGTGACACCATCGATCAAGATTTCGCTCAGAACCGTCAGCGCTTCTTAGCTGAACAGGGTTATTCGTACCGCATTATTGATGCGGACGAAGTACTGCCTCGATAAACCGCGCTCTATCCACTTTAAAGTAATCATGGCGCTTGCCATTGATCATCGTCACCGGAACTTCTTCGCCATAGAGTTTCTCTAACTCCGAATTTCCATCTATCAATACAACTTCTAACTCAAATTCAGCTTCATTTCGCGCTGACTCCACTACCTCTTTAGCCACCTCACATAAATGGCAATTTTGACGAGAGTACATCGTCACCAAAGTTTGCGGATTAGCCATACGAGAAGGCTACCCCTTACCCTTTCTCGCTATGTCTGAGATCGCAACTACTTTTGCTCGTGAATGGGTGGAGTTCCCCAATCCCGAGAATTCTGACGAAATCTTTAAATGCGATCTAACTTGGCTTACCTCGTATTGGAATTGCATCTTTGGTAACGGCTGCCAAGGAATTGATAAAGCCCAACCTGATCATGGATGTTGCAGCGATGGCGCCTATTACTACAGCACAGAAGATGAAGCTCGGGTAACTGCGGCTGCAAAGAAACTTACCCCGGCGATGTGGCAAAACCACGCCACTGCTCGAAAGGGTGGAAAGTTCACCATCTCTGAAATTGGACTTGATAAAGATAGAAAAACGAAGAAAGTAAATGACACCTGTATTTTTTTTAACGAAGCGAAGTTCTCTAAAGAATACTTTGGGTGCGCACTTCATCATCTTGCGATTGAAGAAGATAAGCATTTCATTGAAACTAAACCTGATATTTGTTGGCAACTTCCACTGCGTCGCTCATGGGAGAAACGTGAAGTAGGCGATAAGAACTATGACATTGTTGTTATCGGCGAATACACGCGCGAGGCTTGGGGTGAAGGTGGTGCTGATATGGATTGGTACTGCTCCTCAAATACTGAAGCGCATGCTGGAGCAGAACCTGTCTATCTCTCCAACAAAACCGAACTCATTGCAATGATGAACCCAAAGGCTTATGAAGTTCTCGCCTCTCTATGTGATTCTCGAATGAAAGCGATGACAAGCCGTAAAACTAAGTACTTACCTCTCTATGTAATCCATCCAGCCACCGCTGGAGCCAATAAGTAACTCACTCTATGGAACGCGAAGTTCTCGCCTGGTTTGAAGAGAACAAGCGCGATTTACCTTGGCGCACGAGCACCCCATGGGGCGTCATGGTGAGCGAATTTATGCTCCAACAAACCCCAGTTAATCGAGTACTTCCGATCTGGATTGAGTGGATAGAGCGTTGGCCCACTCCGAAAGATTTAGCTGAAGCGAAGAAATCAGATCTTCTCAAAGCATGGGGACGTCTTGGATATCCGCGACGTGCGCTTCGACTTCATGAAGCAGCCACAGTTATCGCAAAGAAATTTGATAACCAAGTCCCGCAATCTCTTGAAGAACTCCGCGCCCTTCCTGGGGTTGGTGAGTACACCGCCGCGGCAATCATGGCCTTCGCCCATAAAAAGAAATCACTTGTTCTTGATGTAAATATCCGAAGACTCTTCTCACGTGTGCTTGATGGGGAAGAGTTTCCACCACTTCACATCACAAACACTGAAAGGCAATCTCGCATTGAACAAATTCCCAAGAACGCACATACGTGGGCGGCGGCCACCATGGAACTTGGTGCGCTCATTTGTACCGCCACTAAACCAAAATGTGAGGTCTGTCCGCTCGCCAATTCATGTTTGTGGCGTGCCAAAAACTATCCCGCTTCCACTAACCAGAAGAAGAAATCGCAGAAATGGCATGGTACCGATCGCCAATGTCGTGGAACCATTGTTGAACATTTACGAACTAACCCAAGAGCAACAAAACAATCGCTCTCTAAATTATGGAGCGATAACTCCCAATTTGAAAAGTGTCTAGCTTCATTAGTCAGAGATGGGCTAATAACTAAGAAGAATAAAAATTATTCTTTAGCGGATTAATTACTTTCTGCGCCGTGAAGCAGGTGGCATTACCCGATCCAAAAGCTCTTGTGCGACAAGAGTTACATCACCTTTAGCTCTCGCTAAATTCGCTTCAAAACCTTTGAGGAATTCATTAATAGTGGGTTCTGAAATTGCACCCACGAGAGGTCCATATCGATCTTGAAAAACATTATGTAGAACGCGACTAATTGCCTGGGATAACTCAGTACGCGCTTCATCCAAAGTCGGCTCAGGCCTCTTGCCAGTTGCAAAACCGAGCGCAGGTTTCTCGCGTTCTGCGCGTAAATAGGCTTCCCTAAAGTTTCCTGAGTCCATAATTCCCAATCCTCTCAGACCACTAGCATTTGTGCTTATGTGGAAGAAAAGACCGAAGATTGGCGCTCTCCTTGCTGCCACTTCGCTCATTTTCACACTCCTCACTCCTGCATCAGCCCCGGCCCTTTCATTTAATTCAGTACCTGCCACCCAATGGGGATACATCTACGGCTCTGGAAAATTCCAGAACTTAATCGCTCCGAAGAATTCACAAAGAGTTGAGATTGGCAAACCTCGCTCAAAATGGCAGATTGAATTTGTTCAAGTACCCGACGATGCAAAATCTGCATTTCAATACGCGGTTGATATTTGGGCTTCTTACTTCGAATCTTCCGTGCCGGTCGACATTGAAGTGCATTGGGAACCTTCCACCATTAATGGAGTTTTAGGTTCAGCGCGTCCCGGTGATTACTACAACGCGTTTGCTGGAGCGCCCGATCCAGACCTCTGGTATCCATCGGCTCTTGCCAACAAGCTGGCCGGAAAAGATCTCGCACCCAACAAAATAGATATTGTCTTGCGATTTAACTCCAATGCTCTTTGGTACACAAACATTGATGGGAAAGTTCCAAGATTTAGTTACGATCTAGCAAGCACCGCTCTGCACGAAATCGGACATGGTCTTGGATTTCTCTCAAATGCCGAGTACGACCGCTTTTTTAACACGGGTTACATCGTCCAACCCACGCCATATGATGCTTATGTTCAATTAGCTGATGGTCGTCGCTTCACAGATTTCTGCGCACGTTCGATTGATCTAGGAAAAGCAATGTCTTCACCGCTTACCTGGAGCGGGCCACTAGCAAATAAAGCAAACAATTTTTCTAATCCAAAACTCTACGCTCCAAAACCTTACGAAGAAGGCTCCTCAATCACCCATCTTGATGAGGATGCTTTTCCTTCTGGTTCACCTGATGCAGTCATGACTCCTGTTTTAGATCCCGGTGAAGTTTTCCGATCACCTGGACCCATTGCGCTCGCGATGTTGGAAGATATGTTGCAGAAACCTCCGGCCGGTAAAGCAGCTTCAATTCCCGCCAAACCAATTAATGTCCGTGCGCTTGTAGGAGATAAATACGCTCTCCTTACATTTGACTCACCTACCTGTCGCCGCATCGATCGCATTACTGGCTATACAGTCACTATTAATCCCTCAGGTGCGGTACGCACTTTTACCTCCAGCCCAGCCCGTATTACCGGTCTAAAAAACGGCAATAGTTACTCATTCACCATCACAGCTGAAAATTCCAATGGAAAGTCTGAGCCCGTAATCACCAACGAAGTCACTCTCCAGCCAAGCACCTCAACTAAAACTATTGATAGCAAAGCGAATGCAAAGTTTCTCGCCACCGGAACATTTAAAAACGCTCCCGTTATCGCTTACTCCGACGCAATCTCTGGAAATCTAAAGCTTGCGACTTACAGCAAAAAGAGATGGAGCACTTCTATTGTTGATGGAAACTCGACATCTGGCGGGAAGTCAGATAGAAATCTAGCGGGTCCAGTTTCTCTCTGTGTCACAGGAACTGCCAAAACCGAACAACTCCACATTTTTTACACTGATATCGAGAATAAAGATCTCCGCCATGCCACTTACGATGGAAAGAAATGGCGCTATGAAACCGTAGACGGAAATGGCGATGCGGTACAGAATTACAAAGAATTCCCCCGCGAAAAGACAGCGAGTGATGTAAGCGTTGCAAATGCATGTGCTGTAACTCCATCAGGTCTACAAGTTTTTTATCGAGATGAATCACAAGGAATCCTTCTCGGCGCAGCACTTACCAAAGCCGGTTGGGTTTACGAAATTGTCGATGGTGATCGCCAGACCGATGACCGCACTACAGGTGATGTTGGATTTTCAATCAGCGCATTATCAGTGGGAAAGACTGTCTATCTTTTGTACGATTCTGTTCTTACGCTCTCATCAAATGATGTTGCTACTCAAGGCGAAATTCGTTTAGCAAAACGAAATTCTATTTTCCCCGAAGATTGGCAGTACAGCACTCTCGATGGCCCCGACAACGGTGTAGCTGTTGCGGGTTACGATGTAATGCTTGCTAAATCTGGAAATAAAGTTGCGGGCGCCTGGTTAAGTGCCAGCGGTAATCGCCTTCCTAACCCAGACCAAATTAGATTCTTACTGATTGACGAAGATGAGACCCCTAATAGTCGAGCAATCGAACTATTTGGAACTCCAGGCGCTCCTCTTGTTATTGACGGTAAGGGGATTGTTTTTGGATGTGAAAAGCGGCTTTGTTCCGCCAATAATTCAAATGTCTCACCCAAACTAGTAAATGGCGCCATCCTTGATGGTGTCAAAGATAGCGCCACACTTACAGTTGAAAAGGTCCGCTATGCGGTTACCTCAATTAACAAGAAATTAGTTCTCGTAAAACTCTAAATTACTTCTTGTTTCTACGCTGAATACGAGTCTTCTTTAGAAGCTTCTTATGCTTCTTCTTAGCCATGCGCTTGCGGCGCTTTTTGACTACTGAACCCATGTTCTCAACTCCTTTTGGTCTGTTCTAAGACTAGCCGAATTTTAGGAGAGTTCCTGCGATCTATCTCGCGCCGCCCGCATAGCTTTCTTCACTAAATCAGTTATCCCACCTTCATCAAAGGAATTGAGGGCAGCAAAAGTCGTTCCGTTTGGACTGGTTACATTCTCGCGAAGTTTTTTTGGAGAGGATCCTTCTACATTAAGCATTTCAGCCGCTCCAGTAATCGTCTGAATGACAAGTGTCTTTGCATCAGCTTCAGAAAGTCCAAGTTCTGTAGCGCCTTCTATCATCGCTTCCACAAACTTAAAGAAATAAGCAGGACCAGAACCGCTCGTGGCGGTAACCGCATCCTGAAGTGATTCATCAACAACAATAGTTTTGCCGGATGATTTCAATAGATTAACAACTGCCTCAACATCCTTCTCTTTGGCGAACTTACCTGCTGAAATCGCAGAAGCTCCCACTCCAACCGACATTGGTGTATTTGGCATTACCCGCAAAACAGGTACGCCTTCCGATGAGAATTTTTCAATCAAGGACGTCTTCTTGCCAGCTGCAAAAGAGATAATTCTCTGATCCCTAGAAACCAACTTTCCAATTTTCTCCAACAATTCGTCCATATCTTGTGGCTTAACAACTAAAAGGATGTTTACAGATTGCTCAGCTATTTCGGTTGAACTTAGGACTTTGCAGCCATATTTTGTAGATAACTCGCTAGTTCTTTCGCTGCGCTTATCAGAGATTGCGATCGATGAAGCGGGAACTCCTGACTTTGTGATTGCAACCAGAAGCGCTTCTCCCATAATGCCGGCGCCAATGATCCCGACGGCGATGGATGTCATGAAGCAAGGTTAGCGAATACAAGATTTGCAGAGAGCCGCCCGCGGGAATCGAACCCGCGACCTTCGCTTTACGAGAGCGACGCTCTACCGACTGAGCTAGGGCGGCGTTAATTAATCCAAGCGTACAACGCCGCTAGGTGTTGAAAGATGAACTGCAACTAGACCAGTTTGGCCATCATTGTTCGCGGGATCAACCCATTCGATCTCAACACCATCAAATGCTTTTGAAAGGTCAGAGCCCAACCATTCCTCAATAGTTCCTTCATCTCCAGCGATTTCAATCTTTACAATTTCAGCAACAGCTTTTCCATCTGTTGATGGATGATCATCGCTTAGCCATTGGATAAAGAACGGAAGTTGTGAATCATCTAAAGTTCCAAGCACGCCAAGTTGTTTCCACTTTAATTCCGAACCGTCGGGACGCTTACGGGAACCATCTACTGCTTGGCGACCCAAGCGATTTTCAACAGGAGTTAAATCTTCAGTAGAGACAACCCATGTCAACCATCCGCCACCTTCATTAGCGCGTTGTGAAACGACACGACCAAAAGGCGATGCATCGGCAGCGGGATGTTCTAGAGGACAGACAACTTCAAGGTAATGACCATTTTTTAGCGCGAGGGTGAAATTGCGTGTTCCGAATCGAGGATGAATACCACCATCAGTAAATGCTGAGCCGATTCGTGAACCAATTCGTTGTACAACATCTACAAGTTGATCATGAGTTGCTGCATAAGAGATATGGTCTAGGCGCATGTGCGGATAATGCCGAAAGCTACTTCAAAGCGCAAAACAAAGCCTCAAGCGTGGCCAAAGGCGCGGCATTACGTGAGAGATTGGTGCGGGCAGTCAGAATTGCTTCAATCTGTTCAATTGTTCGTTTGGCCCGGGTTGTTAGTGCGTACTCCAATAAATCCGCTTCAAGGTCAACGTTGAGAATTTCAGACCCGTTGCTCTGAAGAACTAGAACATCGCGGTAGAAGGTTGATAGATCAAGAAGTGCTCCATCAATGTTGTCGCGAATTGAACGCGTGGTGCTGGATTTCTGTTCTTTTTCCAGATCTTTAATGGCCTTGGCGCCGCCTGAAATTAGCCCCCTTCCAGTGCCTTGATACGCATCTTGTAATTGTTTAAGTTCTGCAGCATCGCGCTCCGAGCTCTCTTTTTCTGCTTGATCTTCTGCAATATCTAGCAGTTTCTGAGCAGCTTTGAAGCAGCTCTCAATATCTTTCAAGCCAAGTGGAATTGAAAAGATCTCTTTTCGCCGAGATTGGGCTTCAAGATTTGTAGCAAAGAATCTTGCTCGACCAATATGTCCTTGAGAAACTCGAGCTGCAAATCGGGCAGTCTTTTCATCTACCTTCGTTTGTTTTAAGAGAAATTCTTCAACGCTTGCGGTTGAAGGAGTACGTAATTGAACA
>JACCDZ011481204.1_pt1 | contig 17558 bp, 8 predicted proteins | sample 7449551 | NCBI WGS metagenome assembly JACCDZ01 (sample SAMN15323452, study PRJNA562643) | freshwater metagenome | isolation source: river surface water | place: USA:Blue River Watershed | collected 2017-08-18
AAAAAAATAAACGCATGGTAGAAGTTGCTAAGAGTTAATTTTAGTTAATTCAACGATAAAATAAGCACAGATTAAACCCTGTGCTTATTTTCATTTCAACTACTTAGATATGGTAAAATCTTGGGTTGAAATATATTTTAATATGATTAATTAAAGTGGCATGGTCAGTAGAAAACTAATTAAATTTAGCATGCTTAGATTCTAAGAATAGTTAGAAAAAGGTTTATTAATGAGTAAAGAGCAACCCCCTGTAATTCATTCTTTTGCTAGTGAAGTTGTTAATATCAATATTGAAGAGGAAATGCGTCAATCCTACCTGGATTATGCGATGAGTGTAATTGTAGGGCGTGCATTACCTGATGTGCGAGATGGTTTAAAACCAGTACATCGTCGGGTATTGTTTTCAATGTATGAGGTTTCCAATGATTGGAATAAACCTTACAAGAAATCAGCAAGGATTGTCGGGGATGTGATGGGTAAGTATCACCCACATGGTGATTTAGCTATTTACGATACGATTGTGCGGATGGCGCAGCCTTTCTCCTTACGTTATATGTTAGTTGATGGACAGGGTAACTTTGGTTCTGTCGATGGTGATCGTGCGGCGGCAATGCGTTATACCGAGATGCGCATGTCTAAAATTGCACATGAAATGTTAGCTGATATTGATAAAGAAACGGTTAACTTTGGTCCAAATTATGATGGGTCTGAGCATGAGCCATTGGTCTTGCCAACTAAGATTCCTAATTTATTAGTTAATGGAACTACTGGTATTGCGGTTGGGATGGCAACTAATATGCCGCCACATAATTTGAGTGAAGTAATTGATGCTTGTTTGGCATTACTCGCGAATCCGGAAATTACACTTGAAGAGATTATTGAAATTATTCCCGCGCCAGATTTTCCAACGGCAGGAATTATTTTTGGGATAAAAGATATTCATCAGGGTTACCGTACTGGGCGTGGACGTGTGATCATGCGCGCGCGCACGCATTTTGAAGAAATCGGCAATTCGCGTGAGGCGATTGTTATTGATGAGCTACCGTACCAAGTTAATAAAGCCAAATTATGTGAACGGATTGGCGAACTAGTTAAAGAAAAATTGGTTGAAGGTATCAGTGAGATTCGTGATGAATCAGATAAATCAGGGATGCGCGTAGTAATTGAATTACGCCGTAATGAAAATGCAAGTGTTATTCTCAATAATCTGTATAAATTAACTCAAATGCAAGATAGCTTTGGGATCAATATGGTTGCATTAGTAAATGGTCAACCGCGTTTATTAAATTTGAAATCAATTATTGAAGAATTTATTTACCACCGTCGTGAGGTTGTTACACGCCGTACAGTATTTGAGTTACGCAAAGCCAAAGAGCGTGGACATACTTTAGAAGGTTTGGCAATTGCTCTAGCTAACGTGACTGAAATGATTGAAATTATCAAATCTTCAATGACACGTGGTGAAGCCAAAACTCGTTTGATGGCTCGTAGTTGGGAATCAAGCTTAGTTTTATCGATGATGGAACGAGTTGATGTAGCGCAGGTTCGTCCAGATAACTTGGAACCACAATTTGGTTTGCATGGCACGAATTATTTCTTATCTGATGCTCAAGCGCAAGCAATTTTAGAAATGCAATTACAGCGTTTAACGGGACTTGAGCAAGATAAAATAACTAAAGAATATCAAGAAATCATGGATTTAATTATTGATTTGATTGATATTTTAAATCGCTCAGAACGTGTAAACCAGATTATTTCTGACGAAATGTTAGCGATCAAACAACAATTTGGCGATGCACGTCGTTCAGAAATTCAGTTTGATTCTGCCGACATTAATATGGAAGATTTAATTAAACCACGTGATATGGTAGTGACATTATCTAAAGAAGGTTATGTAAAAACCCAAGCGGTTGATGAATATCGGACGCAGAAACGTGGTGGGCGTGGTAAAACCGCTGCGGCAACCAAAGAAGACGATTTTATTCAAAATCTATTCACAGCCCATACTCATGATTATGTGTTGTGCTTCTCGACGTTGGGTCGGATGTATTGGTTAAAAGTATACAATCTACCTGAAGGTAGCCGTACTACGCGTGGTCGTCCAATTGTTAATTTATTGCCGTTACAGGTTGATGAAAAAATTACCAATATTCTACCAGTTAAAGAATTTAGTGAAGATCAATTTATCTTCATGGTTACTGAACAAGGTATTGTTAAGAAGACTGATTTGGCAGCATTTGCTCGTCCAAATGCGCGTGGAATTATTGCGATTAATTTGGATGAAGAAGATAAATTGGCTGGTGTTGCGTTGACTAATGGTAAACATGAAATTATGTTGTTCTCGGATGGTGGTAAAGCTGTGCGGTTTAACGAAGAAGAAGTTCGTGGTATGGGACGCCAAGCTCGTGGAGTTAAGGGTATTAAACTGGGCAAAGATTGCAAAGTTGTTGCATTATTGACGACAGATGATATTAAAGCGAATGTGTTAACTGCTACTGAAAATGGCTATGGTAAACGCACTACTGTTGAAGAGTATCGTTTGGCATCGCGCGGTACCCAAGGGGTAAAAGCAATTGGTGAATCGGTGCGTAATGGTAAGTTAGTTGCTGCCAAATTAGTTGCTGATGGCGATGAAATTATGTTGATTACAACTGGTGGTGTATTGATTCGAACCAAAGTTGATAGTATTCGTGAGACGGGTCGTTCGGCTCAAGGAGTTAAATTAATTGATTTAGGTAATGATGAGAAATTAGTTGACCTAGAGAAAGTAATTGAGACCGAGGTTGATGATGATCAAGATACTAATGCTTCATTGGTATAGCCATTCCTAATTTAAAACCCCATACCATTGGTATGGGGTTTTATGCTGCGTATTCTAAATATTTTACTGATTATTAAAATACAGACAAGAATGATGATTTTTAAATTTAGCATATTTGAAAATAGGTTAAATTAATTATACTTATAAGGTGATGAATTAAGATGACTACAAAATTTTTACCATTTGCTTTGCCGGATATTGGTGAGGAAGAAATTAATGAAGTGGTGAGCACTTTACGCTCGGGGTGGGTAACCACAGGTCCAAAAACTAAACAATTTGAAGAAGAGTTTGTCAAATACATCGGTGGTAATGTTGAAGCGATTTCAGTTAATTCAGCAACAGCTGGGCTACATTTAGCACTTGAAGCCTGTGGCATAAGATATGGTGATGAGGTAATTATCCCAACACTAACTTTTACTGCAACCGGTGAAATTGTGCGTTACTTAGGTGCCGATCCAGTTTTTGTCGATTGTGATTTGAACACTTTATGTATTGATGTTGCACAAATTGAAAGTAAAATTACCGCAAAAACTAAGGCGATTATTCCAGTACACATGGCTGGATTGGCCTGTGATATGGAAGCAATTCTAGCCATTGCCAAAAAGCATAATTTACGTGTAATTGAAGATGCCGCACATACTTGTCCAAGCAAAATTAATAATGTCATGATTGGTCAACATGACTCTGATGCGATTGTGTATAGTTTTTATGCTACCAAAACAATTACCACTGGTGAAGGTGGCATGATTGTGACCAAAAATTCTGAATTGGCAAAACGTTGTAAAATTATGCGTTTACATGGAATTAGTCGTGATGCATTTGATCGTTACACGTCAACTAAACCAGCTTGGTTTTATGAAATTGTTGCCCCTGGTTATAAGTATAATTTGACAGATATTGCCAGTAGCTTAGGATTGTGTCAATTGGCTAAAGCTGATCGTTTTCAAGCACGTCGTCAAGTTATGGCAGAGCGTTATTTAGTTGAATTAGCAGATTTGCCAATTAAATTACCACCACAAATTAAAAATCCTACAACCGACCTACATTCATGGCACTTATTTTGCTGTCAATTGACAACGACTAAAATCAGTCGCGATGAATTTATTCTGGCGATGAGTGAACTGGGGATTGGTACTTCGGTACACTTTATTCCTTTGCATTTACAACCGTATTGGCAAGAACGCTATAACTTATTACCTGAGCAATTTCCTAATGCGAGTCAATATTTTAACTGTGCGGTTAGTTTACCACTGTATACAAAGATGACTGATGATGATCAGACACGGGTTATTGCAGCGGTACGGCAGATTTTGCTCGGTCTATAGTGAGCTAATGTGAAAATAAAACGCTTATTTGATTTAATCTGTGCCTTAGTGGGATTAATTGTTTTATCGCCAATCTTGGTGGTAATAATGTTGCTAATTAAATTTACCTCATCAGGGCCAATATTTTTTCGCCAGACGCGAGTTGGGCAATATGAAGAATTATTTCAAATACATAAATTTCGCACGATGGTGGTTAATGCTGAAGCGCGTGGTTTGAAAATTACAATTGGGCGCGATCCACGAATTACTCCAATTGGTCATTTTTTACGTAAAACCAAACTTGATGAATTACCACAATTGATTGATGTGGTTTTAGGCAAGATGTCATTGGTTGGCCCACGTCCAGAAGTGCCTGAATATATTCAATATTATTCAGATCAAATGCGCGGAATTATTTTTAGTGTACGTCCAGGGATTACAGACTGGGCATCGATTAAAATGATTGATGAAAATGAAATTTTAGCGCGTGCAAGTGATCCACAACAGGCGTATATTCAACAAATTCTTCCTGAAAAATTATCTTATGCTGCACGTTATGTTCAGACGCGCAGCTTAAAATTAGATATTTATTTAATTCTATTAACCATAGGTAAGATTTTTACTCGTTAAGCAAGAGAGAAGTTTAATTATGTTGCAGATTCTAAAAGATAAAATTGCTTATTTATTTAAGTGGGAAATTTTGGCATTACTAATTGTGGATTGCTTATTATTGCCATTAGCATTATTTACTGCAGTTTGGTTACGGCTTGGTGCGGAATGGGATCCTAAAATTACACCGCATATTTGGATTTTCTTTAGTCTACCATTATGGACGGTGCCAATTTTTATTCAGTTAGGTTTATATCGCGCAATTATTAAATTTCTTGATGATGCAGTGGTTTATATTGTCTTTATGGGTGTAACTGCTTCGGTTTTAATTTTGACAGTATTCATCTACTTTAGTCATGCATCAGCATTTCCTCGCACCGCAATTATTATTTACTGGTTATTTGCTTTAGCATATATTGGTGGTAGTCGGTTTATGTTACGCGGTGTATTGCGTAAAATTGGTTATAATTCAAATGCAAAATCAGTGGCGGTATATGGCGCTGGTAGTGCTGGGGTTCAATTGGTAAGTTCTTTGGTTCATGGTTTTGAATATGCACCAATGTTTTTTATTGATGATGACGAAAAGAAATGGCACACAACAATTCGTGGTATTAAAGTTTATGCACCTCATGAATTGGCTAAAGCAAGTGAATTGTATAATATTGAGCAAGTATTATTGGCAATTCCATCGGTTGCGGTGAGTCGTCGACGTGAGATTATTCAAGCCATTGAAAACTGTTCTTTGTATGTTAAAACTTTGCCGGGTATGGCTGCAATGGTCAGTGGCGAAGTTAAATTCTCCGATATTAAAGATGTTGAAATTGAGGACTTACTTGGGCGTTTACCAGTACCTGCGAATCAAGATTTATTGACTAAAAATATTGTTAACAAAGTAGTTCTGGTAACAGGAGCAGGTGGGTCAATTGGTAGTGAGTTAACTCGACAAATTGCGAATTTACGTCCGCAAAAATTAATTCTGTTGGATTCTTCGGAGTTTGCATTATACACAATTGAGCAAGAGCTACGTATTCATTATGCGTATATTAATGTGAGTGTTATTTTGGGTAATGTTACACATGCTAAAATGGTTGAAGATGTGTTACATAAGTACCGCGTTAATACAATTTACCATGCTGCAGCTTATAAACACGTACCTATGGTTGAGGCTAATCCGCTCTCTGGTTTAGAAAATAATGTTTTAGGAACTTATGTTGTGGCGCAGGCCGCATTGAATGCTAAAGTCGACAATATGGTTCTAATTTCAACCGATAAAGCGGTTCGTCCAACTAATGTGATGGGAGCTTCAAAACGCTTGGCGGAGTTGACGTTACAGGCATTTGCTGATCATTCTGGCCATACGGTTTATAACATGGTGCGTTTTGGCAATGTCTTGGGCTCATCTGGTTCAGTGGTGCCCTTATTTAAACGCCAGATTAAAGCTGGTGGCCCAATTACGGTAACACATCCAGATATAATCCGTTATTTTATGACGATCCCCGAAGCTGTTGAGTTAGTAATACAAGCTGGGAATATGGCTAAGGGTGGTGAGGTATTTGTTTTGGATATGGGTGATCCAGTTAAAATTGTTGATTTAGCGAAGAAGATGATTTATTTAAGTGGCTTTACTGTGCGTGATTTTGATAACGTTGATGGTGATATTGAGATTAAATTTACTGGATTGCGTCCAGGTGAAAAATTGTATGAAGAATTACTTATTGGTGATAATCCATCACAAACCGAGCATCAGCGAATTATGAAAGCGAATGAGAAATTTATTAAATTAGATGAGCTGAAGCCTAAACTTGCACTGTTGCGGGATTTTGTGCAGAGTGGTGAATCAAAGCAGGCACTTTCATTACTGCAGGAGTTAGTTCATGAGTATAAACCAGCACTTAACTAGGACCTTGAATTATGCGAGTATTTAAGTAATTATTTATAGTTTGTCTATTCTAATAAAAGCACACCGATTTTGGTGTGCTTTTATTTATTCGATGAATTAGTTTAATGGGATTAGTTGACTACACAAATTTAGATTATTCGGGTTATATAAAGAGCAAATTGGTTGTAAGAAACTATTGGCAGTGTAACCCAACCCTTGTACTTGTAGCGCCCATAGCATAGTTCCAGCACCACCTGCTTTGGCGGCGGTACTAGCTAAATCCACAGCTTTGCTTGGTGTCAAAATATTACCGCCCCAAGCTTCTGGTGGTACCTCAATTCCTTGATAAATTGGACCATTAAAGATTGATTTATACGCCAATAATGCAGCGGATGGATCATAACATGCAGCGGTTCCAGTTGGGCATTTCGTACCTGTTGGTGTATAAACTCCAGCATCATATGACATTAAATAAATCTCATTAAATTTGTTACCAACTTGTTTTAATGGATTGACCCAAATTCCAGAGTTAGCCCCAACTGGACCATATTTACTGGTTGGATAATTAACGGTACCATAAGCACCAATTGACCAAACTGCAGCTGATAACGTCATATCCGGGCGAATTGTATCTAGACCAGCACGAAGTTGCGTAATGATATTGATTAATTGCGCATCGGTTGGACAGCTTAGTTGAGCTGTATTTAGATTTGAACAACCTCCACCAGATGGCTCAAAATCTAGATCAATTCCGTCTAGTCCTAAGTCTTTTACAATTCCAATTAAGGCAGGTACATTTATTTTTGCAAAGTTTTGGTAGGTTGCGCCACCAACAGAGAGTAAAATTTTTTGTCCTTTACTTTGTGCAATTCCAACCGAGGCCTTAACTAAACTAAATGCTGGGGTAAAATCTAGACCTGTCCCACTAAAGCTACCACTAGTGTAGCTTGCATCTGGTTTTGCAAATGCAATTGGTATCGTATTAACATATGCAGGAATTATAGCTAAGGAATATGTTTCAGGAGTCCAAGTTGCTCTTCCCATCCAAGTTTCATAATAACCTACAATTTTTCCAGCTGGAGCAGGTGCCTTAGTAATAGCGATATTTACTACTTTTCCACTACTGGCACTTATACTTACTGGAGCAACTAAATCATATTTTGAACTGAGCTGAAGGTTGAAAATTAAATTGTCACTATTCAACACACTTAACTGCGTATTGCCATTTGTCGCAGTAAAACTGTTGAATTTGTAATTCGCGCTATCGGTTAAAAATATAGTTGCGGTATCTCCACTTTCCAATCCTGTAATATTTAAGGTAATGGGAACGATGCCACTATTTACCTTAGTTAAATTAATTGTTCCAACATTATTTGTACCACCAGAAACTACATTAACAGTTTGTTTTAATGGTGCGTAATAAGTGCCAGTTTTGGCATCGGCTAATCCATAGCTTGTTAAGCTATACGTCCCAGCATTAATATTATTAAAGCTAGTTGCTTGGCCAAAGGCTGCGGTATTATTACCAGCAGACGCGTCACTTGAATTAAGCAAGTTAGTTGTGAAATCATTATTTACTAAACTAATTTCACCTGGTTTTTGTACAGTATAGTTTATTGCTCCAGTTGTTATAGGTGTAACTGCAAAGTTTGCGGATGCATTCACGGTTGTATTTGCGGTCACAGTTATTGCCGCGGCACTAAACGTAACCTGAGGAGGTAAAGAGCTGCTTGGTGTACTTAGGCTATAACTACCACTATTTAATCCAGTTAAATGTACATTTAAAAGGTTTCCTGCATTGCTATTGGTGATGGTTGCGACCGTTGCGGAGAAATTTCCATTTTGTCCGCTGATGATTAATGGAATATTGCACACTGTATTATTGGTACATATTGATTTAAGTGCTGTAGTATTGATAGTTAAAGCAATTGCGCCTTGAGTTTGTGCTGCTGAACAATCAGCAACGCTGGTCCAAGGTTTACCACTACCTGATGGTCCACTATTGCTTGCTGGATTATCGCCTTTTGTCCACCAGTTATTTTTGTATTTTATATTATTATATACTACCATTGTGTCTGGAGTTGCATAGGCAGTAGTTGTATTCCAAGTTGCTATGCCACTACATGACGATGTAGGTGCTGTAGTCGGTGTTGGACTTGGCAACGGGGTTGGGATAACCGTTGGATAAGGCACAGGCGTAGGAGTTGGCGTGGTAGTTGGGGTTGGAGAAACTGATGATGCAATACCAAAACTAATTGTGCCAGCTGCCACACCTCCAGCAACATATCCATATGAGAATGTGGCTGTTGAACCAGAATTTAGCACGCCATTATTATCAGTACTAACGCTTAAGAGTAAGCTGGTTTTGTTATTTACTAATGCCGCATTAGTTGCGAGCATAGTTGTCGCTGCCCAATATAATGGTGCAGGGAAAGTGAATCCTGTTGCACCATATGACTGAAAGGCTGAGTTTTTTAACGAAGAGTTACTTGCAACCATGTTAATTTGTAAACCGTTGACTTTTTGTGCGCTACTACATGTATTTTTTACGCTAAATGAGCCAGCAACTTGCCATATGGTATTTTGAGTTGTTGTAGCAGCTACAACATTAAAACACGAATTATTAGCTTCAGTGCTGGTTAATTGTGTTTGTCCTGAAAAATCTATTGCTGAATTTATGGTACTAGTACTTGAATTATTCCCACTACTGCTGCCACCATTACAAGCACTTAAGCCAATTAGCAAAAGTGAGATAACCAGTTTAGTTATTTGGCTGATTAGATTATGTGTTTTCATTTTCTCTTGCTCCTTAACATGATACAGCATCACTGCAAAATTTACTATAACTAAATGATAACATTCTACTCAGCAGCACATTACATCCAAATTGGATGGCGCAGACATTTAAATTAAAAATGTAATAACTTTAGTTTTATATAATTTTTATGATACTAATTTAATAGTAGCTTGATGTTTATTTAATTAAATAAGAGGGCCTTAAGAAATTAATTTTATTTGAATAAATAGTGTAGGATAAAACCACTTAATTATAGGGGGTGTAAAAATTTATACCCCATATCTATTTGGCGACTCTGTAATTAAAATAGTCTGGTTATGATCTTGATTATATTATATATTTTTTATATTAATCAGAGATTTTGTTATTTTAATGGCAATTATGAATATATCTGGTGTTGTTTGACTCATATAGTATAATCGATCTTAACCTTTAAAAACTTAGGTTAATTATTTGAACATGTTTATGGATTAGTTAAGTACAATGTCTTTAAATTTAAAGACATTTTTTATCTGCATAAGGAAACAATAATGAAAATAAACAAGCCAAAGAATCTAAATAATCTAGTGCTGTCAACAGTTGTAGCAGCGGTATTATCGGCGTGTGGTGGCGGCGGAAGCTGTGCAAACTGCAGTACCTCAGGTGTAAGTAGTCAATTGGTGTTTGTAGCACCAAGTATTCTGCCGTCATTATCGAATAAAACAGGCATCAACTATATGGGAGTCTATAATACTTCAGATGTTGGAATAAGTGGAATTAAATATAGCTTGGGTCAACAGGTAGGTTCTGGAACTAGTATCACGCTGGATGCAGCCAGTGCAGCGGCGTGTGCAAATATAGCGGCCAAGAGCAGCTGCTTTCTTAAATTCTCAGTACCAGAATTAACAATAGCAGGCGGAGCGGTGGTAACTGCGAGTAATAGTGCAGGTATTGAAGCTGCAACACCATTGGCAATTGGAGTTCAACAGATTTCTTATATTGAGTCAGCGAATGCAAATGGAGTTGGATTGTATTTTTATCCAAAAGCACAGTATAGCGAAAGTGGAGTACCATTTATATTGGTGACCGCAGTGGTGCAATCGCCAAATGTTGGCACAATTAATACGATAGAGTTAGTTGATGAAGCAGGTAATGTAATTCCAAATCAGGTTGTAACTAGCAATAATGCTGGACCGGGCAGCTCGCCATTACAAATGGGGGATGTAGTAGAAATAGCGTTACCACTACCACAAGGTGTAAATCTGACGCAGAACATGAAAGTACAGACATCGTATCAGACAGCAACGTCTCCATTACTCAGCAGTTTAGCAGGGAAACTGAATTTAAAGAGTAAGGCTTTAAACGCAACAACAAATAGCAGCACTAGTACTGCAGCATACACTTTGACAACTCAAGGCAATAACATCAATTTGCAGTTTACCCCAAATCAAGTATATTTAACTGCAACCAATCCGATTCAGTATGGTTATTTATATAATATTGGAGATCTGACAGCTTCTCAGATACAAGTAAGTAGCGGTAGCCCGAATGTAAGGGTAACAGCATCCGATGCGATATTAAGCGGACAAAGAGTAATCAAAGTAACATATGAGTTGGTTGACAAATCAGTAGTGCCAACAACCAATACTGTAACGGTAACTGCTCAAAACCCAAGTGGAGAGACAGAAACGACAACAGGCAATACTAATCAAAATGTGAATCCAGATGTAGTACCTACACCAGCTCCATCCTTACCACAATTAACGGTAGCCGCAAACCCATCCGCACCAGTAGCTGGTGGTACTTGCAGTACTGTTTCAGCTTCAATACCAGCTACAACGTCAAATCCTGTTACAGTTGCATTCACGGTAACGCCTTCTTCGCCTAGTGCTTATGGATTTGGAACAGCTGGAGGATCTTCATTTAGCACAACTACAAGTTGTACGATAACTAGCCCAGATGTAACGTGCTCTCCTGCTGCTGGTAGTGATTTATGTGCAGCTACAGGTAGTGATGGAACAGCAATTACAGTTACTGCGAGTGCAACTGGATATAAAGAAGGTAGTGTTCCAGTTACGATTGCTTCGGCAACGCCACCTTTACCGCAATTAACCGTAACAACGAACCAGAGCCCAGTTGCAGATGGTGCATGTAGTACCGTAACAGCAACAGTGCCATCACCTGTTTCGGTTGCGACACCAGTTACCTTAGCAATTACTCCTTCATCTAATAATTATGGCTTTGGCTCAAGCCCTAGTGGTCCATTTGCATCAACTGCAAGCTGTACGATAGCTTCAGGTTCTACTAGTTGCGGTACTAGTGATGGTGTTGATTTATGTGCGGCTACAGGTACAGGCGGAACAGCAATTAATGTTACTGCAAGTGCAACTGGATATAGTAATGGTACTCAGGCGGTTACTATTGCAGTACCAACACCAGTGCCGGTTATTACTATGGCTACGATCCCAAACCCATTGGCAACAATCATGATGGGAAATAAAATCCAATTTACGGCAACAATTAGCGTGGTTGGTAGTTCTGTGGTTAGCGCCAATTTAGCTAACTCTGTTGCAGGAACTATAGTGTCTGAGCCTAGTCCATGTGCTTTATCCGTAGATGGTCCAACTACTTGTACTTTCACAGTAATTCCATGGGATACAGCCTTATTTCCTAATAGTATAGTGGGGGCTAGTAATTTTGATCCATATACAACCAATAATACGGGTATTACCATCACGGCAACTAATAGTGCGAGCATAAATACTAGTCCAGTAGCTTTTACCATGACTACACCATATGTTTATTTACAAGCACCTATGGTAGGTGCCGCAAGTGAAAGTAATACAGGGGTGACTTGGGGTAGTGGTGGCACCGCATTAGCTACCCGTTTTATAGCTGGTAAGGATCCGAGTAATAATATCTGCACTGCTGGTCAAGAGATAGAGTCTGATACTTTGACAGGATTAACCTGGATTAAGGATGCTACCGCTGTTTGTGGTAGTGGTTCAGGTAAAACTTGGAGCAGTACCGCAGCATCAGGTTCCGCACAAGAAGCAATTAATAATACTAATTCTGCTGGGTATTGTGGTTATTCGAATTGGCGTTTACCAACGATTAATGAGTTTATAAGTTTGGCAAATTATGCATTACCGCAAACCGATACGGCACCTGCTGATTGGCTTAATGCGAATGGTTTTAGTGGGGTTGTTACAGGCTTTTATTGGACATCTAATGTGTATTATACATCAGGTGGTGCAGGTACTCGTGCATGGAATGCTAATCTAGCTAAAAATGTTAGTAGCTCGTATGCAAGTGTTGGAACAGCTCGACCGTGTATGGCTGTTCGTAGCCCACAATAATCTGTCAGTAATTTTAGTTTTTAATAAGAAGAGTATTATGAAAAACATGAGATTAGGAATAATAATATTTGTGGCATTAAATTTAATACTTGCTATTTGCCCTGCCGCAAGTATTTCGGCAATAGCCAAAACAGGACCAGGGACAAGTAGCGCTGGTAAGCAGTGGCCGACTACCCGCTTTGTTGTTGATTTAACAGGTAATTGTGTCATTGATCAGCTAACTGGCTTAATGTGGGTGAAAAATGCTGCGTTGTTAGGTAATACCGATAAATGGGGAAGTAGTGCTACTGTTGGTACCGCACAATATATGGTTGCGCAGATGAATACAGATCCAATTGCAACAGGCTATAACCTTTGTGGTTATAAAGATTGGCGTTTGCCAAATATAAACGAATTAAGAAGCTTGGTTAATTATGAAGTTGGACAAGGAGTAACGCAGGCAGATTGGTTGAATGGCCAAGGGTTTAGTGGGGTTATTGCGACTCCTATTCCTCCAGTGAGTAGAGCCAGCCAGTATTGGTCATCTATACCTGGTGTTCCTGGTAGTGCTTTTGCCGTTAATATGTATGACGGTGGATCAGCAAGTTTAACAATTTTTGCTAGTAGTACAGGCAATGTGTGGGCGGTACGTGGTGGTAAGTAATTAGTCATTTATGTGTAGTCTGGATTATGATTTGCCTATATGTATTGCTAACAATAAAAATATTTTGGGGAAGTAAGAATGATAAAAATAAAAATTGAAAAGAATTTGTCATACAAAAATACACTACGAAATCTAGCATTCTCAACATTGGCTGCAGCAGTCTTGAGTTCCTGTGGAGGAGCAGGAAGTTGCTGCGGTACAAGTAGCGGGGGAGGTAGTGCGAATACAGGTGACTTATCTAAGCTGAGCTTTGCAGCACCGAATATATTGCCGTCATTACCAACATTGGTAGGTAAAGGTTATATTGTTGCAATAAATAATGGCGATGAGACCTTAAATAATCTGGTTTACAGTGTAACGGAACCAATTGGTGGTGGAGGCAAGATAACAGTAGATCAGGGAAGTGCTGTGAATTGTCGAATAATCCCAGCTCATGGTGAATGTATATTTAAGGTAAATGTACCAGCAGGAACTATTGCAGGTAGTTTTGTGATGAATGGTAACCAAGATGGTAGCAGTGCGTTAAGTCGTTTGCTAAAAAAGGTGACAGATGTTGATGTTACGCCAAGTACGGTGATTGGTATAGAACAAACGCCTTATACAAGTATATCAGGTGTGGATGGAATACCGATATATTATTATCCAGTAGTAATAGCTGGAACACCTTATGTGGTTGTAAGTGGAGCGGTCACTTCCTCAAATGCTGGTAGCTTTAATAATATTGTATTGGTTGATAGCAATAATAATATTTTACCAAATCAGCAATCAATTAGTGGAAATCTTGGAGCTGGGCTAACTAATTTGAGTCAAGGTAGTACTTTTGCAATATTATTGCCAGCTCCAAGTGGCGCAGATGTAAGTCAGGTCATTAAGATTCAAAGCCAAGAATTATCAGCAACTGGCGATGCAAGTAATATTCAAACAGGAACGGTGAATTATAATTTAAGTACAACCAGTAATCAAGGTATAGTGAACTTGTTTCCTGGCGTGGTATATTTAACGGCAGCAAATCCAGAACAGATAATCACGTTTTATAATAACGGAAATGCTCAAGCCCAATTAAATCAATTGCTAGCGAGTAATCCAAATGTTGAAGTAACTTTTACTCCTGCTGCAATCGGTGGTAATGGTAAATCTACTGCGACATTAAAATTAAAAGATACATCTGTATCTGCAAACAGCGGTAGTATATCTTTAACATATAACAATAGCAAAGAAGATATTACAACAACAGGCCAGGTCGAAGAAAATATCTATCCGGCCCCAGCTCCAAGTCCTGTTCCACCAGTGAATCCAACTGCTGGACTAACAACAACCTTTATGCCTAATGATTTTAATGTTACAACAGCAAATTTGGTTGCAAAAAGAACCGTAACTTTAAAGAATACTGGAAATACGGATGAAACTAGATTTGCTTTTACCTTTAATCCTGATGGTGGATTTGCGATAACAGCAGGTCCAAGTTCATCGTCAATTCCAGCTTGTACAGTTAGTGGTAGCACAGTAACTAATATCTTATCTCCAAATAGTGAGTGTACAATAACAGTAACTTATACTAGTTCGAATACATCTGCAGGTAGTTATACTGCAACAATGGGTGTTGCGTATACTTATAACAGTGGCGTAGCTGCAAGTTTGCCCGCAGAGACCTTTAATACTAATGTGGTTCAGTCAACTGCTACTTTAAGTAGTACAGCAAGTACTAATACTAGCTTTGGAAGTGTACTGAACGATAATGCCGCAGTATCATCTATACTATACTTTAAATTGCAGAATACGGGAGAGGTTGATGCAACAGGTTTGACGTTCACAAATAGCAATAATTTATTTACTATTACAACAGTAGGAGCACCAGCGACAGCATGTAATATCAGTGGTAGTGGAACATTATCTGTTGGAGGTAGTGGAACGTGCTATTATGGGATTCAGTTTGGACCAATTCCATCATCGGAGGCAGCTGGAGTACAGAATAACATCACCACAATCGTTGGTAGTTGGACATCTGGCGGAGCAAGTAGCACCAGTTCGGTAACTCAGGCAACAAGTGGTTCAGTGCAAGTTGTTCCATCTGCAATAATTGGAGTTTCTGCACCAATGGCTAGTGGCTTTACGAATAATACTGCACCGTATCAACTTCAACAAGGAAGCACTGGCAAATTAACCTATACCTATGCGAATACTGGGAGTTTGCCTGCAAATAGTTTCTATGTCACAACACCAAGCTTACCTGCTAATGGTTGGTCAAGGACAGGTGGTACTTGCGCAAGCGCTTCACCAGGGTCAACATTGGCAAGTGGTGGTGGAAGCTGTACTGTAGAGTTTAGTCTTACGAGTAATACGGTTGCTGCAAATAACTTTAATCAAAATGTGATGACGGCACACTGGGTGGATGCTGCTAATCCAAGCGGAGTTGATCAGGTAGCACCAAGTAGCGTAACGAATGTAAATGTTTATCAAACACCGTCTGTCGCAGTGGTACTAAGTAGTAGTACTACAGGAACACCAACGATAACTAATCCTGCTGCAGGTAGTGATTTTTATGTGGTGTATACTTTAAGCGGAGGTTATAGTGGTCAGAGTTTTACTTATGGAGTTACCACAGGAGGAACACCAGGGACGCCAGCGATGAGTGTTTATAGTCCGACGACATGTACACTTACTTCATCCCAGACGACGTGTTCGATTAAGATCTCAAGTGGTGGTGGAGCTACTGGTCAGAGCTTGACATATACACCTCAGGCTGGTGCGGTTATACCGGTTCCTGCTAGTAATACTTTTAATCTTATAAACTATTTACCGCAAACTGGTGAAAGTCCAACAATTCCAATAATTGCCGCCGCTGGAATGGATGGCTATACTTATCTTGGAGTACCATGGGCCTATGTTACTAGTGGAACGACTACGCCACCAGTACGTTTTACTCCTTATGTGAATTCTACTTATTCATCGGATAATTGTGTTATGGACAATTTGACTGGATTAGTTTGGGCTAAAGATGAAACAGTGGCACCGTTTACGAGCATTATGAATTCGTTAGCTAGTGGTAATTCTTGGGAAAGTATTCCAAGTGTCTTGGGTCAGGTTAATGCTTTGAATTCTGGTGCTGGCTATTGTGGGTTTAATGATTGGCGTTTACCTAATGTTAGTGAAGTACGCAGTTTAGTGAATTATAGTGTATTAAATCCAGGTGGTTACTTAAATAGTAGTGGCTTTACTGGATTTCCAACTCTAAATTTATGGACCTCTACAGTAACTGCCTCAGCACCTACTGTAAACTCTTGGATTATAGGTTTTTCTCAGAGTAGTGGTGGGAGTGGTAATACTATGCCTACGGCTAATCAAAGTACTGGAATGTATGTGATTTATCCAGTGCATGGTGGTGGCAATGCGCCAGCTGCCGTACCCAAAACAGGTGAGAGTGAGGGTACTTGTAATAATTCTGGGGCAAGCTTTACTGATTGTGTGCAACAAAAAGGTGTCGGGTGGCCGAATCCTCGCTTTACTCTTGGTTCTGGTGGAGAGGCGGCATGTACGACTGATAATTTGACGGGATTAATGTGGGTTAGGGATATTCAATATTCATCTAGTCCTTTTACTGCCAAAATTACTGGATTCTCTAATGTTATAAGTGCCATTAATACCTTAAATAGCGGAGGTGGTTATTGTGGGCATATTGATTGGAGATTGCCGAATGTAAATGAGTTAATTAGCTTGGTTAATTATGGTGCAGTCAATCCAGCTGCGTATTTAAATAATAGCGGTTTTTTTAGTAATGTTCAAACCACGGCATCAGATAATTATTGGACATCTTCGGTGAGTGGTAATTCTACGCAGAATGTTTTTAGTTTTATTCAAGTTAATTTTGAAAAAGGAAGGGCTACGCGTGGTGTTTTAAATAGTACTAGTGGAAGCGCTTTTGTGTGGCCAGTACGTGGAGGAAATTAACCATCTAGAGATGTGGTTGGTAAAATCCTGATTAACATCAGGCTTTTACTTTTAGCACCGATAAGTTTAATTTATAGTTGATAGGGGTATTTATTAATGGGGCTAGACAATCAAAGCACATTTAAAGATGTGGTAAGATACTGTCATGGTTCAAATAAATAAGTACATTAAGTGTTCAAAAATTTCTGAAGTTAAATTTAGAGAAATAATCAGGTATTTTGT
>JACCDZ010026548.1_pt1 | contig 17557 bp, 12 predicted proteins | sample 7449551 | NCBI WGS metagenome assembly JACCDZ01 (sample SAMN15323452, study PRJNA562643) | freshwater metagenome | isolation source: river surface water | place: USA:Blue River Watershed | collected 2017-08-18
ACTGTAAGGGCCATGGTGTTTGCCTCCAAAGGACCGTGTTGCTTAGTTCGTCTGAGCCTGCGAGCTTCGGGCCTGCTTTGCTCAGACGCCCCATTAAGTTCGCATTCGATCTTTTTATCGGCGCCTCCCCTCGGAGCTTTAGAGGCTTTTTTCAGCTTTTTTTTATTCTTCCCAGTCAATCACTTAGCCGAAATAAATTGATCAGTCGAACCGTTCGACTGAAAACCGCCGGGCCACTTGAAGCGGCTCAACGACTTCCAAGGGCTTTCAATCAGGCATCCATGCCATACGCCAGAGCATCAGGTTGTCATTTTCCAGCATCCAGTCCCGGTACACCGCCTCACGCAGTCGATCACCAGCTTGGGCTGCGGCATCGAGATCGTTTATATGCATGCGGATTGCATCGACCCAATCACGGAAGCGATTTTTCACCCGGGTCACCGGCAGGTCACCGCGATAGCACAGCAGATCACTGCAGATGACTGGGAAACCACAGGCACCATACTCGAGCAGGCGCAGGTTGCTTTTGCATTCGTTGAACAGATTCTGCTCCACAGGCGCAAGCGCCACGTCCAGATCCAGCGCTGCCAGAGCAGCCGGATACGACTCAATATCGACACCAGAGTGAACTTCACTGACGTAGGGTCTGATCACATCAGGGCACATACCCATAAATACCCATTCCACTTCCGCTGCCAGTTCACGCACCACATCGACAATCAGATCGAGATCTCCGGTATGGCTGACGCCGCCGGCCCACCCAACACGAGGCTTGCGCCCTCGCTGACGCTGGCTCTCCAGCCCTTTCCACCAGGTCACGGGCAGACGGTTCTCAATGACTCGGATATCGCCATGCAAGCCTGCAAAGGCCTCAGCCAATGGCTGAGTGGACACCACGAAACGGTCGACGAACTCCAGACCGCGCCGTAGCGACTTGAGAATATCCCTTGGCATCTGCGAACGATGCACGCTCTTCAGCGGCAGGTTGGGCAAGTAATCGTCCAGCTCATAGAGCGTGAACGCGCGGGAAAACTTTTGAATCCGGCGCATCGCTTCCAGACGGTCATCACCAATCTGACGCTGCAGGACTATCACGTCGGGATCGTATCGTTCGAGATCGGTGACTTGCAGCAGGCCCATGGACAAAGTGCCATCGATCAACCCCTCGTTCTTGAGTGCCGAGAAAGGTTGGATTACACGGTAATGTCCGCAGCCCCAAGGGTCGGCCGGATGCGCCAGAACCACCGGCAAGGGACGCCAACTCAACGGACGCCAGGTCAGCGAAACATCGCTTTCGAGGTCGAAACCGCGACCACTAAGCGCCAGGTTGCGGTTGTAGGCCGGATCGTTGGCCAATTGCGACAGATAACGCTCGTACAACTGATCTTCGACAGCAGGCTCGGCAGGCGAAGACTGTGCCTCGTGCATGACCATGGCATGGGCGGCCCAGACCGTGAGATACCCTGCCTCGCGAGCCTTCAGGCACAGATCTACATCACGGAATCCGCTCAACCCTGCATCCAGGCCGCCAAGCTGACGGAACAGCTCGGCACGTACCATCAGGCAGGCCTCGGCAACGGCACTGTAGTTCTGATCGACTTGCAGCCGTTGCAGATAGCCTGCCGACTCCATCGGCTCGCCCATGAAGGCAGCCGTAGCTGGACCGTTGACTCCCAATAGCAAACCGGCTTGGGCAATGCGCCCATTGGCGGTCAGCAACTTCCCACCAACCACACCAACCTCGGGCCGTTGAGCATGATTGAGCAGCTCGCCTAACCAGTCCGCGTTGACGATCGCTGCCTCGCCAGACAGCAGCAGCAAGTACTCGCCAAGCGCCTGCTCGGCCGCATGATTCTGCGCCAAACCACCTTCGACGTTCAGTACGCGTAGCTTGTCGTCGCCCAGCGCAGCGACATCGCGCAGCCAGGCGCTAACATCCGGGCGCGCGCCGGTATCGGCCAGCAAGAGCTCGTAATGGCTGTAGGCGGTCTTTTCCAGCAGGCTGTCCGTGCAACACTGCAGCGCCGCCAGAGGCACATCCGTGGACAGGATGATCGACACCAGGGGTGCCGTGGAATGACCATAATCGATGCGATAGCGCGCAGGCAGGCCCGGCAGTATCCGGGCCTGGTAACCGCGATTGCCCAAGTGGCGCTCGATCACTCGACGTTCGTCGGGGTTGTCCCGTAGTGCCGGCGCCTCGGTGATCAGCAACGGCTCATCGATATGCCCCAAGCCAACCAACCCGTCCTGCTCGATGAGGCGGGTCAACAGCTCGAACTCGAAGGCCTCAGGGTATTCGGCGTCGAAGCCTCCGACAGCGAGGAACATATCTCGGCGATACAGCCAGTGACGCGCCATGACCAGCGGGAAGCTGAGCAGCAGATCGAGGTTGAACCCTGGCAGGAAGGCGCCACCCAGGCTGCCGTCCGGCAGGCGCTGCAACTGGTCGCCATAGACCGCACGGCACTCGGGATTGCGGGCCAGCTCCAGCCCCGCAACCATCAACCCGCTCTGGGTGAACTCATCACCAGCACTGGCCAGCATGAACCACTGGCAATCGCTCGCATCCACCGCACGATTGATCTGCTGCGCCAACGGCTCGTCACTCAGAGGCAGAAAGTGCAGCTTGTCCTGTGCCGAAGTAGCCGGTACCTCGGATGGAGTGATCACCAGAATCCGCAACGTCGCATACAGGCAACGCTCGCCAATCAGACTCTTGAGTGTGGTCATCAGCGCCTCGGCCTGCCCCTCGACATCGAGCACTACCACACCGATCAACGGCCCGCCCTGATGAGCCTGCAGATACTCGCCGATCAAACGGTTCTCGGTAGCCGTCGGAAGGCGTTCAGACAGCCATTGCATCAGGCTGCTGCGAGGACGCTCCCCGAGGCTTTCGAGCATCTGCTCACGCCCTCGCTGCAGCACGTCGCTGGCAGAGCCTGAATAACGCTCGTAAAGCTGCCGGTACAACGCCGGGAAATTCTTACGCTCACGCCCCAGCATGTGGTCGGCGCCCGCCCCGGTCTCCCGTGTGCGGACCTCACAGGTAACGGTGGGGACGTGCACAAACGGATAGCGAGTAGCCAAGCGCAGCAGCATATCCCAGTCTTCGAACGCCGCGAGGTTGGTATCGAACTCGCCAACCTCTGCCAGCATTTCGCGCGGGTGCGCCCAGGTGTTTACCGGTATGTAATTCTGGACGAACAGACGGTCCCGGTCGAAACGTTCATGTTCGAACGGCCGGCCACGAGCGACTTCGACACGGCGCCCCTCCTCAAGCCGCTCGTTGACGTATTCCACGCCGGTGTACACCACACTGTGCGGATTGTGCTCAAACGCATCGGCCAACACCGCCAGATGATTGGGCAGGTAGAAATCATCATCGTCTAGGTAGACCACATAGCGACCCCTCGCCTGCTTCAGGCCCGCGTTTCGCGCCGCCGACAGGCCGCGGTTGCGGCCCTGGCGGATGTACGAGATGGGGAACTCGTAGTCAGCGATCAGCGACTCGACGGGTTCGCCGTTGTCGTTGATCAGGATCACTTCGAAATCCCGCAGGGTCTGCCGGCCGACGCTGGCCAGCGCATCGCGCAGCAGATCAGGTCGGTTGTAGGTGGTGAGAATGACCGAGAAGGCGGGCTCGTAGCCTGCGCCGGCCAGCCGCTCCAGCTCCGCCAGCTCGCCAACCGCATGACCGAGAGCACGGGCCTTGTAGGCCAGGCGCAAAGCAGGCGAATACTCCTGCATCTGCCGCAGGACTCCGGATACTCGATGGCAGGCCTCGGCTTGGCCGCGGGCGTCATCGGCCAGATCCGGGAACAGGCGGCTGACCGGATAACGAGCGAAGGCATCCAGGATCACCTTGGCCTCGAAGGCGCGCGTCTTGGCGCTGGAGAGGCTCTCACCATGCTGCCGCCAGTGGCAGAGAATCGCGTCCACTTTCTTGAAGCGAGCGCTGGCCGCCAGCCGAGTCCATATCTGGTAGTCGTGGCAGCGGGTAAAGGACGTGTCATAGCCGCCATGGCGCGCGTACAGCTCACGGCGCACCGCCGTGCCTGGGTTGGGCAGGCAGTTGCCCTGTATCAGTAGCGGTAGCAGGTCCCGTCCCTGGTGGTCTGGATAGTGGGTATGCAGGACCTGACTGTTCTGTCTCTCGTCGAATATTTCCAGGTCGCCATAGAAGATATCGGCGTCGACACTGACGATGCTATTGCGCAGCGCAGCCAGGGCGCCCGGCGCCTGCTTGTCATCGCTGTCGATCCAGACGATGAATTCACCGCGCGCCGCCTTGATACCGGTATTGCGCGCCGCCGCGCCGCCGCCATGCTGGTTGCGCAACAGCCGCAGCCTTGGATCGTCGATCCTTTCCACAATTTCCAGCGAGCGGTCGGTGGAGCCGTCGTCGACCACGATCAGCTCGAAATCGGTATCGCTCTGCGTCAGTACGGAATCGATCGCCTCCTTTACATAGCGCTCGCGGTTGTACATCGGCATGACGACGCTGAAGAACGGGACCGTCCCACATGCCGCTGAAGGTACGCTGGCAGACGCCGCCGGTGTTGTAGAGCGAGCGCTGAAGACCTTGAAACGCTCGTCCATCCACTCCAGAACCTGGCTGATCAACTGCGGTTTGCGCGCCGGGTCGATGGCTGGATGGGTAGCAATACTGTCGACGAACAGCGCCGCCAGCTCGTAATGCTTCGCCTCACTCTTCTGTCCGGTCAGCCGCTCCATGGGCGTGCTGTCGCGCTTGCTGATCTCACGGCGCACGTAGAGGGGCTTTTCTACGCGAGCGAATGGGCCATGACCTGCCAGATGGCAAAGAAACGCCAGATCGGCGCTGATGACCGGGCGGAATGAGAAGTCGATACAGGAGCGGCGGATCAGCTGATTGACCGGCTCGCAGCGATACAGCGCCCGCAACAGCTTGAGATAGCGCTCATGGGCCTGCAGTGGCTCGTCGAAAATGTAATTGCCGCCGTTGGTCTGCGCCAGGGGCCGGCCGAGCTCGTCGATGTACCTGGTATGCCCATACACCAGGCTTACGCTGTCGTCTGCCTGCATCCGGGCCAGCGTTTCCGCCAGAAATTCCGGCACCACCTGGTCATGGCCACCCAGCCACATGAAGAACTCGGAGTCGCTGTTCTCCAGGCAGTAGCGGAAATTCTCCAGGGCTCCCAGGTTGGAAGCGTGGCGCACGTAGGTGAAACGCTTGTCCGTGTCGCAGAACGTCTGACAGACCTGCTCGGTACCGTCGGTCGAGGCGTTGTCCGCCACCAGCACCTTGAACTCTCTGTGAGTCTGGGCGGCGAGCGAACGCAGCGTTTCCAGAATGTAGGCGCCTTCGTTGTAGATCGGCACACCAATCACGATCTGACTTTCTATCTTCTGCATGCATGCACCGTGTTATTGCGGAGGGTAAATGGACTACCCGGTAAACCATGAGGGCCAGAAGCTGGCAGTTTGGATCAGGCCTTAGCGCCTTTCATGCGGCGCAGGTATCCATCCGGTGCCACGGTGATCAGAAGCTTCGCTTCGAGATCTTTGTCGATCACAAAGTCCGGAGCCTCTTGCAGGTATTGATGGACGGCGGTCTTGGGATTGTTGCCAACGCTCCACGGCCGATCCTCCGCGATCATAGAAGCCGGCATGTCCTCGAGCACCGTGTCCATCACCACGCAATAACCGCCCTCGCAAACCAGCGGCGCATAGGCGCGCAGCTCGGCTAGGACGTGGTCATGGGTGTGGTTGGAATCGAGTACAACGATCGCTCGTTTACCTTTAGCCAACTCTTTCACCTGAGCAATGACGTCAGAAGCGATGGATGAGCCTTCGATCAGGCGTAGACGGCGACTCATCGGGTGCTCCTCGATGGCCTTGCGATTGTGCGCGCGTATATCGATGTCGATGCCGATCACCTCGCCATGGCCCATCAACTCCAGCAATGAGGCGTAGTAGAGGACCGAGCCACCATGGGCAACCCCCGTCTCGATGATCACATCGGGGCGCGTCGCCCAGACAATCTCCTGCATGGCCATCATGTCCTGAGGGAACTGGATGATCGGCCGCCCCATCCACTTGAAGTTGTAGACATACCGATGCGGAGAGGTCTCGCGCAACCAGATGCGCGACAATGCCTGGACGTCGCGGTCCGCCTTGAGGCCTTCGATCTGCGTGCGCATGTCAGCATCGAACGAGTCAGTCGCGCTCATTTAGGAAATCTCTCCAGGTAAGGGTATCGGATGCAATGTAACGCACGCCGTCCCGGCCGCAATTGGCGACCAGGTCCAGGCCCGATACATATGGGGTAAAGGCTCCATGTGCCTGCGGGTAAGGCAGGCGCCGGTAATTTACATACTCGACGTTGACACCCTGGCGCTCGAAGCCAGGGTGGTCGAGGTAGCGCGATGCACCGTGACCGGTAATGTAGACATCGCCTCCCAAACTGCGCACCACGGCGAGGACGCGCTCGCTGCTGCTGCCTGGGATGGATAGGTCGGCAACATCGACGAAGCGCGTGCCGGCATCGAGGCCAAAGTAGCGCACCAGCGCGAGCAGGGAGGCACGCGCCAGCGCACCGATATGGGCATGTTCACTGAAATAGACCTCCTCGGCCAGTTCCAGAGCATCCGCAGCGAAGAGCGCGCCAGAGAAGCTACGGCGCAGCAGCATCATGTGAGCATCGCGCCACCGCTCCGGCGGAGCGATACGAACTTCGTCGATGCGCTGGCCCAGGTGCAGCGACTCCAGCGGCACCGTCATCCAGCGCATACCTTCCGAGGTTTTGAGCTGCACGCGGTTGACGAAACCGCCCTTAGAAAACTGCACATCGTCGTAATGCACGAAGATATCAGCCAGGCGCACCTGCTCCAGCAGGCCGACCCAGGGGAACAGCATCGACTGGGAAATGACGATACGGGGGGCTGGCGACATCGCTACACCTCTCCCAGGGTACTGATGCCATGAATAAGGCCGGCCGGAACACCACGCGCCATAAGGCTCTTGCGGATTTCCTCATAGAAGGTGTTCGAGCCGATGAAAATCGCCCGACCATCTTCCGGATCAATTTCCTGCGGTGAGCGAATCGGCCGCTGGTAGCCATCAATGTATTTGCCATGCCAACTGGTGTTGGAGTCAAAGAGATCGTGATCACCGTAGTCGCCTACCGCGGCCAGATAGGGGATGCAACGCAGCGGCACGTAGTAGCCGCAGGCCCCATGCAGCTGGGCATGTAGCCGCGTGAAGGCCTCAATCCGGTGCTGCGCGCGCTCGAAGTACCCCGCACAGTCGCCGCGCCCGTCGTCTGGTAAAGAGCCCGCGCCCTTGCGCGCCAATACATGAAACGTGTTGCCGTAGGAACCCCGGCCGACCCGCACTTCGCCGAAGCCTGCTGCACGGAGGATCCGAACGATCGAACCTTCGGTGAACATGTTGACGTGCTGATGTTCGAGCATCGATATGTCGCCAACCTGGATCGACTGCGTAGAGTTGGTCGTGGCGAAGGCAAAGGTCCCTCCAGGCACCAGTGTCTTACAGACCTGCCGGGAGAATTCAACCACCGCGCCAACATGCTCGAAGACGTCGTTGCAGAACACAAAATCGGCATCCAGGCCGAGGGCATCCGCATCGAAGAACTCATTGATCAACGGGAAGCCCAGGCGCTCGCTCCAGCGCAGCGAGTATTCGGACGGATCTATGCCGGTAACCCGCCATCCGTTGCGGCGCATTAACTCGATGCTGAAACCGGCGCCGCAACCGATCTCGAAAATTCGCGCAGGCCGCACCGCGCTCACCGCCTCCAAAAAAAAAGCGTTCACGCTTGCCCCATAGGTATCGATCTGCCCCGACTCGGGGTTGATGAAACCGATATTGGCATCCTGCTGGTAGGCCAGATCCAGGCACGCTTGCTCACTGGAGGTCAGTGCCAGCTCCAGGTAATCGAACTCGGCGTTGACCTGCAGCCGCACCGGCATGCACGACTCGATGCCTGGTACAGCATGCTTTCCGTCACTCAGCCGCCAGTAGAACGGCATCGAGGCGATTTCAAGGCAGCCTTCGCGAACAGTCCAGTGCGGCTGCATATGCGGCTCCAACGGTTTGATGGGAGAAGAACAAGCCCTTGTCAGTGCGCATTCCGGTGAAGTGGAGCAGAGCGAAACCCGAGCGCTCGCTTACCCGCTGGGCCAAGTCATCCAGCCTGGCCGCATTGGCCAGGCTCGGCACGGCTACCCGCAGTCGACGCGACAATCCATGACTATCGAGCACGCGGACGCCAGGCAGGACCTGCTGCAGCTCTGCGACAAGGCGCTCTATCGGCGGCGGATGGCCGACCTCGTGTAGCACCTCGACCGCGAGCACGCGGTCCAGGTGAGGCGACTGGTCGAAGTTGTAGGCTCGATAATTGACGATGCGACTCGCTGCGAGCCCACTGTCATGGCACAGCACATAGTAGGCCAGCAGTTCCAGCGGCTCGATCTGGAAGTAGAAGATCGACAGCTCGACGCTGTCCAGTTGCTGCGCCACTTCGGGCGCCAAGGCGGCTAGCGGACTGGCGATGATGCAGGCGTCGAACTCGGCGCTCAGCGGCTTACCGTCGCGCACCAGCATGTCGTCGTCCAGGCGCACGTCGCAACCCAGCTCGACGCAGATGCCCTGCCCGCGCAAATAACTGACAGCCCGGTCGGAAAGGTTATGCGCCGCAGCGGCAAAGAACAGCGCACTACGCCCGCCGTATACCTCACCGGCCGGGTTGGCTTGCTCGGGGTTGCCGATCACCGCATCTAGTCGAGGCTCCTGTTTCAGGGCATCGGCTTGCGGTTTGTCCGCCAGAATGATCCGTCTTAGGTCGAAGAAGCAGTGCAACGCTCCAGAAGTCAGGGTTTGCGCAGGCTGTTTCCAAAGCTTCTCAAGTATCGGGGCTATCACCTGCTCCGCCGCCACGGCGCCAAAGCGTGCTCGGGATTCCTCGGCAGCGCTGACCTGGGCGGCGTGCTCGCTTCGCTGCAGGACCTGTTCGCGAATCAGGGGCAGCTCTGGCAGATGGCGCACATCGGGGTAGATGCTGTTCGGGTTGAACGCGCCTGCGTTGAACGAAGCGCCGATATCCACTTGCACGCCTCGTTTCTCGATGAACACCTCGGAACCAAACATTGCGGTCAGCAATGCCTGTTGCTCAGCACTCACATAAAGCACGTGCATACCCAACTCGCAGGTACCGAAGGGGGTATCAACGGTCGCGTACAGGCCACCTACCGACTGGCCTTTTTCCAGCAAGGTAACGTCCCAACCAGCGTCCCTGAGCTGGGCAGCAGCCACAAGGCCGCCTATGGAAGCTCCAACTATGACGGCACTGGGCATGATTAGCCTCCGTAGACCATGTAGCTGAGATGCGGGCAGATCGGATCGCGCTGCAAACAGATTTGATGGGGCGCGAATACTTCATACAGAGCTCTGGTTTCGCCCGGCCAGTTGGCCTGGTTGAGCTCCTCGAACGCCAGCACGCTGCCTTTCTGCAGGCGAGGCTTGAGCAGGGTCAACAACTCCAGTGTCGGCTGATAAAGGCCCAGGCCGAAGTTGGCCATAGCCACGATAGTTTCGGGATGCTCCTGAAGGTATCTGGCGAGCCCCTCTCCCGCTTCGTCCTGGATTACCAGGGCATTCCGCACATGCCCCAGCGGACGGTTGAGGTCGTGCAATTCGATACCTCGCATGATCTCCGTCAAGCCATCCGGAAACTCCATTCCGCCCTGCTTCTTCAGCGCGATGGCCTCGCCTCCGGCGTCCTCGTCGCCAAGGGCCGAGAAACCGTTGAACGAGTCGAAGCCGATGAACTTGCGATTGTGGTTGTAGGGCTCGTAGATGGCGTTGAGCTGAAGCCAGGTGAAGAACGACGCACCGCGATGGATACCAAAATCCAGCACAGAACCATGCAGCGGCAGGATACGTTTGTAGACTTCGATGCGCGCCAGCATGTAGCTGAGTGACTGGCGAGGCATGAAGCGCGCCACGGCGTGAGCCTTCTCGCTGAAGCTACCGGTGCTTTGCGCGAAATAGTCGCCGATTTCGCTAAAGTAGCGTTTCTCGCCGTCCAGGTAATTATGTGGATTGGATTGGTCCATGGGTGATCCTCAGGAGTTGGCGAACGCGCTACGCACGTGGCGTACGACACGCTCTATGCTCGCCTCGTCCAGGCCGTGATAGCTGGGAAGATTGATGGCCCGCTGATACAGCCCGTAGGCCACGCTGTTCTCTGGGCGTGACTCGAACATGGGTAATTGGCTGAGCGGCCAGAAGAATACCCGTCCGTCCACCTGATCCATCTGGAATGCCTGCAGTAGAGCCTCTCGATCGAAAGCCACGCCTTCATCAGCCACCAGCGTCGGCATCCAATAGCCGTTGACGGTGTCTGCCGGTTGCGGATTCATTTGCAGCGGAAGATCCTGCAGACGCTCCCGATAGGCCTGGAAGACCGCCCGCTTGGCGGCGATCAACTCTTCGATACGCTCGGTCTGGGCGCAACCCAATGCCGCCTGCAGGTTCGACATCTTGTATTTGAAGCCCAGCAGCTCGGGCCAGAACTGCTTGGGGTTGCCCGCGACTCGACCATGGTTGCTCATGGCCAACACCTCGCTGAACAGGGCATCGTCCTGGGTCACGAACATGCCGCCCTCGCCAGTCGTAAGCGTCTTGGTGCCATGGAAGGAAAAGGCACCGAACGCGCCCAGGGTACCGGCACGTCGGCCACGGTAAACGGAGCCGACGGCTTCTGCGGCATCCTCTACGACGGGAATGCCATGGCGACGACCGATGTCCAGCAGCGCATCCATATCGCAGAGATTGCCGTACAGGTGCACAGCAATGATCGCCTTGGTTGCCGGAGTGATCGCCGCTTCGACCCGCTCCGGGTCGAGGCACCAGCTATCCGCCAGCACATCGACGAAGACTGGCGTGGCGCCCAGATAGGTCACCGGTGCCGCCGATGCAATCCAGTTGATGTCGCCCAGGATTACCTCGTCACCGCGCCCGACCCCGAGGCCTGCCAGGCCCATGTGCAGCGCGCCGGTGGCGCTGGAGGTCGCAATAGCGTGGCGTGCGCCCAGGTGGGCCTTGAACGATGCCTCAAAGCGCTGAATATAGGCATAACAGTTCTCGCCCCAACCATTGCGTGCGGCATCGGTCACGTACTCGACCTCAAGCTCGGTGATCGAGGGCTTGGCGTAGTGGATGCGCGAGCTCATACGACTTCCAACTCCGGCACAGCGATGACGAAACGGCCGCCCCATTGGCGAATCCTGTCGTTCTGCGCCATCACTTCCTCAGCGATGTTCCAGGGCAGGATCAACAGCAGGTCGGGACGTATCTCGTCCAGACTTTCTGGTGAACGGACCGGGATATGGCTGCCCGGCAGGTATTTTCCCTGCTTCGATAGCGCAGCATCGAATACACAGGGCAACAGATCAGGCCGGACACCGGCGTAGTTGAGGATAGTGTTGCCCTTGGCGGCGGCACCATAAGCGGCTACTCGCCTACCAGCTCGCTTCTGCTCAAGCAGGAAGATGAGCAAGTCATCCTTGACCCGATCCGCTCGGGCCTGGAAGCCTCGATAGGTCGTCAAGTCGCGCAGGCCGGCCTGGGCCTCCGCCTGCAGAACGGCCTCCACGGACGCCGCTTGGGCACGCGGATCATCTTCATGGCAGGCAAAAATACGCAGACTACCGCCGTGGGTGGCCAACTCCTCAACATCATAGATGCGCAGACCAGCAACGGAGAGGATGCGCTGGGCGCTGTACAAGGACAGATAGGAAAAGTGCTCGTGGTAGACGGTATCGAACTGCACCAGCTCGATCAGGCGCAGCAGGTGCGGAAACTCGAGGGTGAGCGTACCGCCGGGCTTGAGCACGGCCTTGAGTCCGCGGGAAAAGTCGTTGATATTCGGCACGTGGGCAAACACGTTGTTGCCGATCACCAGATCGGCCTGCCGGCCCTCCTTCGCCAACTGGCGGCCAAGTGTCTCACCGAAAAACTCACGCAGAATCGGAATACCCAGTCGCTCGGCAGCGTCGGCCGTGCTGGCAGTGGGCTCAATACCCAGGCACGGAACTCCGGCTGCGACAAAGTTGCGCAACAGGTAGCCGTCGTTAGCCGCCACTTCGATCACCAGGCTGTCCGCCTGTAGCGCCAGCATCGAACGCATACGCTTGGCATAGTCGCGCGCGTGTGCCAGCCAGCTGCTGGAGGTAGACGAGAAATAAGCATAGTCGGCCGCGAACAGCTCGCCGGCCTCGGCATAATCGTCGGTCTGTACCAGCCAGCAATGCTCGCAGACCCACAGGCGCAGCGGGTAATAGCGCTCCGGCCTCGCCAGGTCGGCTTCGGTCAGGTAGGCGTTCGACGGCGGCGCGTGGCCGAGGTCGAGGAAAGAATGCCGTAGCGCAACATCACAGTGACGACAGTTCATGGTACCAGCCCAACGAAGTCCGAGGTGATAAGTGAATGCTGGCGATCGCGCGCCGACAGGTCCCGCACGGGAAGCGGCCATTCGATGGCAAGCGCGGGGTCGTCATGACGCACCCCGCCCTCCGCGTCGGGACAGTAGAACTCGGTATGCAGGTAAAGCATCTCGCTGTTCGCCTCCAGCGTCTGGAAACCATGAGCACAGCCCTCGGGTATCACCAGCATGGATCGGTTGGCTGCACTCAGACGCTCGGCATGCCAGCACAGGAAGGTGGGCGAGCCGCGGCGCAGGTCAACCACCACGTCCCAGACCTCGCCACGTATGCAGCGTACGAGTTTCATCTCGGCATGGGGGTAGCGCTGGAAATGCAGGCCACGCACCGCACCGACCTGGCGAGTATGGGACTGGTTGATCTGCACGATGCGGCGCGGACCGAGCAACGACTCGAGCTCCTGGGCGCAGAACAGACGCGCGAAGGCGCCGCGCTCGTCATGGTGTGCGTCCCCTACGACACGCAGCAGGCCGTCGATCGCGGTGGCCACCGGGGTCAGGCCCATACGCACCCCGCAGCCTGAGCCGCCTCGGCAAACCGGGCGAGTTGATCGCTGGTAAGTATTTCTCCGCCTTCATGGCAGCGTCGATACCAGTCGGCGGTCATTGCCAAGGCGGTCGACAATGGCCAGACGGGGGTCCAGCGCAGGCCGAGGTGGGCCTTGGCGCTATCCAGATAAAGCAGCCGGGCTTCGTGCAGCCCATCTCCGGCGGTGGCCTGCCAACTCAGAGCCGGCCAGTGGGCCTGCAGCGCATCGAGAATATCCGCAACGCGGCGATTGGCTTCCGGCGCAGGGCCGAAGTTCCACGCCTCGGCGCAGGCACGATCCCCCGCCAACAGTCGCTGGCCTAGCAACAGATAGCCGGACAGGCACTCGAGCACATGCTGCCAGGGGCGCGTAGACGATGGCGAGCGGATCTGCAGCGTCTGCCCCGCCTGGACGGCCCGAACCAGATCGGGAATCAAACGGTCCTCGGCCCAGTCACCGCCGCCAATCACATTGCCCGCACGGGCGGTGGCAAGCAGCGGCCCGGTATGGTGCCAAAAGGATTTGCGATAGCTGTCGCACAGCAGCTCGGTGGCCGCCTTGGAAGCACTGTAGGGATCGTGGCCGGCGAGCTCGTCGCTTTCCCGGTAACCCCAGGGCCACTCGCGGTTGGCATAGACCTTGTCGGTCGTCACCACCACCACCGCAGCAACGCCCTCGGCGAGACGGCAAGCCTCGAGGACGTTGGCCGTACCGAGGACATTGCTCGACCATGCTTCCAGCGGAGCCCAATAAGAAGGCCGCACCAACGACTGTGCTGCCAGATGAAAAACGATCTCAGGACGATACTCGGCGACTACCCGCTGCAGTATGGCGGCATCACGGATGTCGCCGCGCAGATCGGTCATCGGCAGCGCCAGAGCATCCCAGTGCGGAGCGTCACCATCGAGCTCACGCGGCAGAGAAAAACCGACAACTTCAGCACCAAGCTCGGTCAGCCAGGCTGCCAGCCAGCTACCCTTGAAGCCGGTATGCCCGGTCAGCAATACCCTGCGCCCGCGATAGCACGCCGCGAACTGGTTCATTGCCAGAGTTTCCAGGGCGCCTTGCCGCCAACCCAGAGATCATTCAGCTGGTTCTTGTCGCGCAGCGTGTCCATCGCCTGCCAGAAGCCCCGGTGACGAAACGCCATCAGATGGTTCTCCTCAGCCAGGCGCATCAGCGGCTCCCCTTCCCAGCTACATTGATCACCCTCGATGTAGTCGATGACGGAAGGGTTGAGAACGAAAAAGCCACCGTTGATCCAGGAGCCATCACCCGCTGGCTTTTCCTGGAAGGCATCAACCAGATTGCCATGCATACCGAGCGCTCCGTAGCGTCCGGGCGGCTGGATGGCGGTTACCGTGGCCGGTTTGCCGTGCGCATTGTGGAAGTCGATGAGCGCACGGATGTCGATGTCCGCCACGCCGTCGCCGTAGGTAAAGCAGAACGGCTCATCGCCCAGATGCTCGCGGACCCGGCGCAAACGCCCACCTGTAAGGGTGTCCTCGCCAGTGTTGACCAAGGTCACTCGCCAGGGTTCGACGTAGCGCTGGTGGACTTCCATGGAATTCATCGACATGTCGAAAGTGACGTCGGACATGTGCAGGAAGTAGTTGGCGAAGTACTCCTTGATCACGTAACCCTTGTAGCCGAGGCAGATGACGAAGTCCTGAATTCCATGGTGAGAGTAGATCTTCATGATGTGCCAGAGAATCGGCTTGCCACCGATCTCAATCATCGGCTTGGGCCTCAGATGAGACTCCTCGCTGATGCGTGTGCCAAGCCCGCCGGCAAGAATGACCGCCTTCATCGCTACTCCCTCGACGCGGATACCTGAACCGTCAATTAGTCGACGTGTTGTTCTCTGTACAACAGGTATAGCAATAACCAGGCCACGCATGCGAGGCCTGGTTATGACGAATGAGGTTAAACCGGCAGGCGGCCGATGGAGTAGTAACGCAGGCCGTAGCGGCGCATTACCTGAGGGTCATAGAGGTTACGTCCGTCGAAGACACAAGCGTCCTTGAGTGTGCGCCGTATGAAATCGAAATCCGGAGCCTTGAAGCTCTGCCAGTCGGTCACGACCACTAACGCGTCGGCTCCGGCCAACGCCTCTTCCTTGCTGTTGACCAGTTCAAGGTCCGGCCGCTCTCCGTACAGACGCAGGCACTCTGGCATGGCCTCCGGATCGAAGGCGCGCACCCGCGCACCCGCCTGCCACAACCCCTCCAGGAGGGTGCGACTGGGAGCCTCGCGCATATCGCCGGTGTTGGCCTTGAACGCCAAGCCCCAGAGGGCGAAGACACGGCCGCGCAGATCACCGCCATAGCACTCGAGAATATTGCTGCCGAGCTTCAGCTTCTGAGACTCGTTGACCGACTCTACCGCGTGCAGGATGGCAGGCTCGTAACCGACCTTGGAGGCCGAGGACTTGAGAGCGCGTACATCCTTGGGGAAACACGCGCCGCCATAACCGCAGCCGGGGTAGATGAAGTCGTAGCCGATGCGCGGGTCGGCCCCGATGCCTTTGCGCACCATCTCAATATCAGCGTCGAACAGTTCGGCCAAGTTGGCCATCTCGTTCATGAAGGAAATCTTGGTGGCGAGGAAGGCGTTGGCGGCATACTTGGTCAGCTCGGCGCTACGCCGGTCCATGACGATCATCTTTTCCCGGTTGCGGTTGAACGGTGCGTACAGCTCTTGCAGGACCTCGACGCTGGCCGCGTTGCTCGAGCCGACGATAATCCTGTCCGGCCGCTGGCAATCACTGACTGCCGCTCCCTGCTTGAGGAACTCGGGATTGGCGACCACGTCGACTACCAATTCGGTACGCCCGCGTGCGACCAGCGCTTCCTGCATCAGGGCATGAATGGCATCGGCCGTGCCTACCGGAGCGGTGGATTTGTTGATGACGAGTTGGTCAGTCTCGGTCGCCTGCGCGATACCCCTAGCTACTGCGTTCACATAGGAAAGATCGGCGTGCCCACTTGCGTCGGAAGGCGTACCCACAGCGATGAACTGGATGCGGGCGTGGTCGACCGCGTCCTCCAGTTCGCCGGAGAAGCGCAGCCTCCTTTCGGCCACGTTACTGCGGACCAGCCCCTCCAGCCCAGGCTCGTAGATCGGCACGTTACCGCCTTCCAGCATCTGCCGCTTGGCCGCATCGGTCTCGATGCACAGCACATTGTGCCCCACGTTCGCCAGCACGGCTGCCTGAACCAGCCCCACATATCCAGCGCCGAATACACAAATGTTCATTCCCGGTTTCCTGATCAGCCCCTACGGTTTGTCCGGCCGCCTTAGCGCAGCTGGTTGAACAAATTGAGTCCGGCGATTTTCACGTAGCTCTGCTGTGCAGCTTCAAGCACGATGGTCTGGAACGAAAGTCGCGAAAGCGCCTCGGCATAGTCCAGTTCACGTAGATCAGCCTGTACGGCTTTATTCACCAAGGTGACATCTTCGTTGTCAATTTCGGTGGTCTCGACCAAGTTCAGACGTGCACCGATCTCAGTCTGCACCTCAAGTACCTGTCCAATGCCGTTGTCCAAGTTTTTCAGGGCAATAGCCACCTCGTCACGAATCGCCAGGTTACCGACAGGGGAGGTCGGAGAAGACTCCAGCGCCTGGCGCAGCTGCGAGATGGAATTGAGGATACTGCGCTGCTCTTGGAACTGAGGTTTGAGACCAAACTCATCACCGGCGGCAGGCGTACCGCTAACATCGAAAATAACGCCAAAAACCTCAATGGTATCTGGCGTACCGGGTGTAATAGAAACCGGCGGTGGTAGTGGTGGGTTACCACTTACGTAAGGCTGAGCAAAGACATCAAAGGTGGCGCCATTGAAGCTCAGCACAACACCCGAAGTTGGAAATTGAGAATTGAAGACGGCTTGGTCACTAAGAGTTCCGCCACTGACTACTGAAGTAGAAGCGTTGGTCGATGAACGGGTCACGGCAAACTCGGTTGGAGCGGCCTGCAGAGTAAAGCTGTGAGTTCCGATCCCTGGCGCACCAGGCGTTGCCGTATCGGCGATTAGCTGATCCAGATTCTGCTCATTGTCGCCCTGCTGGAGTACCACATCCAACTGAAAACGCATGCCCCGGAAATTAATCGTATTACCGCCGTTAGCCAGTGGATCAATCTGCCCGCCCCCAGGGATCTCCGACGTTACATCAGCGCCAGTACCATCGTAGATACGGAACTCGTTGCCACTGACGAATACCAATGAATACGGCTGATCCGCACGAAAGTCTTCATTGAAAGCATTTGGGTTCTCGACCAGCCCCTGGGACATAAATACCCGCTGATCGTCTGGAGCTACTGCCGGAATATTGCTTGCGGGTAGCCCAGGTGCAGGGGGAAGCGCAACGGGTAACGCAGGATTATTCACGCCACCAGTTTCCAGAACTCTATCTGCATTGGTCACATCTTCGAACAGCCGCTTACCGTTGTCATTGATCGCCACGCTAGTCGAGCCGGCTACCTGAAGACTGCGCTGCCCTTCGTCACCAAAATAGG
>JACCDZ011798635.1_pt1 | contig 17557 bp, 17 predicted proteins | sample 7449551 | NCBI WGS metagenome assembly JACCDZ01 (sample SAMN15323452, study PRJNA562643) | freshwater metagenome | isolation source: river surface water | place: USA:Blue River Watershed | collected 2017-08-18
TGACGATGCGCGCGTGCGGCACCGTGGCGCACAACTGGGGCAAGGCCTCCACGCCATGAACCCCCGGCAGATGGTTGTCCAGCAAGATGACGTCGGGCTGATGCTGGGCACCCAGTTTGAGCGCCTCCCCGGCATCGCGCGCCTCGGCCACCACATGAACACGCGGATCACGTGAGAGCAAGGCAATCAGGCCTCGGCGAAACAGGTTGTGGTCGTCCACCACCAACAGGCGGACAGGCTGGGGGTCGGTCATGATGTCAGGGCACCGGGTTGGGTGATGGGGCCACCGGAACGGCTGGCCACCAGGTTGGGCAGGCGCAACTCGATCAGCGTGCCATCGGGCCCGGATTCGCAGCGCAGATCGGCGCCAATGCGCTGGGCACGCTCACGCATGATGCTCAGGCCCACGTGGGTGCTGTCGGGCGGACCGGCCTGGACGTCGAACCCGCAGCCGTTGTCTCGCACGCGCACGCACCAATGAGGCTGGGTCTGGACGTCGACCCACACCTGGGTGGCCTGGGCGTGCTTGCGGATGTTGGACAGCGCTTCCTGCACAATGTGCAGCACTTGGATCTGAATGTCCGGTGGCAGCGGCAGGCCCTGCCCCTGAACAGACAGCTGCGTGCGCAGCCGGGTCTGGTGCTCGAACTTGGACAGGGTTTCGCGCAAGGCCGGCTCGATGTCGTCCACATGGGTGCGCACCCGGAAGTGCAGCAGCAACTCTCTGACGTCGTTGTAGCTCTCGCGCACGCCCACGTCGAGCTCGTCCATCGTGGCGTGGATGGCGGCCTGGTCCTGACGGCCCATGGCATCGCGCAGCAGTTGCATCTGGATCTTCAGGAAGGCCAGCGACTGGGCAATGGAGTCATGCAGCTCCTGGGCGAGCAGCTGACGCTCGGAAAACACCGCGGCCTCGCGCCCCAGTGCGGCGGCGCGCAAACTTTCCATGGCACCGGCCAGATGGCTGGCCAAGGCCTCGAACAAGGCCTTTTCCTCTTCGCTCAGGGACGGCTGGCCCCGGTAAAACAGCTCGACCTCGCCCAGCACCCGCATGTGCAGGCCCAAGGGCACGGTGATCAGGGTGGCGTAACCCGCCCGCTCGCAATGCTCATGCACGCGCCGGCCGGCCGCCTGGCCGCTGAGGCTGCGTGAGGCATCCAGAATCGGGATCACGCGCACACTGGGCATGGTGCCGGACTCCACCTTGGCACCGCAAAAACAGTCTCCCGAGAGCACACACTGCTCTTCCTCGGCCATGACGTGGGGCAGGCAGTCGCTGCCCAGCAGCACGTAGCGCTCATTGGCCACGTCCGACCAGCGGATGGCCACCGCATCCGCCTGCGCAATGCGGCGCATGTGGCGCGCAAAGCCGTGCGCCAGCTCCTCCAGCGTCTCGGCACTGGCCACAAAGGCTGCCACCTCGTAGAGGGCGCTCAAACGCTGTTGCTTGGTCTCCAGGCTGGCGGTTTTCTCGCGCACCTTGGTTTCCAGGTTGCCATACAGCGACTGCAGGTTCTCGGCCATGCTGTTGAAGCCCTCGGCCAGGGAACCCATCTCATCGCCGGTTTCGACAATGACCCGGGTGGCAAAGTCGCCGTCTTCGATGTCATGCAAGGCCGATTTCAGACGCGAGACCGGCTCGAGAATGAACACATAACCCGCGTACATGAGCGCCAGCGCGCTCAAGATGGCCAGCACCATCATGGCGAGCTGGAAGGTGCGCAGCAGTGTCGTCCAGCCCGACAGGTGCCGCTCGACGGCGGAGACGAACAGGTCGACCTGCGCCACCAAGCCCTGCACATGAACATTCAAGCTGTTCGCTTCGGCCGCCCCTTCCGAGATGGCCAGGGCCTGGGTACGCAGCGTCTGCCAACTCGTCACCAGGTGCTGAAACTGCGTCCGGGTTTCCTCATCCCAGGGCACGGCCAAGGGGCGTGAAGAATCACCACGGCGCAGCAAGGCCACACTGCGGTCAAAAGAAGTCACCTGATCCGACACCTCGGTCACCCACTGCGTCGGCGCATCCACCGGCTTTTGCTGCAAGCTCAAGGCCAGCTGGTAGCTGCGCATCCGCATGCGCCCGGCCTCGTTGACGGCGGCCGCGCCCCCCTCAAGCTGCCAGGTCACCCACAGGGTCAGGCCGATGGAGGCCAGCGCCAGCACCAGGAACACGCCCCCGATCAGCATCAGCTTGGTGGCCAGCGCCATGCCGTCCAGGCGCGAACGCAAACGCCGATGCAGGCTCTCTGGCGATGCATCGGCGGCGGTATCGTCTTTCAGGTAAATGGGCAAAAACAGGCTCCGTCAGGGCGCAGGCCCGGGATACAACTCAGGATGATGGGGCCGCCACATGCTCACCCCCCGGTCTGTGACATGAAACGCACAATCTGCTGTGGGCGCTCATTGAACTCGTGTCGCTCCGGCTTGACGAGGATGCCACCATGGATGGCGGCCACCAGCTCGGCATCGCTGGCGCCCTCGCGCATCATGCGCCCCAGCGGCACCTGGTCGTTCTGACCCAGGCAAAGGTAGAGCGTGCCATCCACCCCAAGGCGCACACGGTTGCAGGCTTCGCAAAAATGCTGCGACATGGGGGTGATGACCCCCAGGCTCATCTGGCGGTCGGGGGTGCACCAATAGCGCGCAGGCCCGGCCCCCTGCCCCATGATCTCCGGCACCAAGCCATGCTGCGTGGCCAACTGCTCACCCAGCTTGCTGAGGTCCACGCCCTGGGTGGCGCGGCCGGTGTCACCCACGGGCATGGGCTCGATCAGGCGCAGCACAAAACCCTGCTCAATGGCAAAGGCCACCATGCGCTGCACCTCGTCAAGGTTGACGTCGGCCTGCACCACCATGTTGAGCTTGATCGGATGGAACCCTGCCTCACGAGCAGCACGCAGGCCGTCCAGGACATCGCTCAGGCAGTCACGCCCGGTGATGCGGGCAAAACAATCGGCGTCGAGCGAGTCAAGGCTGATGTTGAGGCGACTGACCCCGGCCTCGCGCAAGCCTGCCGCGTGGCGGGCGAGCTGGGTGCCGTTGCTCGACACCGACAGGTCGCGCAAACCGGGCAAGGCCGCAATCTGGCGGGCCAGGTCGGTGACACCGCGGCGCAACAGCGGCTCACCGCCTGTCAGCCGCACCTTGCTCACGCCCAGGCCCACGAACAGGCCCACCAGGCGGGACATTTCCTCGTGGCGCAACCAGTGCGCCGGCTCCTCAAAGCCTTTGAAGCCCTTGGGCAGGCAGTAGGTGCAACGCAGGTCACACCGGTCGGTGACCGATACCCGCAAGTAGTCGATGCGGCGCTGGAATGAATCAATCAGACGGGTCATGGTGTGGGGGCTCGGTGGTCGCCCAGATGGACGGACGGTAGCTTGACAATCACTCTAGAGACTCCGCACCATTTTGCCTATCGACCGGAAGGACTAGTCCATTGTGGGCTTTGACCCTGGGGCCGGACGTGCTATGAATGCGGCATGCGCCCACTGCTCCAACCCGTGGCCCCCAGCATCGACGACCCGATCGAGTTGCTGCAGGCCTGTCATGACAAGGTTCGCCGCTTTGCCGGCCTGACGCTGCGCCTGCGCGCGCATGTTGCCGAGCGCGGGCCGGACGCCCAGGCCCAGGAAGCCGCGCGGTCCATTCTGCGGTACTTCGACATGGCCGCGCCCTTGCACCACGATGACGAAGACCGTGACCTGTTCCCGGCGCTGCGCAGCTTGGCGCAGCCCGAACTCACAAACTGCATTGATGAGCTGCAAGCCCAGCACGAGAGCCTGGGTCACCTGTGGCAAGCCTTGCGCCCCTGGTTGAGCGCCACGGCCGAGGGCCAGGCCTGCCCGCCGCCCGCCGAAGTCGACGAGTTCGCCTTGGTCTACCCCGCCCATGCCGCACGAGAAGAGGCCGAGATCTACCCCGCCGCCGCCCAGTTGAGCGCCGCGCAGTTGCGCCAGATCAGCGACGCGATGGTCCGGCGACGCACGCCTGACTGAGGCCAGGTGCCAGGTGCCAGGTGAGTGGATGACGCTGCGCGTTTACCGCATACAGAATCATCTGTCTCAGAAAGTATGATGTGCACCATCCCCTGTATGGGCGTTTTTGCGCATTGTGTTCATGTCCTCTCCCGCACCCAAATCCCTCATCCTCAACCTGATGCGTGCCGCCGAAGGGCGCCCCGTGACCGCCGCAGATGCCGTGACGTCGGCAGCGCTGTTCGGCATCCGCGAAAACAGCGTGCGCGTGACCCTGGTGCGCCTGGCCGCTGCGGGGATGATCGAGTCGGCAGGGCGTGGCACCTACAAGCTGGGCCCCCAGGCCGCAGAGCTGGCACAAGACCTCTCAGGCTGGCGCCACCGGGAAGAGCGCGTCACCGACTGGTCGGGCGCCTGGATCATGGTCAGCACCGGCGCGCTGGGCCGCAGTGACCGTGTGGCCCTGCGCCGCCGTGATCGCGCCCTGGCCCTGCTGGGCTTCAAGGCCCTTGACAGTGGTTTGTACGTGCGGCCTGACAACATCAAGGGTCACACCGCCACCGTGCGGGAGCGCCTGCACCGCCTGGGCCTGGAGCGCGCGGCCCCGGTGTTCAACGCCACCGACCTGGATGCGGAGCTGGACGCCCGGGCGCGCACGCTGTGGCAGGGTCAGGCCCTGACTCAGGGCTACGTCCAGACCCGCCAGAAGCTGGAGCAGTGGCTGAGCCGCTGGCACGAGTTGGAGCTCGACGTGGCGGCACGCGAGTGCTATTTGCTGGGCAATGAGGCCATCCGTCAGCTGATTTTCGATCCGCTGCTGCCCGACCCCCTGGTCGACATGCAGGCGCGCCGCGACTTCACCCAATGCGTGCTGGCTTTTGACCAGACCGGCCACGAGATCTGGCGCAAGCTGCTGCCCTCGATGAGCCTGTGACGTTCAGCTCGACATGATGACCGGGCCACCCTTGGCCAGGGCGCGCTGGTACGCGGGACGCGCCTCCATCTTGCGCACATAGGCGGCGATGGCTGGGCAGCGTGCCGCCTGGTCGCCCCGGGCCATCAAGGCCGACACCGCAAAGCTCATCTGGACATCGGCCACCGTGAGGCGCTCGCCGGCAAACCAGGCGTTCCGGGACAGGTGAGATTCGATGAAGGCCGTGGCGCCGGCCACATTGGGGTCGATCAGACGCTGCTGTACCTGCTTGCACAGCGCGCGCGCAATGGGTCGCACGAAAAACGGCATCGGCTGTTTGGGAATGGTCATGAACACCAGCTTCATCACCAGCCAGTTCATCAGCGAGCCCTCGGCAAAGTGCATCCAGTAGCGGCATTGCATGTGCTCAGGCGTGCCGGGCTGCGTAAGCGCGGGCGCATCGGCCTGCGCCGCTGGCTGAGCGTAGCGCTCCATCAGGTATTCCAGGATCGCCCCCGATTCGGCAACGACCAGATCGCCATCGGTGATGACAGGCGACTTGCCCATCGGGTGAATCTGCTTGAGGGCGGCTGGCGCCAGGCGGGTTTTGGGGTCGCGGGGGTAGACCTTGAGCTCATAGGGCAGGCCCAGTTCTTCCAGCAGCCACAGCACCCGCTGTGAGCGCGACATTTCGAGGTGGTGTACGGTGATCATGACCCGCAGCATAGCCAGAGCGCCTTCATGACGAATGAGAAGGGTTTTTGCACCTGAATGTCACACCTTGGCGTCGGCAGCGGCCACCTACAATCTCGGACATGTTCCAGCCTGCGCTCACGATGAACACCGTCCTGGCCTGCGTCGATGCGCACGGCCATCCTTCGGCTGTGTGTGACGGCGCCACCTGGGTGGCCCACCGCCTGCATGCGCCGCTGAACTTCCTGCAGGTCGTCGACGAGAGCGAAGCCCACACCGGTGAAACCCACTTCAGTGACCTGACAGGCTACGACGCCAGCCCCACACGCACACAGGCGCTGGACGCCATGCCAGGCAGCCACATCATCGGCGGTCAGTCGCACAGCCAGCAGTTGCTCGAAGGGGTGCGCGCACGTGCCTTGCACCTGGGGCACAGCATGGTCGAGCTCAGCCTGCGCCAGGGCAAGCTCACCGATGCCCTGCTGGACCTGAGTGCGGAAACCCGCATGGTGGTGATGGGCCTGCACTCCCATCACCTGGACAGCCCGTGGCGACAAGGCTCGCACCATCTGGAGCAGGCCTTGCAGGCGGTGCAGCAGCCGATGCTGGTTGTCACCCGCTCCCACTTCACGCCGCCTTCGGCCTTTGCGCTGGCCTACCACGGTGGGGCCGAGTCGCTGCAACTGGTGGACGCGGTCGCCAACTGTGAGCTGCTGCAGGGCTTGCCTTGCCACCTGGTGCATGTGGGTGCGCGCAACCCCGACATCCAGGCAGAGATGAGCCTGGCCGCCCAACGCCTGGCCGACGCCGGGTTCAGCACCCACATCGTGATCGAGTCCGGCGACGTGGCGCAGGTGCTGGGCCGCCATCTGACCATCCAGCAACTGCCGCTGCTGGTGATGAGCGCCTTCACCCACAACGGCTGGCGCCAGAAGTTGCTGGGCACCACCACCTCCACCCTGCTGCGGCGCATCCCGACGAGCGTGCTGGTGCTGCGCTGACCTTTGCTCACAAAGGATGTGGGCACTTGGGTTGACGCGCCCTGTTCATCGCAGTACAACAGGCCATCCACCACGCACAGGAGGTGCCAAGATGGACTCAGCTGTTCACACCCTCAGTGAGCTGTTCCGCCAGTTGGGCCTGCCCGATACGCGCGCTGATGTGTCGCGCTTCATTGCCATCCATCGGCCCCTGCCACCCGAAGTGACCTTGAGCGAAGCCCCGTTCTGGCGCCCCGAGCAAGCCCGCTTCCTGAGCGAGGAGCTGCAGGACGATTCAGACTGGGCCGAGTTGATTGACACGCTCGACGCCAGCCTGCGTCATCCGGGCCCTCACCCCGGTTCGCCGTTTCCTCACTCGCCCTGAGTTACTGCTGACTGCAAGCCCCCGCCCAGGGACTGGTAGAGTGTGGCCAGCGCATTGAGGCGGTTCAGGCGGTTTTGCGCCAGGCTGTTTTCGGCCTGGCGACGGGTTTCCTGCGCGTCCAGCCAGGTCTTGAGCGCCGTGGCACCGGCCCGGTAGCGGGCTTCGGCCAAGCGCTCTGACTTCTGAGCGGCCTGGAGGGCCTCGTCCAGGCGTGCACCCTGGTCTTCATACTGCACCCGCGCCGACAAGGCGTTTTCCACATCGGCCAGGGCCTCGTACCAGGTCTGCCGATAGCCGCGCACCGCGATCTCGTGATCGGCTTCTGAAATGGCCACGCTGCGGCCCATGTCTCGCCACTGCACAAAGGGCAGCAGCAAACCTGCGCCGAGCGTGCCGATCGGGTCACGCAGCACATCGGACAAGGCCGAGCTGCTGCCGCCCACGCTGCCCGTGAGGGTCAACGCCGGGTAAAAACTCGCGCGGGTGGCATCGACCGACGCCAGACTCTTGCGCAGTCGCAATTCGGATGCGCGCAGATCGGGCCGTCGGGTCAGCAGGGACGCTGGCAAACCTGCGGCCACAGCCGGCAAGGCGCCTTCGGGCAACCGCATGGTTTCGTTCAGGGCCACGCCGGGCGGGCCATCGAACAAGATCGCCAAGGCGTTGCGGGCCTGCACACGCTGCTGCAGCCATTGCGTGTGCGCCGCTTCCTGGCTGGCCAGGGCCTGGGTGGCCTGCGCCACCTCCAGCCCGGACACGCTGCCCACGCTGTACTGACCTTGCACCAGCTTGAGCGTCTGGCGGGCATTGGCGATGCTTTGCTCACTGGCCGCCACCCGCTGGTTCAGGTAGACCACCTGCCAGTACTGGCTCGCCACCGTGCCCACCAGGGCCATGGCCGCGGCCTGGCGGTCTTGTTCGGTGGCCTGGGCTTCCCATTCGGCAGCATCGCGCAAGGCGCCGAGGCGGTTCCACAAATCCACTTCCCAACTGGCGCTCGCGCTGAGGGAATGGCTGCGCGTGGTGGTGCCGCCGTCAATGGCCTGCGATGCGTTGGTGCTGCCACGCACGCTGATGCCCGGCAGACGGTCGCTGGCCGCCTGGCCGGCCACCAGTTGCGCACGCCGCACCTTGATCGCCGCCTGGGCCAGGTTGTTGTTGCGGGCCAGGGCATCGTCGATCAACTGCGTCAACACCGGGTCCTGCAAGGCCGGCCACCAGGGGCTGAGCGATGCCGGCGCCGCCAGCGCAGCGCCCTGCCCCTGCCCCTGCCCCTGCTGCCAGGCACCGGGCACCTGCACCGTGGGCTGCTCATAAGCGTTGTGGGTGGCACAGCCGCTCAAGGCCAGTGCAGCCGCCAGGGTCAGCCACACCGGCGTCCTGAGACGCACGCCGCCGGGTCGAGCTGTTTTCATCTGATCTGCTTTCATGCTCACCTTCTTCACTGTCTGGACAAGGCGTCCACCGGATCGAGCCGCGCCGCATTGCGCGCCGGCAGGAAACCGAACACCACCCCAATCAGCGAGGACACGCCAAAGGCGGCCACGATGGACGTCATCGAATACACCATGCTGAAGCTGCCGCCGATGTAGTCAAACACCACACCAATGCCCAGCGCCAGCGCAATCCCCAGGATGCCGCCCAGCAGGCACACCAGCACCGCCTCAATGAGGAACTGGCGCAGGATGTCGCTTTGGCGCGCCCCGACGGCCATCCGGACCCCGATTTCCTGGGTGCGCTCGGTCACCGACACCAACATGATGTTCATCACGCCGATGCCACCCACGATCAGTGAGATCACGGCGATCGACGAGATCAGCACGGTCATGGTCTGCGTGGTGCTCTCGATGGTCTGGCGGATGCTGTCGCTGTTGCGCACGAAGAAATCCTTCGTGCCGTGGCGCTGGGTCAGCAGCTTGACGATGCCCTGCTCGGCCGCAGCCGAAGGCGCCGTGTCGCTGATGCGCACCGTGATGCTGCGCAGGTGCTGCTGCCCCAGCATGCGACGCATCACCGTGGTGTAGGGCACCCACACGTTCAGGTTGTCGCTGACCATGAAGCCGCTTTCCTGCGGCGCCGTCACACCCACCACGCGCACCGGCACACTGCCCAGGAAGATCACCTCGCCCACCGGGTTCTCGTCCGCCTTGAACAAGGCCTTGGCCGTGGCCGGGTCGATCACGGCCTCCTGGGTCTGGCGGCGCACGCCGCTGGCATCAAACGCCTGCCCATTGGCCAGCGTGTAGCCCTTGACGCGGAAAAACTGGTCGCCCACGCCATTGATGTTGGCAGAGGCCTCCACATTGCCCCGGCGCAGCGTCACGCTGGTGTTCACGCTGGGCGTGGCGCTGTCCACAAAGTTGAGGTTGGCCAGAGCATCGGCGTCGGCGGGCACCAGGGTGCGGATGCGTCCGGCCGTCCGGTCGCCAAAGTTCTGCCCGGGGAAGACGTCGATGGTGTTCGTCCCCATGGCACTGATGTTCTTGAGGATGCGCAGGCGCGAGCCCTCCCCCAGGGCCACCATCGACACCACCGAAGCAATGCCGATGATGATGCCCAGCATGGTCAGCAGCGTGCGCAGGCGATGCCCCGCCATGGCGCGCAAGGCCATCGTGAAGGCCTCGGTGAGCCGGTCCCAGTTGGCGCGCCAGGGATGGGGCGTCACCTGCGTGCGCACCAGCTTGGTCGCGCTGGGGGGCTCCGCCCCGTCCTGCCGTCGGTCGGAAACGACCTCGCCATCGGACACCTCGATGATGCGCTGCGCGTGCGCCGCCACCTTGGGATCGTGGGTCACGATGATGACCGTGTGCCCGTCGGCATGCAATTCACGCAGGATGCGCATCACCTCGTCGCCACTGGCCGTGTCGAGCGCGCCCGTGGGCTCGTCGGCCAGGATGACGTCACCGCCATTCATCAAGGCCCGCGCAATGCTGACGCGCTGCTGCTGGCCGCCGGACAACTGGCCCGGCTTGTGCTCGGTGCGATCGGCCAGGCCCAGGCGCCCCAGCAAGGCGGCGGCGCGGGTGTGCCGGTCGGCGGTGCTGTGGCCGGCGTAGATGGCCGGGATCTCGACGTTGCCCAGGGCACTGAGGTCGCTCAGCAGGTGGTAGCGCTGAAAGATGAAGCCGAAGTGCTCACGGCGCAAACGCGCCAGCTCATCGGGCTCCAGATCGCCCGTGGGCTGGCCTGCCACCTTGTACACACCCCGACTGGGTCGGTCCAGACACCCCAGGATGTTCATCAAGGTGGACTTGCCCGAGCCCGACGCGCCGATGATGGCGACCATCTCGCCGGCTTCGATGCGCAGGTTCACACCCTTGAGCACCGCCACCGTGCCCTCACCGGACGGGAACTCCCGCCACAGGTCCAGGACTTCAAGCAAGGCGGGCTGGGCTATGCCCGTGGACTGCGTGGTGGTCATGGCGTCAGAACATCCGTGGCATGCGCGCGGCACCGGCGCCGGCGCCCGCCCCATTGGCGCCGCTCTCACCCACCACCACCTTCTCGTCGGCCTTCAGGCCTTCGAGCACCTGGGCCTGCACACGGTTGTTCAGGCCAATCTTCACCTGGCGCGTGCTCACCTTCGCGTCCTTGCCTTCGCCTTCCAGCACCCGCACCTCGTAGGTGCCGGCCTTGCGATCGCGTTGTCCCAGGGCCGTCGCCGGAATCACCAAGGCCTGATCGGCCCGGTTGAGCACCACGAACACCTGGGTGGTCATGGCCACCCGCAGCTTGCCCTCGGGGTTGTCCACGTCAAACAGGCCGTTGTAGTAGATGGCAGCGGTGCTGGAGCTGGCGGTCGCGGTCTTGGTGTCGGTCTGCTCCGACTCGGGCACCGGCTCGATGGCCCGCAGCTTGGCCTCGTAGCGGCGCTGCGGCTCCCCCAGGATGGTGAAGTACACCGGCAGGCCAGGCTTGACGCGCACCACGTCGGCCTCCGAGATTTCAGCCTTGATCTGCACCTTGTCGAGCTTGGCCAGCTTGATGATGGTGGGCGCCGACTGCAGGGCGTTCACGGTGCGCCCCTCTTCGGCCACCACCGCGATCACCACGCCGTCGATCGGCGCCACGATGCGGGTGTAGCCCAGGTTGACGCGGGCGGTGTCCACCGAAATGGTGGCCTGGCGGATCTGGGCGTCCACCGCGGCAATGTCGGCCCGCGTGGTGGCCAGCGTGGCCTCGGCGTCGTCCAGATCGGCCTTGGAGCCGGCATCCAGCTTGAACAGCTCTTTCTTGCGCTGGTAGCTCAGCTCGGCCTGACGCAGCTGGGCCACGCGGGACTGCCGCTGCGCGCTCAACAGAGAGACCTGGGCCTCGGCATTGCGCAAGGTGTTGGCCTGGGTGGTGGAGTCGATCTCGGCCACCAGCTGCCCCTTGCTGACCTGATCGCCCAGCGCCACGTGCAGGCGCTTGATCTGGCCGGACACCTGGGCCCCGACGCTGACCTCCTGAGAGGCCTCGATGGTGCCGCTGGCCAGCACGGTATCCTCGATGTCATCGACCGTCACCTCGGCCGTGATGACCTGGGGGGCACTGGCTGGCTTGAAGTACACGGCCTTGATGCCCCAGCCTGCGGCGGCGACCAGGGCCACCCCTAGCGCCAGACGCCAACCTGACAACCATCGATTGCGGTTTTGTTTGCTCATGTTCACAGTGTCCTTGTGGACGGTATCCAAACGTCGTACCGCCGGTAAAGGAAATGTAAAGTCAAAGCCATGAATGCCGTCACCCTCATCACCGGCGCCAGCCAGGGCATTGGCGCGGCCACCGCCCGCTTGCTGGCCGCACAAGGTCACACCCTGCTCATCCACTGCGCCCATCGGACCGATCTGGCCCAGGCCGTGGCCGACGAATGCCTGCAGCTGGGCTCGCCACGCGCCATCGTCGCCCAGGCGGACCTGGCCACCGAATCCGACGTCCTGCAGTTGTTTGCCACAGCGGATGCCGCGCTGCCACCGCTGACGGGCCTGGTGAACAACGCCGGCATCATCGACCGCACGTCGCGCCTGGACGAGATGAGTGCCGAGCGCCTGGCGCGCATGTTCGCCGTCAACGTGGTGGGGCCGATGCTGTGCGCGCGTGAGGCGGTCAGGCGCATGTCGAGCCGGCACGGCGGACACGGCGGCGTGATCGTCAATGTCTCCAGCAGTGCGGTGCGCACGGGCTCACCCGCGCTGTATGTGGACTACGCGGCCAGCAAGGGCGCCATCGACGTGTTCACGCAGGGTCTGTCCAAGGAGGTGGCCGGTGAAGGCGTGCGCGTGTGCGCGGTGCGTCCCGGCATCACAGCCACCGGCATCCATGCCACCGGCGGTGAGCCCGACCGGGCCGATCGCCTGGGGCCGAGCTTGCCCATGGGCCGGGCCGCGCACCCGGAAGAGGTGGCCCAGGCCATTGCCTGGCTGCTCTCGGATGCGGCCAGCTACACGGCAGGCGCCATCCTGGACGTGACGGGAGGCCGCTGATGCACGCCGATCGTCACACCTCGCTTTGTGCCCCCACGTGGATGAGACTGGCATGGGGCCTGCTCGCTGGGGTGACCGGCACGCTGGGGGCCGGCGGCGTGCTGGCTGCGCCCCACACCATTGTGGTCCGCAACGAGGCGGGCCAGCCGGTGCACCCGGCTGCGGTGTCGGTGTTCGTCGATGGCACGCCGGCTCGCGCCGCCAAGGGTGCACAGGGCCAGATGGCCCAGCGAGACAAGGCCTTTGCGCCGACCTTGCTGGTTGTGCAGACCGGCACGCCCGTGTCCTTTCCCAACTTCGACACGGTGCGGCACCACGTTTACTCGTTTTCGCCCACGAAACCGTTCGAGCTGAAGCTGTATGCCGGCACGCCCGTGGCGCCCGTGGTGTTTGACCGCGCAGGCACCGCCACCCTGGGCTGCAACATCCACGACCGCATGCTGGGTTACATCCACGTGGTCGACACGCCGTATTTTGGCCAGACGGATGGGCAAGGTCGGGTGGTTCTGGACCTGCCCGAGGGCCACCACCGACTGAAGGTGTGGACCCCCACCATGGGAGAAAAGCATCCGGGTCTGCCGTTTCCGATCGACACCCGCACTCGCACCACCCGCGTGACGCTGCCGCCATCAGCTGACTGACCAGCCAGCCAGGCTGTCATCAGGCTTTCACACCCCGACGGCACACTGCGTCCTGTTCCGGATCGTCAGTGACGCTTCCGGAGGGAGCAAAGCCTGTCCTGAGATGCTGGTCACCACAGTCAGGACATCGCCCACGCCCCCAATCTATCCAGCGCGACCCGCCCCCAGCAGCGACAGCGTGAGTGCCACACGGGCTTGGGCGGCCGTCAGATGTGGCACCGCCGGCCATTCGTCCCCCTCCCGCGCCAAGACCCCTCCCCGCGCGACGCGACTGCTGCGCCAGACGGTGATGCCTTGCTGTGTCGCCTCACGCAGCGCCTGGGTCAGGCCTTCATGCAGCGTGCCGTGCCCGGTTCCGGCCACCACGATGCCCCGCAAGGGACACGCTGAGGTCTGAGCGTGGGCCAACATGGCCCGCACCAGCCAACCATCGGCATCGGCATGGCTGCACACGATCTCCACCCTGGGCGGGTTGACCTCCAGATAGCCCCATCCGAAGCGACCGCAGGCGGGCCAGGCTGAGGGCCAGACCGCCTCGCTCCGATCATCCTGCGCCAAGGCGACCAGCGGCGGCGCCCCGCCCCCATCGAACGCATCCAGGGCATGGCTGTGCGCCTTGCGCACGTCAATGGCCGACCAGACGCGGCCGTGCATCACGGCCACCACACCGCCCAGGCAGCGACGCGCCGACTCCTGCACCACCCGCACCGCATCCCGCAAGTTACCGGGGCCATCCGCATCCGGCGAGGTGGCCGGATACATGGCCGCCGTCAGGACGACCGGTTTGGCGCCGTCGTGCAAAGCCTGCAGCAAGCAGGCGGTCTCTTCCAGCGTATCGGTGCCATGGGTGATCACCACCCCTGCCACGTCGTCGCGCGCCAGTTGAACGTGCAACGCCCGCCCCAGTTGGCGCCAGATGGACCAGCTCATGTCCTTGCTGTCCACCTGCGCCACCTGCACGGCTTCCAGCGGCACGCCCTGCAAGGCCGGCACGGCCTCGATCAACTGCGCCACCGACAACTGCGCAGCCTGGTAAGCCCAGGCGCGTGACGGGTCGTTCGCCGTGCCCGCGATGGTCCCGCCCGTTCCCAGAATCACCACTTTCTGCATCGTCGCCTCAAGTCCACACTCACAACCTGACAAAGTACTGGACAAACAAACAGCCCTGTATAGAATGACAGTCAACGTCGCCACCCGCCGGACACCTCACAGCTCAAGGCACGACCACCCGATGACGAACGATAAACCCAAACTCACGCCCCGCCAGCAGCAAATCTTCGAGCTGATCCAGCGGGCCATCGCCAAAACCGGCGCGCCTCCGACGCGCGCCGAAATTGCGGCCGAGCTGGGTTTTCGCTCGGCGAATGCCGCCGAAGAGCACCTGCAGGCCCTGGCTCGCAAGGGCGTCATCGAGCTGGTGGGCGGCACCTCGCGCGGCATCCGGCTGAAGGCCGGCACCCTGCGCACCGTGAACGAAACCCGCAAACGCGGCGACACCGAGTCATCGGGCTTGCCGTTCAACCTGCCCCTGCCGGGTCTGGAGCAACTCGTGTTGCCCTTGATCGGGCGTGTGGCGGCGGGCCACCCCATCCTGGCGCAAGAGCACATCGAACAGAGCTACAGCGTCGAGCCCAGCCTGTTTGCCAAGCGTCCCGACTACCTGCTGCGTGTGCGCGGCATGAGCATGAAAGACGCCGGCATCCTCGATGGCGACCTGCTGGCCGTGGCGCGTGCCCGCGAGGCACGCAACGGGCAGATTGTGGTGGCCCGTCTGGGCGACGAAGTCACCGTCAAGCGCTTTCAACGCACGCCGCAGGGCATCACCCTGCTGCCCGAGAACCCTGATTTCGACCCCATCCTGGTGTCACCCGACCACCCCGAGTTTGAACTCGAGGGCCTGGCCGTGGGCCTGATCCGCAACCAGCTGCTGATCTAGGCACATCTTTCCCTCACCATGCGGGTGGCGGGCATTCGCATCACCAGGCCGGTGGTGCAATCCCGCGTGGTGATCCTTTGCTGGAATCCTGCCGAACTTCAACGCTGTCTTTGGGAGTTCATCATGATTCATCACCTGGCCCGTGCTTTCCATGCCCGCGAGATCCACCTCGCCGGCAACCCTTCCACCGACGGAACGCGTCCGGCCTCTGCGCCGGCGGCCCGACCCGTCAAACCTCGCCCCATCACGCCCTGGAGTGCGCCGCAGCCCTCGTCCAGCAGCACGCTGCACGGTGTCATGGCCCAGGTCATTCCCTTGCGCATTGCCCCAGGCAGTCGCACGCGGGTGCGCATCAGCACCGACCCCAGTGACGCCCGCCGCACGGTGATTGCCGGGCGCTTTGCCGAAGTCTGCGCCGCCCTCGATCGCCTGGTGCGCGAGCAAGAAGCGGCGGCCTGAGACACAGGCTCGAGACGCCCAAAAACATCCCGCCGGCATCGCTGCGCGGCGGGAGGGTATTGGGGGTCAAGCCATGAGTGCGGGTAAAGCAGCCCAGCCCGACAGGCCGGGCCGGCCTCATCAGCCCATGTGCAAGCCGCCGTTGACCGAGAAGTCGGCGCCGGTGGCAAAACCCGCTTCATCGCTGGCCACCCACGAGATCATCGAAGCGATCTCTTCCGGTGTGCCCAGACGCTTGACGGGAATCGTGGCGACGATCTTGTCGAGCACGTCCTGGCGGATCGAGCGCACCATGTCGGTCCCGATGTAGCCCGGCGAGACGGTGTTGACCGTCACGCCCTTGTTGGCCACTTCCTGAGCCAGCGCCATGGTGAAGCCGTGCATGCCGGCCTTGGCAGCCGAGTAGTTCGTCTGGCCGAACTGGCCCTTTTCGCCGTTGACCGAGCTGATGTTGACGATGCGCCCCCAACCCCGGTCCACCATGTCGTCGATCACCTGCTTGGTGACGTTGAACATGCTGTTGAGGTTGGTGTCCATCACCGCGTCCCAATCGGCCTTGGTCATCTTGCGGAACATGCCGTCACGCGTGATGCCGGCGTTGTTCACCAGGATGTCGATCGGACCATGTTCGGCCTTGGTCTTCTTGAAGGCCTCGACGGTCGAGTCCCAGTCGGCCACGTTCCCCACCGAAGCGTAGAAGGTGTAGCCCAGGGCTTTTTGTTCGTCGAGCCACTTGGTGAAGTCGCGGCTGGGGCCGCAACCGGCGATCACCTTGTAGCCATCGCGGTGCAGGCGCTGGCAGATCGACGTTCCGATGCCACCCATCCCGCCGGTGACGTAGGCAACTTTCTGAGTCATGGTGTGCTCCTCTTTGTTTGTGTGATGATCTGAACCAGGCGTCTCAACGCTCGATGGTCAAAGCAACGCCCATGCCACCGCCGATGCACAGCGAGGCAATCCCCTTCTTGGCATCGCGACGTTGCATTTCGTGCAGCAGCGTCACCAGGATCCGGCAACCCGACGCACCAATGGGGTGACCGATGGCGATGGCACCACCGTTGACGTTCACCTTGCTGGTGTCCCAACCCATTTCCTTGTGCACAGCGCAGGCTTGCGCAGCAAAGGCTTCGTTGATCTCCAGCAGATCGAGCTCGGACGCCTGCCAGCCGGCACGCTCCAGGGCACGGCGCGAGGCGGGCACCGGACCCATGCCCATATAGGCCGGATCCAGACCGGCACTGGCGTAGGACTTCAGGCGACCCAGCACCTTCAGGCCCAGTTGCTGGGCCTTCTCGGCGGTCATCAGCACCACGGCCGCCGCGCCGTCGTTGATGCCAGAGGCGTTGCCAGCTGTCACGCTGCCAGCCTTGTCAAAGGCAGGGCGCAGGCCAGCCAGGGCTTCGGCATTGCTCTTGCGGTTCAGATACTCGTCGGTGTCGAACACCAGCGGATCGCCCTTCTTCTGCGGGATCACCACCGGAACGATTTCGTCCTTGAACTTGCCAGCATCCTGGGCGGCGGCAGCCTTTTGCTGCGAGGCCAGGGCGAGGGCATCCTGCTCTTCACGGGTGATGCCGTACTGCTTGGCCACGTTCTCGGCGGTGATGCCCATGTGGTACTGGTTGTAGACGTCCCACAGACCGTCGTTGATCATGGTGTCGACCATCTGCCAGTTGCCCATGCGCTGCCCATCGCGCGAGTTGGGCAGGACGTGAGGTGAGGAGCTCATGCTTTCCTGGCCACCGGCGATCACGATTTCGGCATCGCCGTCACGGATGGCCTGGGCGCCCAGCATCACAGCCTTCAGGCCCGAGCCGCACACCTTGTTGATGGTCATGGCAGGCACGCCATGCGGCAGACCCGCCTTGATCACGGCCTGGCGAGCCGGGTTCTGACCACAACCGGCGGTCAGCACCTGACCGAGGATGACTTCGCTGATCTGGTCGCCCGACAGGCCGGTACGGCGCAGCAGGTCCTTGATCACCACGGCGCCCAGTTCGCTGGCCGGGGTTTTGGCCAGTGCGCCCCCAAATTTGCCCACCGCGGTTCGCGCGGCGGCAACAATGACGATGTCAGTCAAGATCTTCTCCTTCAGTCAAGGTTCAAGTGAA
>JACCDZ010686765.1_pt1 | contig 17554 bp, 16 predicted proteins | sample 7449551 | NCBI WGS metagenome assembly JACCDZ01 (sample SAMN15323452, study PRJNA562643) | freshwater metagenome | isolation source: river surface water | place: USA:Blue River Watershed | collected 2017-08-18
ATCTGGTGCAGGAAACTTTTTTGCGTGCATGGCGGTCTCTCGACAGTCTGCAGAATGACAAGGCCGCCAAGGCCTGGCTGTTCACCATTCTGCGACGCGAGAACGCACGCCTCTACGAGCGTTACCGCCCGGAGCTGGTGGACATCGAAGACCAGTCGATTGCCGATTCCGACGAGAACGAGCCCGATCAGCGCATGGATCGCCGATTGCTCCACGAGGCCATCGGAAAGCTGGAAAAGGACTATCGCGACCCTTTGATGCTGCAGGTGATCGGCGGCTTCAGTGGCAAGGAAATCGCGGAAATTCTCGAGTTGAACAACAACACCGTGATGACGCGGCTGTTCCGCGCGCGCGGCAAGTTGCGTCAGGTATTCTTTCCTGACAGCGAGCTCACGGAAGACTTTTCTGGTGACGACACGTTCGACGAGCAGAACTGAGTCCTGCCGCACGAACAGACACTATTGCCAATGACAAGCGGAAACATCCCAACAAGAGTCCAGACTATGGAAGACCTCGAATTCAGAAAGCGCGGACTGGCCAACCCCAATGATTCAAGTGAAGACTTCATCGCCGCCGCGAGCGCGAGCGCGGAGCGTGCCAAGTGGCTGCAGGACCTGCAGGCGCTGGACGCACGCGTGCACGCCGCTGCCCTCTCCATCGACGTGCCGGCCGGTCTGGCAGAGCGACTGAAGGCCCATGCCGTCGCCCAGTCGGTTCCGACCGCGAAGCAGGCAAGTGTCACTGCGCTGCCTGCACGCTCACGCTACCAGCGCTACTACGCCATGGCCGCCAGCCTGGTGATCACGCTGGGCGTCATCATGTCATCCGGGCTGTGGACGGCACGTCCGAGCGCCGCGGACATCAAGTTTCACGACGACATTCTCGGCCACATGTACCGCGAGACGCCGCGCATCGAGAACGCGACTGCCGATCTGAGCTTGGAAGAGATCAATCAGGTGATCGAAGCCGCCGGTGGACATCTTCGCGAGGACGAGCGCATCAAGTCGGCGCACATCAAGTTCGCCAACGACTGCAATGTGGTGCCGTCCATCAAGGGCGCTCACATCGTGCTGGAAGGCACCAAGGGGTCCGTGTCGGTGATCATGATCCACAACTCCCCCGTGAGCACCGAGTTCGATGTGAACGATCCGCGCTTCCAGGGCAAGATCATCCCTTTCGGCCAGGGCAACCTCGTCATCCTGGGTGAAAAGGACGAAAGCCTGGAAACGTACGAGACGCTGATCACCGAAACCTTCGAGTGGGTGATCTGACCCCGCCGCGCCCAGCTGCCGGTCAGAAGCGCTCTGCCGGCAGCGCCATCACCGTCTCGCAACCACTCATGATTTCCGCCGCAAGCGCGTGGCGCACCGGCATCATCCGCGCCATGTAGAAACGCGCCACGGTGAGCTTGTCCTCGTAGAACGCCTTGTCGACGCCCGGCCGCGACAAGGCAAGATCAGCGGCAACCGCCATGCGGCACCACATGAAGCAGTAAAGCAGCTGTGCCAGCAGGCGCAGGTAGGGCACCGAGGCGGCTCCCGTTTCGTCCGGATTGCCGGCCGCCGCCTGGCGCAGCCAGGCACTGACACTGCGTGCCTGCGTCAGCGCCGCTTTCAGTTCGGGCAGAAACTCCTGAACCCCCTCTGTCGATGCCTGTGTCTGCAGGAAGTCCTCGATTTCCTCCCACAGGGTCTCCAGCAGCCCCTCCTGATCGCGCACCACCTTGCGTCCGGCCAGATCCAGCGCCTGGACGCCATTGGTGCCCTCGTAGATCTGGGCGATGCGGGCATCGCGCACGTTCTGCTCCAACCCCCATTCGCGCACATAGCCATGACCGCCCAGCACCTGCTGGGCATTGACGCAAGCCTCGAAGCCCCGATCGGAGAACGCGGCCTTCGCCACCGGCGTCAGCAGCGCCACCAGCCGGGCAGACCGGGCCTGCCGCTGTGGATCCGGATCGAAGTGCACAGTGTCCAGCGCAGCGCCCACATAAACGGCCAGCGCGCGGCCTGCCTCCAGTTCGGCACGCACCGTCAGCAGCATGCGACGCACATCCGGGTGGACCAGGATCGGGTCGGCTCCGCCGCCAGGATTCACCGGCCCGGTGGCGGCGCGCCCCTGCAGGCGCTCGCGGGCATAAGCCGAGGCCACCTGCAGGGAGTGCTCTGCCAGTCCGATGCCCTGCAGGCCGATGGACAGCCGCTCATAGTTCATCATGGTGAACATGCAGGCGAGGCCCTTGTTCGCCTCACCGATCAGAAAGCCGGTCGCGCCGTCGAAGTTCATCACGCAGGTGGCCGAAGCCTTGATACCCATCTTGTGCTCGATGGCACCGCAGGACACCCCGTTGTGCACTCCGGGCCCGCCACTGGCATCCGGCAGTTGACGGGGCACCAGAAACAGCGAGATGCCCCTGGGGCCGGGGGGCGCGTCGGGCAACCGGGCCAGCACCAGATGAATGATGTTTTCGCTGAGGTCATGCTCACCGCCGGTGATGAATATCTTGGAACCGGTGATGCGGTAGCTGCCCTGTCCGTCCGGCTCGGCGCGGGTTTTCAGCAAGCCGAGGTCGGTCCCGGCGTGGGATTCCGTGAGACACATGGTGGCGGACCACTCCCCGGAATACAGGCGCGGCAGGTAGAACTCCTTGATGGACTCGGCGGCATGGCTCGCGAGCGCGAGACTGGCACCGGCGCTGAGGACGGGATAAAGCGCGAAAGAGGTATTGGCGCCCATCATCATTTCCTCGACGAGCACGGCGAGCATCTTCGGCATCCCTTGGCCACCATAGGCCGGGTCGCCACACAGACCTACCCAGCCGCCTTCAGTGAACAGACGATAGGCCTCGCGGAATCCGGGAGGCGTATGGACGCGGCCCGCTTCGAAACGACAGCCTTCTTCATCGCCCGAACGGTTCAGCGGTGCCAGTACCTCGGTCGCAAGCTGTGCAGCACTCTCCAGAACGGCATCCATGAGGTCAGCGGTGACCTCCGCTGTGCCGGGCATGGCCGCACACAGATCCGCGGCACGCTGCACCTCGTGCAGGACGAAATGCATGTCGGTGAGGGGTGCCTTGTACGCTGCCATGGAAGACTCCGTTCGCGGTGGGAGATGCGCTGAGCTTACCTTAGAGAGCCCGGCGGCCGTGGTCAATCGCCCTGGCCCGGGCCGAACCCGGGCAATGCATCGAGCGTCAGACGCGACGCGGCCTCGACAACGCGATCGCAGAGGGACATCCCATGCAAGGAGGGAACATGACCGAGACACGGCGCAGGCAGTCGTTGAGCGATGGCGTCAATGCTCTGCTGCACGAAGGCCATGTCGGGATCGATCTGATTCGCCACCCAGCCCGCCAGCGGCAGACCGTCGGCCAGGATGGCACGCGCGCTGAGCAGCGCATGGTTGATGCAGCCCGGTCGCAGGCCAACCACCAGAATTACCGGTTGACGCAACAGTTTCGCCAGATCGGCCAGGGTCTGCCGATTGTTCAAGGGCACCTGCCAGCCGCCGGCACCCTCGATCAGGGTGAGCCCGGCCCGCTGCATCAGCACGGCACGGCAAAAGCCCTCCAGACGTCCGGCATCCAGACGTCGCCCCTCCTGCTGCGCGGCGACATGGGGCTCCCCGGCCAGACGCAGGCACACCGGATTGCTCATGGCATAGGGAACCTCGATGCTGGAGTGCTCGCGCAGCAGCAGGACATCCTCGCTGCACAGCCCCTGCGCAGTCTCGGCGCAACCCACTGCCAGGGGCTTCATGCCGAGGGTGCTCAGGCCTCGCGCGCGCGCTGCCTGCAGCAGCGCCGCCGCGATCAGGGTCTTGCCGACAGCGGCGTCAGTGCCAGTCACGAAGAAGGAGGTGGGATCACGGGACATCATGGGCAATCCTGCGGCGTGGTGAACATTGAAAGTGTCGGAACGAACGGACATCCTCCCGCGGCTGCCTATACTCGAAGGGCTGGCCAATTCCAGAAACATATCCTGTCTTGCCAGCCTGCATGCCACCTGAAGTTAACCAATGAGCACATTGTAACCAAAATGTCATGGCTCGAATGCCCTCTCTGCGGCGCCGCGGGCACAAGCCCCAGCGGACTTTGCCACCCTTGCGAGTCCTCGCTGCCGCGCCCCATCAGGCCCTGCCGGCGTTGTGCCTGCGAACTGCCGGCACATGGCCAGTGGCATGGCTTCTGCGAATCCTGCCTGCTGTCACCGCCGGGGTTCGATCGCTGCCTCACCGGTTTTCGCTACGAGTTTCCCGTGCGCGAACTGATTGCAGGCTTCAAGTTTCATGCGGACTTCGCTCTCGGACGCAGCCTGTCGATTCTGCTCGCGGAGCGCCTGAAAGGCAGCTGGGAGGCGCCGCTTGAGCGCCCCGTGCTGGTGCCGGTCCCCCTGCATGTCGGACGCCTGCGCGGGCGCGGCTTCAACCAAAGCTTGCTGATCGCCAAGGTGCTGGCGGCAGAATGCGACCTGCCACTGGCGGCTCAGCATTGCCGACGCCTGCGCGCAACCCCGTCGCAGCGAGGCCTGCGTGCCGGCGAACGTCAACTGAATCTGCGCGATGCCTTCGCCCTCGCCCAGCCGCCCCAGGTTTTTCCCCATGTCGTCATAGTCGATGATGTCGTCACCACCACCAGCACTGTGGACGAGCTGGCCGGACTGTATCGGCGCGCCGGCAGTCGCCGCGTCGATGTCGCGTGCCTGGCCCGCGTGAGCTGATCCCCAACTCCATCTCCGGCCCCCATCTCACCTTGACTGCAAACCCTGAAGCCCTGCGCGCCCTCGACGACGCCCAAGCACTGCAGCCGCTGCAGGACATGCGGGCACGGGAAGGAGCTGGGGTGGGGTCGTTCGGGAATGCGGTCCATCGGATGCTGCCCTGCATCAAGGACACCGCACAATGGCGGCAACCGAGGGCGGCTGTCATGAAGGGGTGGGAGCCTGGGCTGCTCAGCCCGGGAAGTCAGAACTGGTACTTGATCGAGCCGTAGGCGACGCGACCGCCCTGCTCCACCAGTCCGGCACCGACAGCGGGCAGTTGCTCGGGCCGGGTGTCGAAGAGATTGCGCACGCCCACCGAGAACACGGCCTGCCCTTGCTTGCCGGCCTTGACGTTGTAGCCGTATTGCAGATCAAGGGTGGTCATGTTGCCGACAATCTCGCTGAGCTGCTCCATATCCAGCTTGCCAATCTCCTCGAAGCTGTCGAAGTAATGCGTGACCGCGCTCGCCGTGTGCTTGCCGGCCTGCCAGGTCAGCATGACACTGCTCTGCAACTCGGTACCCTTGGGCAGCACGGAGCTCTCGGGCCGCGGCAGCATTGGCCCCTGGAAACCAATCGGCGTGCTGTCAGGATCATAGAGGTAGGTGGCCTTGGTGCTCACGATGAACTGACCGAAGCGAGGAGATTCCCAGACATAGGACGCGCTCAGGTCGATGCCATGCGCCATTTCACCGGGGACCACCGTGTCCTTGACCGACGGGGCTTCGATCAGACCTTGATAAAGATTGCTGTCATCGATGAACAGCGAGCTGCCGCCAGCCACTGTCTGGGGTGGTTCCAGCCTCAGACGCGAGGCAGCGAGAGGCTCCTGCACTTCGATGCGCCAGGCGTCAGAACGCAGATCCAGCCCTTGGACGGGCGAGAAGCTCATGCCGAGATTCAGGTTGCTGACGGATTCACTGGAAAAAGGGGTATTCAACTTGTTGCGGGAGACATTGATTCCGGTGCCCGAGGCGGGAAGCAAGGAAGAAGGCAAGGCCACGGTGCCCGGCAGCGACTGGGCAGCCGCAGGCACGGCTGCGCCGAGGCCGACGACGAGCCCTGCCAGCAACGCGATACCGACACGTGAAATCTGCACTGAACTTCCCCTGATAGCCATCCGCAAGACGCGGACACATGCACTGCAGCCGGTCTCTAGGCCGACTTTTTCCGTAGTATACACAGCGAATCAGAAAACGACAGCGCGCAAATCGCTCTCGATGCGGCGCATTTCCCCCTGCTCCGGCAGGCATTCCAACAGACGGGAAACCGGCTTCACCTGCCCCGGAATGCGCAGATCTGCGGCAATCTCGGCGAGCGGTGCCAGCACGAAACGCCGCTGCGCCATGCGCGGATGCGGCAGGATCAGGTCTGCCGTCTCACACACCTCATCACTGAACAGCAGGATATCGAGATCCAGCGGGCGGGCGGCATTGCGCAGACCGACACGCTGACGTCCCGCCTGCGCCTCCAGCGCCTGCAGGCGTCGCAAGAGTGCGTGAGCGTCGTCGACCACGGGCACGAACGCCGCCACTGCGTTGACGAAGAGGGGCGAGTCGGGTGGACAGTCGAGCGGCGTGGTCTGCCACAGCGAGGACACGACAAGCCCTGTGCGACTCTCGGCGAGCAGGGCGGCAAACGCGGCCAGCACACCATGCTGCGGCCCGCCTTCTGCGCTGGGAAGGTTCGCGCCGATGCCGACGAAGCAGATCGGCGCGTTGCCGGCGGGCCTCAGCTCAGCCAGCGTTCCCCTGATGATACTGTTGCGAGAGTTCATGGACGGACTCGACGAACACGGCCACGTTCTGCGGATCGACATCCGGCGTGATGCCGTGCCCGAGATTGAACACATGGCCGTTGCCCGGCCCGAAGTCCTGCAGGATCCGCCCGACCTCGGCACGAATGCTTTGCGGCGTCGCGTAGAGGATGGACGGGTCCATGTTGCCCTGCAGTGACACCTTGCTGCCGATGCGCTCGCGCGCCCTGCCGATGTCGATGGTCCAGTCCAGGCCGACGCAGTCGCAACCGCTGTCGGCGATGTCCTCCAGCCAGAGGCCGCCATTCTTGGTGAAGAGAATGACGGGCACCTCGCGGCCTTCGGAGACGCGCGTCAGTTGCTGCACCACCTTCTTCATGTAGGCCAGCGAGAACTGCTGGTAAGCCGGGGTCGACAGCACGCCACCCCAGGTGTCGAAGATCTGCACGGCCTGAGCGCCTGCAGCGATCTGGGCATTCAGGTAATCCGCGACGGCACGGGCCAGCTTGTCGAGCAGCAGATGCATCGCCTGTGGCTGGTTGTACATGAAGGACTTGGCGTGGCGGAAATCCTTGCTGCCGCTGCCCTCGATCATGTAGGTCGCCAGCGTCCAGGGGCTGCCGGAAAACCCGATCAGCGGCACAGAGCCGTTGAGTTCGCGACGGATGACAGACACCGCGTCCGTGACGTAGTTCAGATCCCGCGCAGTATTCAACTCAGGCAAGGCCAGCACGTCCGCTTCCGTGCGCACGATCTTGCGAAAGCGCGGCCCTTCTCCTTCGGTGAAGTAGAGACCCTGCCCCATGGCATCCGGAATGGTCAGGATGTCGGAAAACAGAATGGCCGCGTCCATGGCATAGCGACGCAGGGGCTGCAGCGTAACCTCGCAAGCCAGCTCGGGAGACTTGCACAGGCTGAGAAAATCCCCGGCCTGCTTGCGCGTCGCGCGGTACTCGGGCAGATAACGCCCGGCCTGGCGCATCATCCAGACAGGTGTCATGTCCACACTCTGACCTGTCAGAGCACGCAAAAATCTGTCGTTCTTCAACGCTGTCAACGCGGTGTCCTCTTGCTGCAGGGAAAATTCGGGGAATCCGGCACATCAGGGGCGGCATTCTACACACCGCCCCGGGGGCTCACAAACCGGCCGGCGCTTCAGTTGCCGCCGACGATCTCGGCCTGGACAGTGCCGATGCTGCGAATCCAGGGCTCGAGGCGGCCCAGTTCGCCAGTCAGACCGGACGCGGCCGTCTGGGCAGCCGAGCGGCTGGGGTAGGCCCCCATCATGACGACAAACTAGGGATTGCCCTGATTGCGGGTTTCGAACCAGTACAGCGGCGAGCTGGCGTGTCGGCGCACGAAATCCTCCACATTGGCGCGGGAGGTGGAGCCCAGCAGCTGCACGGTGAACTGATTGGCCGGCAGCGCACGGATGCGGGTGTGCTGGGAAGCCAGAGGCGCCGTCGGATCGGTGGTGCTTGCTGCCGCAGCGGGGCGTGCCGGCGCCGCGGCAGGCGCCGGAGTGCTGGCGGCTGGCGCACGGGCTGGTGCTGCCGTGGCTGCCGGCGCATTGGCGGTGCTGACCACGGCACGGGCTGGCGCTGGCGTTGCTGCGGCGACGGGAGTCGGCGTGGCAGTCGGCGTCGCTGCTGCCACCGCAGCGGGCGCACTCACGCTGCCACTCACCGAGGGCTCAGCCACTGGCGGCGGTTCATCAGCGAGAGTCGCCGCCCCGTCAGCGGCAGGGATCCCTGTCGCCAGCCCCACGGCAGGTGCCGCGGGTTCGGGTTCGACCGCTCCCTGGTCTGCTGCCTCGTTCACCGTGGGCACAGTGCTGATTGGCTCCAGGGGAATGGGAACCGGCTCGGAAAGATTCGACTGCGCCAGCTCCGGTGCGTCATCCCCACCCAGCAGCAGTGCCACCAGCACGATCAGGACAAGCACCCCCGCAGTGCCATAGACATAGGGTCGTGGCAGGTCGACCGGGAGCCGCGGCAGCAATTCCAGGAGATCGAGACCGACATCGCCGAGCATCTCGCTGGCTCGGGCATTGATGGCAGCCGGGATGCCAGCGGAAAGCTTGTGGATGCGCTCGATCTGACGATTGGAAAACGGCAGTGCGCGGCCGTCTTCCTGCTGATAGCCCGCCGCGCTGAGGCGATAACGCAGATAGGCGCGGGTTTCTTCCAGATTGAAGGCCGGCAGCTGTACGGCGGTGAACTGGGGCTGCCCTTCCCGCATGGGACAGGTGTAGTCCAGCATGTCCAGCAGGGACGGCTCACCCAGCAGGACCAGGTGGAATGTGCCCTCGTGATTCTCGTTGAGCGCCAGTTTCGTCAGCAGACTGAGCGCGTCATCACCCAGTTCATGGGCACTGTCGACAATCAGCACCACGGTGCGCGCCTGCCGGTGCAGGGCGGCAAAGTAGCGCTGCAGAGCAGCCTTGAGTTCCGTCAGCGTGGCCTGTTCCGGGAAGTCCAGCACAAAGGCCTTGAACAGATCTTCCAGCAATTGGCTGGGCGTGGTGAGCAGGGTGGCGCGAATGCGGGCCACCACCTGATCGCGATCGGCATGACGGGCGAAGAAGTCACCCAGCAGGGTCTTGCCGCTGCCGGCAGGGCCGGTCAGCGCGACGATGTCCTCGCTCTCCCGGGCCAGCAATTGCATCTGGTCCAGGCTCGCGCGGCGCATTGCGCCGGGGAAGAGGCTCTCCAGCGGCGCATCGGCCGCGAAGGGGTCTCTCGTCAAACCCAGGTCTGCCAGTCGCTCACTCAGATCTCGCACAGGTGCTCTCCCGCCTCCAGTGTCTGCTCCAGCAACGCGGCATCAATGCCGCTTTCGATCACGGCCTTGCCAAGGCCGCGCATCAGGATGAATCGAATCTTGCCACCCTGCACCTTTTTGTCAAAGGCCATCAGGCGCAGGTAGTCCTCCACGCTGACCCCGGCGGGCGGCACCACCGGCAGACCGGCGCGCACCAGCAAGGCCTTCGCGCGCCGTGCGTCCGCCGGCGTGATCCAGCCCAGGCGGGCAGACAGGTCGGCGGCCATCACCATGCCGGCCGCCACTGCCTCGCCGTGCAGCCACGTGCCGTAGCCCATCGCGTTCTCGATGGCATGGCCGAAGGTATGCCCCAGGTTGAGCAGAGCACGCACACCGCCTTCGCGCTCGTCGGCGGCCACGATGCGAGCCTTGTCTTCGCAACTGACGCGCACGGCCTCGGCCAGAAGCGGCTGATCGCGTGCCACCAGGGCATCGATGCTGGATTCCAGCCACTCGAAGAAGGGCAGATTGTCGATCAGACCATACTTGATCACTTCAGCCAGTCCGGCCTTGAGTTCGCGCTCGGGCAGGGATTGCAGCACGCCTGTGTCGGCCAGCACACAGCGGGGCTGGTAGAAGGCCCCAATCATGTTCTTGCCCAGAGGATGATTGACGCCGGTCTTGCCGCCCACCGAGGAGTCGACCTGGGACAGCAGGGTGGTGGGCACCTGGATGAAGTTGACCCCACGCTGATAGCTGGCCGCGGCAAAGCCGGTGATATCGCCCGTCACGCCGCCCCCCAGGGCAATCAGTGTGGTGCTGCGCTCATGGCGCTCCTGCAACAGCTTGTCATAGATCAGCGACAGGGTGTCCAGCGTCTTGGTGTGCTCGCCGTCCGGCAGAATCAGGGTGTCGACGCGCAAATCGCCGAGTGACTGCTGCACTGCCTGAAGATACAGGGGCGCTACCACCTCGTTGGTGACGATCAGCGCACTCTGTCCTGGCACATGGGCACGCAACAGCCCGGGCCGGGTCAGCAAGCCCTGGCCGATGTAGATGGGATAGGCGCGCTCGCCCAGACTGACTTCCAGCGTGATCATGGTTTCCACTTACCCTGCGGCCTCGGTGGCGCAGCGTTCCTGCAACTGTCGCACGATTTCCGCACAAACCGAACGCGGGCTGCGGCGACTGGTGTCGATGATGATGTGAGCCGTCTCGCGATAGAGCGGCTCGCGAATCTTGATCAGCTCCTTGATCTTGGCGAGGGGATTGTCGGTCTGCAGAAGCGGGCGATTCTTGTCCTTGCCCGTGCGTTCCAGCTGCTGGGCCACCGAAGCCCGCAGATAGACGACGACGCCGCGTGAATGCAGATTGCGGCGGCTCTCCGGGGCCAGGATGGCGCCTCCGCCAGTGGCCAGTATGATGCCCTGGCGCTGGGTCAGCGTGTCGATCATTTTCGCTTCGCGGATGCGAAAGCCCTGCTCGCCTTCCACGTCGAATATCCAGGGAATGTCGGCGCCAGTGACGAACTCGATCTCGCGATCAGAGTCGTGAAAGGGCATGTCGAGCGCGGCGGCCAGCAGACGACCGATGGTGCTCTTGCCGACCCCCATCGGCCCGATCAGAAAGATGTTTTCCTGCTTGTCCATTCGCCGCTGCTGCTCCACCCAAAGCTCGATTGGCCGGCATTGTACCCTTGGCAGCAGGGCAAAATCACGGCCGTTCTCAGCGGGTGTTGATCTCCGCGATGATGCGCGGCGTGATGAAGATCAGCAGTTCCGTGCGGCGATTCTCATTGTTGGTGCGCTTGAACAGGCGCCCCAGGTAAGGCACGTCGCCCAGCACTGGGGTCTTGGTTTCCGTGGTGGTGGTTTCTTCGCGGAAGACTCCGCCCAGCACGATGGTGTCTCCGTTCTCCACCAGCACACTGGTGTTGATGGAGTTGGTGTTGATGGCCGGCACATTGCCTGTGCCGGGGGCGACCGAGTCCTGGTGGATGTCGAGCTGCATGATGATGCGTCCGTCCGGCGTGATCTGCGGGGTGACTTCCAGAGACAGAACGGCATCCACGAACTCCGTGGTGGATCCTCCTGCGGTGCCGCCGGCCTGTGCCTGATAGGGAATGCGAACACCCGATTGGATGGTGGCGGTGACCTTGTCCTGGGTGGTGACTTTCGGCCGAGCGATGACCTCGCCGTTGCCGCTGCTCTCCAGCGCGGAGAGCTCCAGCTCGATCAGTCCGCTGTTGCTGGTGAAGCCCACGGAGAATGAAGAGGCACTGTCATCCTGCACGCCCAGATCCACTGCGAGCGCATCCGGAAAGGAGGTGCTGCCCACCGGAATCGGCACAGCGGCGATCGCCTGCGCCACGATGGCGCCAATCAGCCTCGGGTCTGTACCATCCTGCAGCGCCTGCACGCGGGCCGCCTCGCCGGCAGCCAGCGCTTCCTGGATCGCGGCGGATTCCGCCACACGATTGTTCTGCTGCTCGAGCGTGGCCGCCTGCGTACCGCCGTAGCGGAAACCATCGCTGGAGTCGGTGCGCCCCGCCCCGCCCCAGCGAATCCCCAGATCACGCCCGAAGTCGGTGGAAACGTTGACGATGCGCGCTTCGATCAGGACCTGCCGGACCGGCACGTCAAGCTTGCTCAGCAACTCACGCACTTCCTCGAGCTTCTCGGCGACATCGCGGATGATGATGATGTTGGTGCGGGCATCGACGGTCGCCGTGCCACGGCTGGACAGCACCCCGGTCGCCCCGGACTCTGGCGCCACGGCAGCCGCCGGCGCCGCCGGATCGGCTGCCGCCGCAGGAGTGGCCGCAGCACTGCCGGTGGGAGAACCTGTGAGCAGCGTGAGGATGTTGGCGGCGTCTGCGTAATTCACCTGAATGAATTCCGTCTGCAACGGAGCCAGGGCCTCGGCCTGCCGGCTGGCATCGAGCGCCTGCTGCTCCTGCGCCGCGATCTCGTTGGCCGGCGCCACGTACAACACATTGCCGACCAGCCGCTGGGCCAGATTGCGTGACTGCAGCACCAGATTCAGCGCCTGATCCCAGGGCACATCCTCCAGCTGCAGGGTGATGTTGCCGGTGATGGCATCACTGGCAACCAGGTTCAGATTGTTCTCCTCGGCGAGCAACTGCAGCACGGAGCGCACTTCGATGTTCTGGAAGCTCAGGGAGACGAGCGTGCCGGAGAAACGCGAGGCGGGGTCGGCATCGGCCGCCGTGGCACCGGGCGGCGTGACACTGATGGTGTACTGGCGCCCTTGCTGATAGGCCACGTATTCGAACTGACCATTCAAGTCGATGGCGATCGTGGCATTGCCCCGCTGCGGATAGACATCCACGGTGTTGACAGGCGTGGCGAAGTCAGTGACATCGAAGCGCCGATTGAGACGCTCCGGAACGGTCGCCCCGGCAAATTCCACGTAGACGCGACTGCCTACCTGTTCGACATTGCCGATGATCTGCTCGTCACTGAGCGTGACCACCACCTGACCTTCGTTGAGCTCGCTGCCACGTCGGAAACTGACATCGGCGATGGTCGGGCCATTGGCGGGTGCCACCGGCAGCCCGGGGGCATCTGCTGGTGCGGCGGGCGTGGCCGCCAGGGAATCGTTGCCGCCCAGAAGCACCACGAGTGTGTTGCCCTCGATGCGCGTCTGGTAATCGACAGGAGTCACCAGATTGAAGACCAGGCGCGTGCGGTCGGCGGTCTCCAGCACCATGACGCTCTGCGCATTGGCCGCCCCCAGGTCGAAGCGGCGCTCGGCCAGAGCACTCTGGACATTGCTCAGGTCGATGGAAATGCGCGCCGGGTCCGTCTGCGCGAAGCCGCTGGGCTGCGGCGGAACCCCGTCGAATTCGAGCCGCACTTCGATGCTGTCACCGGGCAGGTTCGCGAAACCGATGCTGTTGAGCGTCACGGCGTCCTGGGCCTGCGCCACGCTTGCCCAGACACTCAGCAGCAAGGCGCCAGCCAGGTGCAGACCTGTTCGCAATACCTGCCAGCGGGCGCTTGAAGTCGTCGTCACTGTAGTCATTCTCAGATCACCTTTTGTTCAGCGCTGCAGCGGCAGCGTGCGCGGTCGCTCCACCCAGCCGCCGTCTCCCGCCGGCACGATTTCCACGAGTTCGATGTCACTGTTCGTGACGCGGGACACCCGTCCATGGTTGCGTCCCAGGTAATTGCCGACGCCCACCCGGTGCAGCGTGCCGCTGCTGTCACGGACCAGCGCGATCACACTGCGTTCTCGTGTGATCATGCCCACCATGGCAAGATCGGTAAGCGCAAAGCTTTCCAGAGGTTCGGGCGTTCTGTTGAAATCCGGCTGCACGATCGTGGCGGGCTGCTCGGCGAGCGCAGCGCCGACCATGATCGGCACATCGAAGGGGCTGCGCAGCGAAGCGGCACTGTAAGAGAAGGCCTCGTAGGGCTGGAACTGCGGCATGGGCTCGATCTCACCGCCGGGGCGCAGCGACACCTCGATGATGAACTGCTGCAGATCATCCATGGCAGTCTGACGCCCGCAGGCCGTCAGCAGCGCGAGACTGCACAGTAGAAACAGCAGACGTGCAAGGCGAGGTTCACTGCGCATCGGCATTCTCCGCGGCTTCCTGAGCGGCGCGCTGGGCAGCCTGCTCTTCCTCGGTACGGTAGCGATAGGTCTTTGCAAGAATTCTCATGGTCAGAGGGCTGCGCGTCTCCGGCGCCGTGATCTCGAAGTCATGCAGTGTCACGATGCGCGGCAGACTGGCCACCCCGCTCACGAAGGTGCCGAAGTCATGATAGCTGCCGAGCACTTCCACCTGGATCGGCTGCTCGATGTAGAACTCCAGTTCCACTTCTTCATCCAGCTCGATGCGAGCGAAATTCAGACTGGCTCCCAAGCCGGTCTCGGTGACGTCGTCCACCAGGTCAGGCACTTCCGTCTGACTGGGCAATTGTCGCAGCAGTTCCGCAAAGGCATTTTCCATCTCGACCGTCTGCGCCTTGTATTCCTCGAGATTGGCGGCCAGCACGGCCTTTTGCTCGAACTCGCTGCGCAGCGTCGTTTCCTCGGCCTCCCAGCGCCCCAGCTCCGCCTGCAGATTGCGAATGTCGAACCAGAAGCCCGCGGCCAGGCAGACAAAGAAGAGCACGCTGGCGAGCACGAACTTCACGACACCGGGCCAGACCCCGATCGTCTCGATGTCACTCAGATTGTTCCAGTCGAAGCTCTGCAGCTCCTTGATCAGCGCGGACAATGACATGTCAGAGTTCCTCCCCGCGCTCGGGCGACTGCATGAAGAGCGTGAGCGAGAAGGCATTGGCCTGCCGCTGATCCGAATTGGCATCGGCGGCCGCCGCGGATATCTGCTGCAGGCTCGGGTTGACGAACCACTCGGAATCATCCAGACGCCGCATCAGCTCGGAGACCTTGTTGTTGGACTCCGCGATGCCTTCGATCTGCAGGCGATCGCCTTCACGCTGCAGGGAATTGAAATAGACGCCGGTCGGCAGGGCCTTCACCATTTCGTCGAAGATGCGCACGATGACCGGCCGCGAGCCCTGCAGGTCCTGAATGACCTCCATGCGCGAGCTGATCTGCGCCTTCTGCTCCTTGAGCTCGTCGATCTCGGCGACACGTGCGTCCAGCACCATGATCTCACGGCGCAGGAAGTCGTTGCGCGCCTGCTGATAGCGGATGTCGGCGCGGAAAGAGCGATCGATCATGATGATGATGCCGGCGGCAATGATGAACACGCCCAGCAACAGGACAATGAACTCGCGCTTGCGCTCCTCGCGCAGCTGTTCCCGCCAGGGCAGCAGATTGATGCGCGCCATCAGTATTTGCTCCTCATGGCCAGGCCGCACGCAATCATCAGCGCGGGCGCATCATTCGCCAGCAGGGTCTTGTTCACCTTGCTGCCGGTGGCAAGGTCCTGAAAGGGATTGGCCACCAGAGCCGGGGTGGCGAGCTGTTCCCGCACCAGCCCGGCCAGACCGTCGATGGCCGCGACACCGCCCGCCAGGATGATCTGATCGACATCGTTGTATTGACTGGACGAGAAGAAGAACTGCAGCGATCGACTGATCTGCTGTACCACGGCATCCTTGAAGGGTGCCAGGATCTCCTGCTCGTATTCCTCCGGCAGCGCGCCCCTGCGAATACCCGTTTCGGCCTCGATGGCGGAGAGCCCGAAGCGACGCTGCACATCCTCGACCAGCTGCCTTCCGCCGAACAGCTGCTCCCGCGTGTAGATGGTGCGCCCCTCGAGCAACACGTGCAGCGTGGTGATGGTGGCACCGATGTCGAGAATGGCCACAGTGTGCGGGTCCAGACCAGCCAGCTGCCCTTGCAGCAGGCTGTATGCGCGCTCCATGGCATAGGCTTCGATGTCGACGACGCGGGCGATCAGTCCGCCGGACTGCAGGGCGGCCACGCGCGACTCCACGTTCTCCTTGCGGCAGGCGGCCAGCAGCACGTCCACGAAGTCAGACCGCGGATCGGCCTGCTCCTGCCGCTCGAAGTCGATGGCCACTTCGCTCAACGGGTAGGGAATGTACTGGTCCGCTTCGACGATGATCTGGTTTTCCATCTCGGAATCGTTCATCGCGGCATTCATTTCGATGATCTTGGTGATGACGGCCGAGCCGGCAACGGCGACGGCAGCCTCCTTCGTGCCAGGCTTCAGGATCGAGAGCGCCTGCCGGATGGCCTCGCCCACGGCATCGATGTCACTGATGTTCTTCTCGACCACCGCGTTCACTGGCAACTGCCGGATGACATAGTTTTCGAGGCGATAGCGCCCATTGTGCAGGCTGAACTCGAGCAGCTTCACGGCGGAGGAACTGATGTCCACGCCCAGCAGGGTTCGAGTTTTTCTGCTCAGAAATTGCAGCACGTTTGTCAGCCTGAGTGTGCTCCCGCAGCGTCGGGAGCGGTGTCGTTTCGAGTATAGACGCGCACAGAAAATCGCTCCTGAAAGAAGTCAACTTCTGATGTTTGCGACATCAAAACAAATTTATATATGATATTCAACAAATTATATCGGCATTTCAATAAATAACTTTATGTTGCCAACCAGTTCATATCTCGCAAGAAAAGCGTGCTTGAGCGCACAGGACGACGCTCGGCCCGAATGCCACATCCAGGGGCCCAGGCATCGTTCGCCGCCACCCTGCAGGCACGCGCAGGAGTTTGTTTCAAAAGGAAAAAGAGGCTGGATGAACGCATCCTTGCGGCGCCGGCGGCAAGCCCCTGCAGACTGGCAGCGAACGAGGACAATCCCGACCATGGCACTCAAGATTAATGCGGCAGCTGCGTATATAATGCGGCCAGCCTGCCGCTTCCCGAGGGATGAATTCCGGCGTTTTCAGGTCTTTCCGGCAGGAGCCGGCAATTTTCTTGCAGCCCAGGGTTGGCAACTCCCGTGAACTCCAGAGTCAAGACAATCATCCGAGGCCTGTTCTGGTTCGGCATCTTCTGCAGCAGCGGCGCCGTCATGGTCGCGGCGGCGGGATTTCTCTATCTCTCGCCCAAGCTGCCCTCCGCTGAATCCTACCGCCACGTGCAGCTGGAGACGCCGCTGCGCATCCTGACGGCTGACAACCAGTTGATCGACGAGATCGGCATCCGGCGCGACCCGATTCCCTACGAACAGATCCCGCCCATGATGATCAACGCCGTCATCGCCAGCGAGGACCCGCGCTTCTATTCCCATTCCGGCGTGGACCTCCGCGGCCTGCTGCGCGGCTTCTATGGCTTCGTGCGCGGCATCAACCTCGGCGGCGGCAGCACCATCACCATGCAGCTGGCCAACAACATCTCCTTCGACAGCGACTCGGTGTATTCACGCAAGCTCAAGGAAATCCCGTTTGCCTTCCGCATCCAGCGCGAGCTGAGCAAGGAGGAGATCATCACGCTGTACTTGAACCTGATCTATTTCGGTTCCGGTGCCGACGGCATCAATGCCGCCGCCTATGCCTATTACGGCAAGCCGATCTGGGAACTCGAACTGCCCCAGTTCGCCATGCTGACCTCGGTCCTGCCCTGCCCCACGCCCTGCAACCCGATTGCGGATCCGGCCCGCGCCACCCAGCGTCGCAATGTCGTGCTGACCAAGATGTACGAGCAGGACATGATCACGCGGGCGGAATACGAACAGGCCGTGAACACCCCGGACAACGCCCGGCGCCATAATCGCCGCATCGAGGTGAGCGCGCCGTATGTTGCCGAAATGGTGCGTCAGGAGCTTTACAGCCAGTTCGGCGAAGACATCTACCGC
>JACCDZ010984914.1_pt1 | contig 17554 bp, 20 predicted proteins | sample 7449551 | NCBI WGS metagenome assembly JACCDZ01 (sample SAMN15323452, study PRJNA562643) | freshwater metagenome | isolation source: river surface water | place: USA:Blue River Watershed | collected 2017-08-18
AGTTCTGTCTTTTCAAGCATCTTTCCGACACTTGAGAGCTCAGCTTTGGCATGTTCTACAACACTGTCTAAAACTTCTTTTTCGTCTTTTTTCATAATTTAAAAATTAAAAAACCGCCCGTTCCTGTGATTTACCAATGGTAAAAGGGAACAGCGGCACAATATATGGGTCTTTTTGATGCGGTTAAATAAATTGCACCATCAAGGGATATCCACATACTGGGCTAGTAATACATAAAAGATACCATAAAATAAGGGCTTTTGCAAGCTTGACTAGGGTAGTCTATGGGTGGTATAATATATAAAAATACCACAAACCACTAAAAACTACCACCATGAATGAAATCGAGTTAAGAATTGAAACAGTACAAGATTTTGACAAAGTATTGTTAGTGAAAAGCCATTTAACTGCGGAAAGTATTGCCAAATTTAACGGTTTAAGGCCGGAAGATGCTCAGCAATTTTGCAGTAAGTATGTAAAAGATGACTGTGATATGGATCAAGAGCTGGAAGAAGCTTCAGATTTGTACCATCGTCACTTGAAAGATTTTGCAAATGAAAATTTCACCAGCAAGCTTGAAAGCTTAATTAGAGATCAAAAAATTAGCTCAACACTGCTTCAATGCAGGATTGAAGAGTTGAATTTGGTTTATAATAAAGCATTTTCAAAATTTAAAAAAATGGAAGAAAAAAGGCATCAAAAAAGAATGGGTAAAATTATTGAAAAATATATTTCTCATCAAAATTATCTGCTTTCTGTGCTTCCGAATTAAAAAACTTAACCGCTCAAAGCGGTTCAAAAAATGAAGACCTTGAACATAGTTCGTGGGTCTTCTTTTTTTATATATATTTGATATAATAGCCGTATGATTATCACATACCTCGGAAAGCAATTTTTTAAAATTCAGCAAGGCGATTTGACTGTCGCATTTAACCCTATTAGTAAAGAATCAAAATGGGATGGCAAGATATCTCGTTTTGGTGCAGATATAGCATTATCTACAACAAATCACCCAGATTACAATGGCTTTGATACTGTATCTCATGGAGACACTGTGCCTTTTTCTGTATCTGGTGCTGGTGACTATGAAATACGAGGTATCTTTATCAAGGGTGTGGGTACCGAGGCTAGTATCGAAGGTAAAAAATATGTGAACACTATCTATACTATGTCTATCGAAGGTATCACTCTGGGAATACTAGGTCCAGTATCGCTGAGCGCCATGACAGCTCCTGTAAAGGCAGAATTTGAATCCCCTGATATTCTTTTTGTTCCGATTGGAGGTGGGGATACACTAGAGGTGGCCGAGGCATACAAGATCGCGCTCTCTATGGAATCCAAGGTCATTATCCCTATGGACTATGACGAAAAATCACTCAAAGCATTCCTAAAAGAAGGAGGCCAAGAAAATACAAAAGCAATAGAAAAGCTAACAATCAAAGCAAAAGAGCTCGCTGGAAGAGAGGGTGAGATTGTCGTTCTGGATTATTAATTATAAAATATAAATATGAAAGACTATATCTATAAATTGCGCTCAAAACCAGAAGAAATAAGGAAACAGTATATGTTTTTCTTTATTGCTATATTTATGACTATCGTAGGTGGAGTGTGGGTTTATAGTCTGACAAATACATTTTTTAAATCTTCTGCTAGTCCCGAGGTTGGTCTGAGTGAAGATGTAAAGCCATTTGCATTGTTCGCAAGTAGCATCAAGGATACTTATAAAAATGTAAAAGCAAGCGCAGTTGATCCATTCACAAAAGACAAAGAAGAGATAAAAGACGTGATTCCGGTTGAGAATCAAAAGATGATACCCCTTACAGTAATAGATAACCAATAATACAATGGCAAAAAAAGAAGAAAATAATGAAATACCAAAAGAGCATATAAACGTAGTCTCTGTAAATATTAGTCGTGAGATGAAAGACTCATTTATCGACTATGCCATGTCTGTGATTACAGATCGTGCGCTACCTGATGTGCGTGACGGACTCAAGCCAGTTCACCGTCGTATTCTGTACGCTATGAATGAGATGGGGTTGACCCATTCTTCTCGTTTTCGTAAGTCTGCTGCGGTAGTCGGAGACGTGCTCGGAAAGTACCACCCACACGGAGATGTGGCTGTTTATGATTCTATGGTGGGTATGGCTCAAGATTTCTCTTATCGTTATCCTTTGATCTTCGGACAAGGTAACTTTGGTTCTATCGACGGGGACAATGCAGCTGCTATGCGTTATACAGAGGCAAAGATGGCAAAAATTTCTTCTGTGCTACTTCTTGATCTAGAAAAAGAGACTGTAGACTTTCGCCCAAACTATGATCAGACACGCAAGGAGCCTATCGTTCTTCCTACTGCTGTCCCATCACTACTACTAAACGGCACTCTAGGTATCGCTGTGGGTATGGCGACAAATATCCCCCCACACAATCTAGGTGAGGTGGTAGACGCTACAATCGAGCTCATAGATAACAAAGATGCAACTACAGAGGATTTGATGAAGCATATAAAAGGTCCAGATTTCCCAATCGGTGGTATCGTATACGGACAGGCAGATATGCTACATGCATACTCTACTGGACGTGGCGGAGTAGTGACTCGTGGAGAGGCAGAGATAGTAGAGCAAAAGAGTGGCACATTCCAGATCATCATCACTTCAATACCTTACCGTGTGAATAAATCAGCTCTTATAGAGGCTATAGCGGCCCTAGTGCAAGAGAAAAAGCTAGAAGGTATCAAAGGTCTACGCGACGAGAGTGCCAAGGATATCCGCATCGCTATTGATCTAAAATCAGGAGTTCACCCACAAAAAGTACTTAACTATATCTACAAGCACACACAGCTCGAGCAATCTTTCAATTTCAATATTGTGGCCCTAGTAGATGGTGTGCCCCAGACATTGTCACTCAAGAGTCTCCTTTCTGAATTCATAACTCACAGACAAGTAGTGGTAAAGCGCCGTACAGAATACGACCTAAGAAAAGCAAAAGAACGCGAGCATATATTGCTCGGCTTGAAAAAAGCTCTCGACCATATCGACAAAGTAATCTCTGTGATCCGTGCTTCAAAGGATACTGCTACAGCAAAGGTAAACTTGATGAAAGAGTTCAAATTCTCTGATCTGCAGGCTACAGCCATCCTAGAGATGCGCCTACAAAAGCTTGCCGGACTCGAGAGAAAGAATGTAGAATTAGAACTCGCAGAAAAGCAGGCTCTAATCAAAGAACTCGAAGCACTCCTAGCATCTCCAAAGAAAATGCTAAAAGTAATCGCAGATGAATTGATTGCTATCAAGGAAAAGTATGCAGACGAGCGCCGAACTCGCATCATAAAAGGTGGAGTAAAAGCTATAAACGAAGAAGACCTTATTCCAGAAAAAGAATCTGTACTAGTATTCACAAAGGGTGGATATGTAAAGCGTACTGATCCAGGTGAATATCGTGCTCAAAAGCGTGGAGGTGTGGGAGTAGTCGATATCGAGACAAAAGATGAAGACTTTGTGACTATGCTCGTATCAGCAAATACTCATAGTGATCTACTATTCTTTACAAACCGTGGAAAGGCATACCAGATCAAGATGTATGACATACCAGAAGGCAAGCGTGCCACAAAGGGTAAATCTGTGATGAACTTTATATCACTCGATGATGGAGAAAAGGTGACTTCAATTCTACCGATAGACAAAGAGACAAAGAAAACTGTAGAGAGTCTGATGCTAGTGACTGCCCAAGGTGTAGCCAAGAAGGTATCTGCAGAAGGATTCAAAGATGTGCGTCGTTCAGGACTCATCGCAATCACACTCGACAAGGGTGACGAGCTCGTATCTGTACTACCAATCACAAAGGGCGATAGTGTCATGCTAGCTACAGCTGCGGGTCAATCTATTCGATTCGAAGAGGATGATGTCCGCGAGATGGGACGTGCGGCAACAGGTGTACGTGGTATAAAGCTAGGTAAGAATGACAGCGTCATCGGTGTGGACCGTGTAGCAAAGGGAGATAAAGAGAGTTCTTTATTGATTCTCAGTGAGCACGGCCTCGGCAAGAAGACTGGTATCAAGGAATACAAAGTCCAAAAGCGTGGAGGATCTGGTATCAAGACTGCAAAGGTGACTACAAAGACTGGAAAGCTAATTGTGGCAAAGATAGTAGGTGATGAGAATGAGATCATCGCTGTCTCACAAAAAGGCCAAGTGATCCGTGTAGATCTGAAATCTATTCCTTCATCTGGACGTCAGACTCAAGGTGTGACGATCATGAAGCTCCGCGCAGGCGACTCCATCGCATCTATCACATGTCTATAAAATTTTAAATATAAAAAAGTCCGAATTTACTTTCGGACTTTTTTATATGTGATATAATTAAAACATGTTTGCAAATCCACAAAGTAATGTAGCTCAATTTAACCTACGTGAAGGTATGCGCGTCGCTGATTTTGGCGCAGGGAGTGGTGGCTATGTGCGTGCTATATCAGAGCGTGTAGGTCACACAGGAAAAGTCTATGCTATAGATGTGCAGAATTCTCTATTTCTAAAACTAACAGAAGATGTAAAAAAATATCCACTCCAAAATGTAGAGTGTATTCTCGGTGATGTAGAGAAAAAGGGTGGGTCAAAACTCGCAGATAAATCAATGGATGCGATTATCGTATCAAATGTACTATTCCAGGTAGAGGACAAATTGGGACTAATAGACGAGATAAAGAGGGTATTGAAGCCCAAAGGACGAGTTCTTGTCATAGATTGGTCCGATAGTTTTGGTGGTATGGGTCCAGCACCTATGTACGTAGTGCCAAAGATAAAAGCAGAGCATTTATTTATCGATAGAGGTTTTAGAGTTATTGAAAATATAGGAGCGGGGAGTCATCATTATGGTATAATATTTATATATGAGTAATTTTCAAACAATTTTTACTGCTATTTTTTTAGCTTTCTTTGTTTTTGGTGTTTTGGTTTTTGCGGGACTAATACCTCTGGGTAAATCTTCAAATTCAAATGCCCCTGTGGGTAATGTGGTTATATGGGGGACATTTCCTTCTTTGTCTATGTCAAAGATTATTGAAGATATAAATTCTTCAAATCAAGACCTCATTATAAAATATGTCCAAAAGCCAAAGGATACATATCAGCAAGATATCCTAGAAGCTATGGCTTCTGGGGCAGGCCCAGACTTGTTTTTCATAACTCCAGATATGGTGATAAAAAACAAAAAGTTTATTTTCCCTATGCCTTATGCCAATTATCCTGAAAAGTCATTTAGCTCAACCTTTATCGAAGGTTCGAGTGTATTTTTGGCAAAAGATGGCGTTATGGCTTTTCCTGTGGTGTCTGACCCTCTGGTCCTTTATTACAACAAAGAATTGCTAACAAATGCAGGCATTGCAAAACCTCCGGTTTATTGGGATGAACTATTTGAGCTGAATTCATCATTAACAAAAAAGAATAATGACGGTGTGATATCTCAATCCATGATTGCATTGGGTGGTTTTGATAATATAAATAATGCAAAAGATATAATGACTCTACTCCTGATTGGTAGTGGTGATTCCATTATCCAAAACGATCGCTCTGATGGGACTATGTCTGTGGTGGTAAATGACAAGACCCCGTTCACTTTGTCCCCAGTGGAGACTGCTATTGGATTCTTTAATGAATTTTCAAATTTGAATAATCAGGCTTATTCATGGAATAGGTCTCTACCTAATTCAAAAGAAATGTTTACTAGTGGAAAACTAGCTTTCTATATCGGACGTGCGAGCGAATTATTTGAGATAGAGTCTGTAAATCCAAATCTGAGCTTTGATGTGACCAATGTATTGCAGACTAGAAATACAAATCTAAAAAGAACAAATGGCCCAATCTACGCACTAGCTACTAATAGTCGGTCTACAAATGTGGCTGGCTCATTGGGTGTAGCAGGTCTGATATCTAGTCCTGACATTGCTAGGGAGATATCTACGGCATTGTCTATCCCTCCAGCACAAAAAGATCTATTGAATGAAAATCCGACAGATCCATATATCTATACTTTCTACAAATCAGCAATCTATCTGTACCCATGGTTGGATCCAGATACAAAGATCACGGACATAATATTTAGAGATTTATATCAGAATCTAATATCAAATAAACTAAGTTCTGCCGATGCTGTGAATAAGCTCCAGAGTCAGTTAGACTTATTAATTAAAAAATAATATATGAAAAAAGTACTAGCTATATTTATAATGCTCGCAACGTTCCTACCTACAGTAATATTTGCTGGTAGTTATGATGACTCTCCTTTTGCTGATATTTACAATCCTGATTCAAAATGTTGGAGAGGCGTGGTGCATCTAAAGGGTCCTAGTGAGCAAGTTCTGCGTCAGAATATGTCTGTAATGATGCGAGAGATGTATGCGACTTCGGCAGGAGTTGATATAGCTACTGTGCCGTCCTTTGCACCTTTTATAATCGAGACATCAAACACAGCACTATATGATGCCATAAAGAAGGAATATCATTTCTATGCAGCAGCAGTGTATCCTATGCCAGGGGTGAATGATGATTGTGTAAAAGCGGTGCCACCCGCAAGTCCCAATACTACTTTAACTACTGAGGGTAAGAGTGTAATAGAAAAATCTGTAGTGGGTCTGGCTGCAGCTAGAGCTGCTGTAGGTGGTGCTGGGTCTATCGGTCTCGGTGGTGTGGCTGGTGGTGTGGCCGGGTCAAATCCTAATCCTGATACTCCTGGGGATATAAAGGGCACACCTCTATATTCAGGTTCAACATCTGGTAATAGTGAGATTAATTATAATCCTGGGCCGAGTGGTCTAGCTGTGGATTGTAACCGAGGAGAACCTGTAGTTCAGTATAGTACAGGTAAGAATGGCCAGAGAATAGCCGAGGTGGTATTTCAAAATAATTGTGGTTTTGATGATTTGATGACTCTAATCAACAAGGTTATTAACTTCCTTTTGTTTGTTATCGCTACACCCCTAGTCGCTATCGGTGTGTGTTATGCAGGATTCCTGTATCTTACATCTGGTGGTAGCTCTGAGAAGACTGGTCAGGCAAAGAGTATACTTATGAATCTAGTTATAGGTTATATAGTCGCATTACTAGCTTGGGTAGTAGTTAAAACTATAATGGTATCATTAGGGTTCAATGCTACTGGTATATTCCTGGAGATTTAATGTTGTGTTTAATTATAATTAATTTTAAAATAATAAGATGAATAAAATTACGTTTTTCATGTTACGAAATAAAAAGATTTTGGCTGTGGCGTATCTCTTTGTTTTAATGATTTTGCCTTTTGCTTTCTCTCATGCAGTTGATCCTGCTGGAGTGAATCTGGATGTGAGGATAAAGAACCCTCTTGATAGTAGTATAAATACACTCCCAAAGTTCATAGAAGAGGCTTTGAAAATTGTACTGCAGATCGGTGTGCCAGTGGTGACATTGGCTATCATATACAGTGGTTTTCTTTTTGTGATGGCAAGAGGGAATAGTGAAAAGCTAGGCGAAGCCAAGAATACACTGATGTATACACTCATAGGAGCGGCACTACTACTAGGATCATGGGTCATAGCGCAGGCTATACAGGGTACAATATCAGACATTAAAAGCACAACATAATTAAAATAAAAATATATGCAATGTTCAAATTCAATTAAAAGTATTACAGATTTTATAAATCTAGGGAGCTGTATATTGATAAAGTCTGTGGTCCCTCTACTATTCTCTATCGCTACTGTTGGATTTATATGGGGTATCATCCAGTATTTTATAAATCCTGAGAATGAAGAAAAGCGCAGCCAGGGTAAATCTTATATGATATGGGGATTGATTGGGTTATTCGTGATGGTATCTATCTGGGGGCTAGTAGGGGTATTCTCTTCTACTTTAGGGATCAATAATAAGTTGATCGTTCCTCAGGTGTATACAAAATAAAAGCTTGCGTATTGTATATCATTTTGTGATATAATATAAGTATCATTATTAGGGTTTAGTCGTTAATTATTATTTAAAAATAAAACATGAAAAAAATTATTTCATCAAGTTTGGTTTTGTCACTGCTCCCTGTTTTTGTTTCTGCTGCGTCTGTTGATGCTTATTCAATAATCGCAACAATTGGAAGACTTTTGAATTTGGTTATCCCTGTTCTTATTGCATTTGCTGTAGTTTACTTTATCTGGGGAGTTATCCAATACACAATCTCAGGTAATGACGAGGCAAAAGAAAAGGCACGTGCAAGTATCATCCAAGGTCTTATCGGTCTATTCGTTATCGTAGCTTTCTGGGGTATCATCGGTATCATCACAAATACATTTGGAGTCGGATCAACTAGCTTCTCAGCTAACAACCAGCTTCCTTGTATTCCAACATCTGGAAATCCTTGCTAATAAAATAAATATATGTTTTTTGAACTTATACCAGTAGCAGAGGCGAGTGTGGCGACATTGATGCAGAGCATTAATAGGGTTATTATAAACCCTGTCATAATACTGATGTTCTCTGCTGCCATAGTTTACTTTCTGTATGGTGTAGTTCAGTATCTCATTTCTCCGGATGACGAAGAATTGAGGACTACCAGTAAATCCCATATGCTCTATGGGATTATTGGTATTTTTATCATGATGTCGGTTTTTGGTATTATGCGTGTGATTCTAAACTCACTGGGGGAGAATCATATAAAGATTACAGACACAGGAGAGGTAAATATCGCACCGAGGGACGGCTCTGGTTTTAACAATATAGGTGACTCTGTAATAGATAAATCAATCTTTACGCCAGTTAATAATAAATTTGAAAAACCAGCAGATACCTCATGGGTAGATACAAACGTTACAACAAAGACAGATCTAAATAAGACAATATATATAGATCCAAACTCTGTTTCGGCAAAATCTGCTTCAGGTACTAAGAGCGGTGTCGGAACAGGTGGTTCTACTGGTGGCCTGCCTGAGATCAAGAACGAGAGTAATCTGCCATCTTTAGATGCAGGTGTCGCAAAGATTGTTCAAGACATGAAAGATGCCTACAAGACAGATAGCAAGAATTACAAGGTCGTAGCTTCTGGATCATCTAACTCTGAGCAATATGCAAAAGAACAAGCTATCATGAATGCTCGTATTATGGTGGCAAAAGAGAAAGGTCTCAGTAGTATAAATACAGTATACAATGGAGGTATCCTGTATGAGAAAAATTGGAAAGTCGGTGAGACCTACCACTACTGGGTAGCTATGAGCTCTCCTAAATAACCTAACATAAAAACCACCGAAAGGTGGTTTTTATGTTGTCTTGCAAAAAATGGCGATCAGCAGTAGTATGAATAAAAAATATAAATAAGCTATGAAAAAGCAAGTAATAATTTTGGATTTTGATGGAGTGGTCGTTAATACTGAACACCTCCAGCTTGAGTACCTAAACAAAAAATACGGGATGAATTCTAAAAAAGAGGATTATGACCATAGTCTTTATCTGCATGAAAATGTAAATAAATTGATTGGTTTGGGTTTATCTTTTGAAGAATTCTTTGAAGATTTCACCAAGGGGTATACTATGTCAAAAAAAATACACGATGAGGCTGTCCCATTGCGGGGAGCTATCGAGGTGATTCGTGAAGCTTCTAAAAAATACAATTTCTTTATCTCCACGATGAGAAACTCTCTAGGTTCAGAAGTGGTAAAGCATGTATTGCACAGACACGGAATCTTGTCCTATTTCAAGGGGTCTCATTTTGTTTATCGTTTTGATGAACATCGAAATTTTGTAAAAGTATCCAAAGCTGATTTTATATCTAGTTTTAGGGGTAAGGCCGCTTTCTTTGTGGATGATTCACATCGTGAAATTGAAGATGCTAAAGAAGTGGTTCCATCTATCTGGCTGAATGACAGTAGTCATAAAAAGATGAATGGTATCTGGAGGGCAAAAAATTGGTCTGAAATAGGGGATTTAATTCTTTAACCCTCGAAGAAATAAAAAACTGGAATGACATTCGTCATTCCAGTTTTTTTGTTTAATATTTTTGGATATAAATTTACACATGCTATTTAACTATAAAACTTACAAGCTTACGCTATCGCGCAAATTTGTAAGTTTTTACCTAATAAAAATTCATTCAATTAAGCGGTAGAATGTAGTATAATATGTAATATATGAAGAAAAAACTACTTATTAACTGGGTATATCATCCACCTGTTGGGCATGCAGTCGAAGCTTTGAAGCTTGCCAAGGGTTATTCACTCGCCAATAAAAAAATTGATGTATATTTGCTGTTAAATTCTGACACACCTATTGAGCTGGCGGATGCGTGCCCGTGGATCAAAAAAACTTATGCTGTTTCAACGGCCGAAGTTTTTAAAGACGGCGAAAATGCAAAATGTCTAAAAAAGATTCCAAAAAAATGGGATTATATCAACAATGACAATAGGGCCGGTCTTCTGGTAAATGCAAATGACAGGGAACAATTGGTAAAAACTCAGGAAGTTGTACAAAAAATATTTGTCGCAAAGGATAGTGACAGTCTACCTTTTGTGCGCAATGCGAAAACTATCCTTCCTGTTTCGGTGAAGGCAAAAGCATTTGTAAAGAAGTTTAAACATCGTGGTCCAGCCGTTACGATAATGCTTGGAGGCGCAAAAGGTTTAAGACAGAGCCCTTCAATCGAAATGTGGCTTAAAATTTGTATGGCGTTAGAACGAGCAATCCCAAATCTTAAAATTTACTTTACAGGTGTCACCCGGAGTGATCATAATAGAACTTTTACAAAGGATTTTACTTTGGATGATGTTGATTATTTAGTCAAAAATCTTAAAAATGCAGAGTCTGCATACAATATTGGGTTAATGAATCAGGTGGCATTGATAAAAAAATGTGATGTATTTCTCTCTCCTCATACTGGTTTTGCTTTTCTGGCTTCTGTTGTAGATACTCCATGGCTCGAAATTGCTACTTGTCGCTGGCCAATGTATTTCCTGAATGACGTGCCTTTTTATTCTATTCTCCCAAAGTGTGATTCATATCCATCCCTCGATGACAGGACTAGGGAATGCGATAGACTCTTGAGGGAGGGAAAGAGGGTAGCTTGTGTCGCAGATAGTCTCGTGGATCAGAAAATACCAGAAATTGTTAAGGGAGTAAAATTACTTCTTGATAAAAATTTTACTTATGACAAGGCTGTTAAATTGCACACAAGGAAAATAAAGAAAGATTACGACATAAGTAGATTTGGTTCATTTTCAGGGTCCAAGGGTGTAAAGAAATAGGGCTTAATAAAAAACCTGCAAGTGCAGGTTTTTTAAATTTGTATTTTTTACTCAAAATTGCTATACTCATTCTATGTTTTTTGGCCCTATCGTCTAACGGTTAGGACGCCGGCTTTTCAAGCCGTTAATCCGGGTTCGATTCCCGGTAGGGTCACAAAAGCGCGAATTCAAACAGACTGGACTACTCCAGTCTGTTTCGCTTTTGTGAAGACGGAGGCATAATTTTTCAGTAGAAAAATAGCCGAGTCCGGGGCTGGAAAATTTATGAGCGACGGCGAATAAATTATTGTGGCTCACGTGACCCTTTACTTGCGTCCGGGGATCGAAAGACTTTTCGTTCTCTGGCTTACCAGAGCGAAAAGTACCTGGCGATGTAGTCGCCGATAAGGCTAATGCCGGTCCCGGCCCGGGAATCGAAGACCCATTCCTGTTGCTTTAAAATTTGCGAGTAGAATTTATAACGCCTATATGATATAATCGCGAAATGGGTTTTGGAGAGTTGGCAGAGAGGTTGAATGCACCATTTTCGAAAAATGGAATCTCTGAAAGGGGATCACAGGTTCAAATCCTGTACTCTCCGCAAAACACATGCGCGGTTAGCTCATTTGGTAGAGCGTTCCCTTGACGTGGGAAAGGCGACAAGTTCGAATCTTGTACTGCGCACAAATTACAGTAGTAATTTATTTATATTTATGAAAACACAAGTTATTATTTTAGCGGCAGGCCATGGCAAGAGAATGCAATCTGATATACCAAAGGCTCTGACACCGCTACACGGTAGGCCATTTATCAAATATGTTTTAGATTCTGTCGCATCTTCTGGTGTATGCCCATCACCGATACTAGTAATCGGTCAAAAGGGGGACCAAGTTAGAGATGCTCTAGGCGAAGACTATAAATACGTAGTTCAAGCAGAACAGCTCGGTACTGGGCACGCTGTAATGTGTGCAAAAGAGGCTTCTGGCGATGCAGAGAATGTGCTCATACTATACGCAGATCAGCCACTAGTGAGTGCTGATACTATAAAAGCTCTCGTAGGTGAGCATATAAAAGACGACACGATACTATCTATGGCTACTGTAAAAGTAGATGATTTCGAAGATTGGCGTGCGGGATTTTCAAATTTCAGTCGAGTGATACGCGACGAGGATGGCAAGCTGCTACGTACTGTAGAGATGAAAGATGCTACAGAAGAAGAAAAGAAAATCACAGAGATCAATCCATGCTATCTAGTATTCAAAGCCCCATGGATGTGGGAGAAACTGCAAGGGTTGAAGAATAACAATGCCCAAGGCGAATACTATCTGACGGATTTGATCGCTCTGGCTTGTGAATTAGATAAAGATATCACCACTATACAGATAGATCCCAAAGAGGCTCTGGGTGTAAATACAAAAGAGCAGTTAGAGCAACTAGAGAAAATATTCTAAATAAAAAAACAGCCAGGCAAGACCTAGCTGTTTTTTTATTTTATTATTTATTTCTCTGAATCCACATGTATATGTCTTCTAGGGCTTTGACTGCATCCCCTGTGGCTATATTGTTCTGGTGATATTTACCATTTGTACAATCTCCGGCTGCCCATACTCCTGGGACTTGGGAAGCTTGGGTCATAGGGTCTACTATAATCTTGTTTATATCGTCTAGTGGTACTACTCCTTTTACGAAATCTGTATTTGGTATCTGGCCTATCTCTACAAATATTCCAGAAGCGGGGATAGAGTGCTCTTCATTTGTATTTGTATCTCTGTATGTCAGTGTCGATACGAATTGCTCGCCATCTACTCTGGTAGTTACAGCATTTTTGATAACCTTCATATTTGGATTCGCCAATACTTTCTCTACTGTGATCTCGTCTGCACGAAATGTCTCGCTACGATTGATGAGGGTGACACTCTTGCAATATGCCAATAGCTGAGCAGCCGATTCAAAACCGGCATTGCCTCCACCAATAACTACGACATCCATACCAGAGAATAGTGGACCATCACAAGATGCACAGTAAGTGATACCCTTGTTCTCAAATACATCTGCATTTGTCGCCTCGAGCTTTCTCCTGCCTGAGCCAGTAGTGACGAGTACTGTGAGTGCATTGTATTCTTTGCCGTTGTCACTCTTGATAGTAAAACCTTTTTCATTCTTGACTATTCCTACAGCTTTTTCTCCCTCTACGATATCTAGGAATGGACCCTTGTAATACATAATATGCTTTTTAAGGTTTGCCCCTAGTTCAGCTCCACCTATCTCTGGTGTGCCTATCCAGTTGTAGATAGTCTCGGATACTGTAGACTGGCCTCCAAATTCTGGTGTGATAAGTATGCTTTTAAGTTGTTTTCTTGCGGCGTATACGGCACCGGCAGCTGCTGCTGGGCCTCCACCGATAATGATTAAATCGTACATGAATAGCTGTTAGCTAGTAGCTTTTTGCTATTAGCAGTAAATTAAAAAATAAAACGAGATGGAACAAGTCTCGTAATAGGATTATAGTATAAATTGATTCCAAAAACAAAACACCCTCTAAAGAGGGTGTTTTGTTGCTAATCGCTAACAGCAAAAAGCTAATCGCATTGTTCCTATTTTTTTCTACGTAGGAATGCTGGTACTGTACTCCAGTCATCGTTTGCTGTATCATCGATGAACATATCATCATCTTCAATCTTAATCGGTTCTGGTTTTTTTAAGTACTGAGTCTCAGGTTCCTTTACTACTTCTTTGATTACTGGTTCTGGTTTCTTTATTACAGAAAATATATCTTCCTTTTGAACAGATTGTATTGTTGGCTGTTCTGGGATATTTCTTGGAGACGAAGAAGAGAATAGTGAGCGTTTTGGCATATCTGTAGGGAAGCCAGTAGCAATAACTGTGACTTTCATTTCTCCTTTCTTTAGCTTTTCATCTTTGATTGTTCCGAAGATAACTTTTGCGTCCTTGTCGATAGATTCAGTGATAATCTTGGCTGCTTCTTGGATCTCGTGGATAGTTAGATCGTCTCCACCAGAGATTGCAAATAGTACACCATGAGCACCAGAGATAGATAGATCAAGAAGTGGGGAATTGATAGCTTGGAGAGCTGCCTTTTCAGAACGTCCTTCACCAGCTGCTGTACCTACACCCATGAGTGCTGATCCTGCATCTGACATGACTGCCTTGATATCGGCAAAGTCCACATTGATAGTACCAGGGGTCGTAATGAGCTCTGAGATGCCCTCTACGGCCTGCTTTAGCACTTCATCACACATTGCAAAGGCTTGTCTAAATCCTACGTCTTTTCCAGAAATTACGAGGAGTCTGTCATTTGGTATCACTAGAATTGCATCTACTTCTTTTTCAAGTTCAGCTAGTCCCATCTTTGCCAATTTCATTCTTTGGTTTCCCTCAAATGAGAATGGCTTTGTGACTACGGCTACAGTCAAGATGCCTTGCTCTTTAGCCGCCTGAGCGACTATCGGTGCAGCACCTGTGCCAGTACCTCCACCCATACCACCAGCGATGAATACCATATCTGCGCCCTTGATTACATCTTGGATTTCAGCTTTTGTTTCTTCTGCTGCACGACGACCCACTTCTGGATTCATTCCTGCGCCAAGGCCTTTTGTAAGATTTTTTCCAAGGTGAACTTTTTTCTCTGCAAGAGAATTGTGGAGATCTTGAGTGTCAGTGTTCATCACGATGAATTCAACACCTTTAACTTTTGAGTTGATCATGTGGTTAAGTGCATTTTTACCTGAACCACCGACTCCGATGACCTTGATACGAGCAAATGATTCTACTTCTGGATTTATTTTAGCCATTTAAATATAAAATAATGTTTATAATATGAATTTCTGTATGTGCTCCTGGACACCGGAAGACACTACTAGTACCTACTATAGTATCAGGGATAACATAAAAAGCAAACTTTTGACAGTTTGCTTTTTTATGGTAAAAGTTGAGATAAAATTGATTTAAAAAATCCTTTTACTTGTTTTATATTCCCCTGAAGAGGGTTCAATTCTTCATTAAAATTGTTATTTTTTGAGTAGAGTGCTAGTCCTAGTGATGTATACCATGATGCATCTTTTACTTTGTATTTTGAATTGATAGATATATCTGCTGGTCCTATTCGAGATGGCAATCTTAGGTCTCTTTTTGCTATCTCGTCTATCCTTTGTATGTACGATCCACCTCCGACTATGATCACACCAGCTGGTAGTAGGCCATTCTTCTTGATTCTTTTTAGGTGATTCTCTACGAGTTCAAATATATCTCCGAGTCTCGCTTCTACAATCTCGTCTACTTTCTTTTTGGGGAAGTTTCCTAGTAGGCTACCGATCTTTACATTCTCTGCTTCTTCCAAGTCGATACGGAAACCAAGAGCTACATCTTTTGTTATATCCATTCCTCCGATAGGGAATGTGATCATCGATGTCGGCATATTATTTTCAAATACTGCCATAGATACTGTCTCTGCTCCGATGTCCAGTAGTGCACTACCTGCCATCTTTTGCTTTTCGGACAATGTAGCCATACCTGTAGCTATCTGAGATGGTATGATATCTATGATTTCAATATTTGATTCAGCAAAAGCTGTGACCAGGTCCTCTATGTTTTGTTTTAGACAAGTTATGTACAGAGCTTTTACTTCGAGCTTGATGCCACGCATACCCTCGGGGTGGCCATGTATTTCCTTGCCGTCTAGTTTGTATGCTAGTGGGTAGCTCTGTATTATCTTGCGATTGGGGATGTCTAGATTTTCTTCACTATTTGCGAGAGCTTTTGTCACATCTAGATTTGTAATCTCTCCGTCAGCTTTACTAATGATAGCACTACCGATAGATGCGACAGAGAGTAGGCTGATACCACCGATAGATACATAGGCTTTTTTGATTTTTATATCTCCACAATTTTTCTCTGCATTGCGAACTGCACGACGGATACTGTCGGATACTTGTTTTATATTTATGATATATCCCATTCGGATACCAGAAGTAGCAGAAGATCCACTACCCAAAAATGATGGGTATTCTTCGCCATTTACATGTTCTAGTACTGTGACACGAGTAGTGTGTGTACCGATATCTATACCGACTGAGATTTTTTTTGCCATTAGAAAAAAGAAGATTTATTTAAATATTTTTAGATATTTTTTTTCTTCTCTCTCCATTGTACTACCATGTTCGAAACCTTTCAAATGTAGCAATCCGTGGATAACTAAAAACTTCAAAAAATTTGGGTAATCCATGTCAAAAAGAGGAGCGTCTTCTTTGATTTTTTCTAGCTCTAGGACGATCTCTCCCGATGTATCTGACAATGGGAATGAGAGGATATTTGTAGGGTAGTCTTTGCCTCGCCACTTTTTATTTAACTTGCGAGACTCACTTGGAGACACGCATACTACAGAGAGCTCAAAATCTTTTCCGCAGATCTTGTCTTTCATAGCCACAAAAGGCAAGCTTGGTAGCTTGCCTTTTGTTTTGTTTTTAAATTCAAACGTATTGTCTTGCATAATTAGCGACGACGTCCACGAACGATCTTCACTGCCTTGCCGAGCTTTACTAGCTTTTCATGCTCTTTGCGGCGTGCTAGACGCTTTAATGTTCCTTCTTTTGTTGCAAGTTTTGAGATTTTGCGCTCGTTGTAACGATTGCCTTTAACCTTTTGTATTATTCCAGTCTCTTGCACTTTTCGAGTGAATCGACGGATGAGGTTTGTACTACTCTCATTTGCATTTTTCTTTACTTCTACAACTGTAATCATATGTTGTATCATACTAACATATAAGTTTTAATACTGCAATACCCGTATGACCCTTGCGGTGTAAACATATGTTTTGACAACTTCGTTATTAAGAGCTATTATGTAGAAAAAAATAAACCCTTAATCATTTAGTTATGAAAGATGAAAACAAACCAGATGGCGATGTTCGCCCTTATTCGTACACTCACGAAGCTTTGAAAGCAGGAGGTGGAAATTCACAACCTGCCAACTTATCAAAAGCAAAAACTTTCAAGGAAAAGAAGTGGTATGCAGCTCCATTTATTGAAGCAAGAAAATGGGATGATGCCAAATGGGCGAAATGGGTAGACATACTTTTTGCCGGCAGGCATCAAGATCTAACGCCACCAGCTCCAAATGCTCCACCAAAAGATTATGTGCTTTATGTGCACAAGCACCTTCCAGGCCAAGATTGTAGGAGCAAACTCATGTTCGCTTTCAGAGAAAAAGTATCCAATTTGGGTGATAAAACCCCTAAATGGGTACATTCACTGCCTGAACTGTGGCTCCCTCAATAAGGGAAGGCCTTCAAATAAACAAGAACCGATGACAACTGTC
>JACCDZ011496895.1_pt1 | contig 17554 bp, 23 predicted proteins | sample 7449551 | NCBI WGS metagenome assembly JACCDZ01 (sample SAMN15323452, study PRJNA562643) | freshwater metagenome | isolation source: river surface water | place: USA:Blue River Watershed | collected 2017-08-18
ATGCTTTTGAAGAGTCCATTTATAGAGACTGATGTTGAGACGGTGCATGATTACTTGCACCAGGTGTATGGTGTCTTTCCCATTCCCGGAGCCAAATTGGAGCAGATAGAGATTGAGGTGAGTGAATTGGGAACGCATTATTTGCAGGCTTACCCCTTGCATGAAAGTCAGGTTATTCAAAAGGAATCAGAGGGAACCTCTCTGATCACCTATCAATTGATTGCTTCGATAGAGTTGTGTCGTTACTTTTTATCGCAAGGATATCACGTGGAGATAGTGCGACCCAAATGGTTAAAAAAATTCACCCAAGATTTAGTTCAATGAAAAAAGTCCAACCCCATTATCTCGCAGACATTGTTGTAGGTGAACAGCAGAAGACCAACCCAGTAATCATGCGCATCGTGTTGAGTGATCAATTCACCCGAATCGATTTCGGCTATTCAGCCCCGTGGATCTATGTTCGAGGAGGCTGGATCAGAATAGCCCAACACACGTACATTCAAGTACAAGAAAGCAATAAGAAATATGAGTTGATAGAAGCCAAGAACATCCCATTGGCCCCTGAGAAGTTTGAATTTGAATCCAAGGAAGATTGGCGTGTTTTCAGTTTGTACTTTAAGCCCATTCCGTTGAAGAGCTGTGTCATCGACATCATTGAAGAGGAAGAACCCGACGAGAAAGATTTCAATTTTTACGGCGTGTCGGTGAATGTGGATCAGAAGCGGGTGGTGGAGTATGGGTAAAAGGGATGAGGAGATGAAGGGATGAGGAGATGGAGGTATGGGGAGATGGAGGTATGGGGAGATGAAGGGAAGAGGTGATGTACGTATGAGGTGGTGAATTCTAAGCTGTTAACGACTGTTTGATATTATTGCAAAAGGGAAATTGAGGTTTTCTGCTGGACCGTTTGTCGTTTTAATTTGTGGATGTTGATCAAAATTGGATTTGGATTTCAAATACTGAAGAGCCAAATCGTTCGCGCTATTGATGGATAATACGCCTTCATTGGTTGGGTTGTCATTCCATTCAAGAGATGATTTTAGCATTGAATAAGTATAGTCACCTCCTAATTCAGTTTCACGACTCATTTCACCAACTGAACAAGAATAAGCGATTGCAATACCAGGAGCACTTTCAGAAATTATTTGCAAGTACCTATCTCGGGTGTTGGGTTGGTCTAAAAGCGACTTGAATGATAAATGTTCATTGTCTGAATAATTTGAATGCTCGTCAGCTTTGAATTGTCTACACGTGTCAATGATGATGAGTGCTTTGGGAGTTTGAATGATTGAAAAGAGTTGGGAAATAGAAATAGATTCGTTGTCGTTGATGGCAACCATTGTTTCTTTCAGGTTTTGCTGACCTTGGCCAGAGAAATACACCAGCAAAAAGTCAGTATTCGTGTTTTGAAATGACTCCATCAAATTTTGAGATGGACAATTGAACAATTCAGTAATTTCATGATTCTCCCAAGACCCCCCGATAGGAGATTTTAAAAAACCTGCAAAGTGAAGTAAATCGGCATCAACACCTTTTAAGTAAGTTGTAGAATTCTTTGATCCTGGTGAACCGATTATGATGGCTTTTCTGGTCATGAATCGAATTAATGTAATAAGGCTATATTTCCGTTTTTAGCTTTTCAAAGTTCGCATTTATACCTTGACAAGCAAAAAATAGAATTTGGATGCGGTTGATTGGTAGGTGCAAGCAGAAACCTCTCTTGATTTATCCGACGACATTAAAAAGCCAAGGCAAGATCGTAACTTTTGCCCCAATTTTCACTTAGTCGAACCAAAGCTTTATAGTTGTTATCTATGGGAAATCTTTTTTCCAATATCAGAATTGTTTTCTCAAGTGATTTTTTGTCATTGTCAATAAATGCTATTGTCCCTTTAGCGTAGTAGTACCAAGCTTTTGCATCAATACCGCCGAACCATTTATAGAATATTGAGTAAGTCCGCTTGAAATATTTTTTTGCTAACTTATTTGAGTGAGCCATTGCAAACATTTGTCCTGCGTGCCAATTAAGCGAATGTTTATTTGTAGGCTTACTGTTGTTTAAATAAGAAACAATTAAGTTTCCTGCGTCAAGATATTTTTTGTTGGCACACAATTTACGCCAACAACAAGTATCAGAGTCGAAGGCTGTCTGATCGTATAAGAGAAAGGGATTTTTCGAAGTCATATTGTCTTGTGAGAATATTTCTGCAGTGAGAAGGATGAATAAAAGAATTAAAATTTTTGTCATAATGAATGCTCTTTTTTGCCGAAATGAAGGTCTGACCTTATTGGGTATAACATTTTGCATGCTGGCGATGTTGCGTTGTGTTGTGACTGCGGCAAGGCAATATTGCTTACACGCTGTTAGTGGCTGGGTTTTTATTTATTTTCAATTAGTTTAGCCAATAGAATTGCAATTCCAACTACTGCTGTTGCTGTAATAACACCATCCCAAAAATCTTTCATCGGGTCGCTAGTGGATATTTCATTTAGAGCTCTAATGGCCTCTATTACCTCGTTCATTGTTTGATAACGATCAGCTGGACTTGTTGCCGTCATTTTGTTTACAATGTCATTAATTCTTCTTTCTTGTATTTGACCTGTTAGCGATCCCGTTAATAATTCCCTGTAAACTAAACCGAGTGAATAAATATCTGAACGGCTGTCAGAAATACCACTTTCCCACTGTTCAGGTGAGCAATAAGACTTTGTTCCAAGGCCAACATTAGTTAGTACTTTACTTTCTTTGTGAATGAATTTCCCAATACCCCAATCAGCAATTACTGGCTCCTTTCCATTGAATAATATGTTTTCAGGTTTTATATCTCGATGTATAACACCAAATTCATGCGCGTGATGCAATGCATCGGCTAGTTGGTAAATAATTCCGGTTGCACCTTTTGAGGAATATATCTGTCCCTTACTTTTTATATCCATCAATTTATCTCTAAGGCTACCATCTTCATAATATGGCATTATATACCAAGGATTATTGTTGAGAATATTAAAATTCAAAACATTGACGACATTCTTATGAATAAGAGTAGCCATTATCTCAATCTCTCTTTTAAAACGCTCGTAGTAATTCTCGTCCCATTGGTAAAGCATCTGTTTAACTGCGAAGTTCTGACCGTTATTAGCTTGGTAAAGTGACACAATTCCTAGTCCCCCTTTTCCTAATGTTCTTATGCGTTTCATACTGATTTGTATTTATTCGTTGTATAGGTTAAACCTTGCCACTAACGGTTTGTGTGTAGGCGATGTTGCCTTGTGCAGCCCGTATGTGAGGGAACAAGGCAATATTGCTAACATTCTGTTAGCGGAATGTGCATTTAGTCATCGATATTGTCTTGTGTTGCACCTGCGGTAAGGGAATATTGCTTACACGCTGTTATTGGTTCGGCCTTGGTTTCATTTTAGATTTCAAGCACATAATATTTCCATGTTGTATTGTGGACATCCACATAGTTATTCCAAATACCTTGATATTGATTGTTAAGTTGGATACCACCTTTTTTGTGTAGAAAATTAGGCAATTGTGCTACTTCAATAGTTTGGATATTTACATGTTGCCCATTGAATAATTGATAAATACCTGCATTGGCTTGTGGGGCTTGCCAAAAAGCTTGGCGCTCCGTTAACAAAATAGCATAACAACCATCTAAGTGATTTTGTCTCAACTGCTCAAGAAATTTTACATCTTGAATTGCGCGATACATTTCATGTGGAGTTCCGCAATCATCTTTTGGCATTTTTAATTCTATCACAAAACGATGTCCATCTTCTGTTGTGACATAAATATCAATTTCTTTTTTTATTAAATCAGGTAATGGGTGAAATATTCTCGGCGTTGGGTATTCCAGTCTGACAATCAAGTCAGGAAAATTACTTCTCAAAAAAATGGCAAGTTCATGCTGCAGTCCGAATTCGCTATAAAGCTCAATTGGCGTTTGTTGAATTGACTCGAAAAATCTATTTATTTTATCTAACATATTGTTTTCTTTTTCGTTTTTGGGCTTAGCATTGTTTTCAGTTTTTATCTTTACTGAGGGTTGTTCAATAAATGCCTTTTTACTATGTAGTATTCAGAACAGGTATAACACAAGTATAATCAATAATCACTGAAAATCAAAGCGTAGGTATTGCGAGATTTGAATTGGGCATTGCGTTGAATCGTCTAGTTTGCCCAATAGACATGGTAAAACCTGTTTTTGCGTTTATTCAAAAAGCGACTTCAATGTTGTCATAGATAGAAACATCTTTTTACTGTCGGGTAAGGTGATGAAATCATATTTCGAATAGAATTCAGCTGCTGCTTCATCAATGGGATCGACAATGACGGCGTATGATCCGATCTCCTTGGAAATTTCATAGCTTTTTTTCAAGGCATTCATCAAAAGAATCTTACCGAGTCCCTTGCCTTGATGTTTTCTTTCTATGGCCATTCTTCCGATTAATGTACATGGAAGAGCAACGTATGATTGGGGAAGCTTTTTTTGGAGATGTAATGGGATCAGCGTGGCTGGTATACTGGCATTGGATAGGGTATAGAATCCTAGAACATTCTTATTGTCAAAACCGAGAACAAAGCAGGCTGCTAATTTTCGCTTGATGTCTTGACCCGCTTGATGCTTGAAATAATCATTCAATTGAGGATTACCACAATCAAAATGATCTCGATCGTGGAATCTATTTAAAGCTTCGATCATTTCAGAAATTGTGATTCGAATGCTTCATAATCCTTCAAAGCATTTTTCAATGTTTTGGAAGGTTTCTTGCTTTTAGTAATGGCATTGAAAAATATTTCAGCGTCTTTTTCTGAGGCTAAAATTTGTTCTTTTTCCTGCACAATTTCTTTTGCCTTGGACTGGACGGTAAGAATAACAAAATCGGTCAAGCTTCTGTATCCTCCGTATGCAGCAGCTTTTTCAAAAAAACTCTTTTGTTCTTTTGAAAGTCGTGCATCAAAACGCGCATATTCTTTGGATTTTTCGCTCATGATTATGTCTTTTATCAAATGTACGGAAAAAATCAGTACAAATATTAAATTTTATTTTGAAGCGATAATTATCGAATATCAATGGATATGTTGACCTTTCCATTGAATCCGTTCTCCACGATGTCATACAGCGTTTTTAAGGTCATGTTGCTTCCATCATTTTCGATGCGGGATATGAATGACCGCTTCTTGTTCAGTTTTTCTGCAAGATGCTCTTGGGTCATTTGCTTTTCTTCCCTTGCTTTTTTGAGTAGGAGTCCAATTTTAAATGATTCCATTTCACGCTCAAGTGCGTCTCTTCTTTGGGTTCCTTTTTTACCGTAAACCTCATCTTTGATTTCTTTCCAATTGCGTGTTTTCATTTTGCTTTTTTGGCCTTAAATATTTTATTCTGAACTTTTTCAGGTTGTTCTTTAAGGAAACTACTGAAATCATTTACTCTATTCAGTCAATTCAACCGTTGAAATAATTGTGTCTGCTTTTCCGAATTGAATTGCTTGCTTTTCATCAAAGTAAAAATCGAACAGGAATAGTTTGTGATTTTCCAATTCTATGCAATACTGACAGTTTATACCTTTTTCCTCCCCGCTCTCACCATAACTGGAATAATTAGAATGTAGTCGGTATATTTTTCTTTTATGAATTTCAAGGATATCTAATTTGAAGTTTTCGAAAAAAATATCTCCTCCATCAGGTCTTACAAAACCAATAGATCCTTTATCAGTTTCAATATTTGCTCCTTCATTGATTACCCTATTCATGTACTCTTTACAATCTATTTGAGGGATTGTAGTAATGGTCCCTATGCCAATAGTTCCAACGATTTTTTTATTTTGGTCAAATAAATCTGATTCGTTGAAGTTCCATTTTTCAGGAATTTGCATTGAAACACCTTCTTGAGGTAATTCTATTTTTTTTACTTTTTCAGCATCATGACAACCTGATGTAAAGAACGCAACTATTAAAAATATTACGATGTTTTTCATTTTTCTTTTTTTAATGTGTGATATGTTATAAGGTAATTTTCAAGATAATTTAGTTTCCACAGTATTCTTGTATTGTCTGATAAAGTCCAATATAGCCTAAGTCAGCGGCTTTTCTGAAATCCTCACAAGCTTTATCTCTCAAACCCATTTCTTGATAACATTTAGCTCTGCTCAGAAAAGCAAGATCCTCTTTGGGATTTTGACTTATTGCATTTGTAAAATCACGGATTGCTATTTCAAACTCACCTTTTTGTTGGTATAAATGGCCACGAAATCTGTAAGCAGACGAGCAATCCATGGAATCAAGTTCTTTGCTTTGAATTGACTTATTTAAATCGGTTAGGGCTCCATTCATATCCCCTAAGCTCCATTTTTCAACACCTCTATTGCATATTAATTGTAAGTTGTCTGGGAATATTTTAATTGCTGTGTTTAATACTGCCAACGCCTCGCTACTTCGATTTAAATTGTGCAAAATTTTTTGTTTTTCAATGTAAGCATCGCAATAATACATATTGCATGTTAGTGCGTTGTCGAAATAGATTAATGCATTTTCGTATGCGGAATTACATTTTTCATTATCATTTTGTGTCATTTCAAAGTATCTACCATATCCGAAATAGCAAATTCCAATTTTATAGTTAACCGTGTCTGATTTGAAATTTTTGGTTAAGAGTTTTTTTAGAATTTTAATGGCTTTCTCGTAATTGTCTGTTTTTTCTATAATTTCAGCTTTTATTATTTGAAAATCGAGATTGGAACTATCAAGTTCGATGGCTAGTTCTATTTCCATTGAGGCATTCCTGATATCGTCATTTTTCAAAAAATCCTTGGATTTAATAAAATGTTCCAAAGCTTTTTTCTTATCACTTGTGCAAGCAGAGAGAATAATTGAAGCTAAAATCAAGGCAAAATATTTTTTCATGTTATTTATTGTTTTTATGGTATTATGTTGTTTTGGATAGTTTTAATTGATTGTGAAGGACAATTACTTTTATTTATTTGCAGAAGGTTTGAAGTGTATTCTATCCTTTTATTTCGTACCACAATAAATTCTTTTACCCTTTTCTTGTAGGTTAAATAGTCATTAATGTCATTAAATATCGGCTTGGTATTGAATTTATCGAAGGCTAGGTAAAACTTAATATTCTCATCCTCGTCAACAAGGTCGTTGAGTAAGAAGTGGTCAATATAACCTTTGAAGTTTTCGAACAAATTGAAAAAGTTTTTATATCTAAAAAGTGTATCATAAAGTGGGCTTGATTGTCTCACATAAAAAAGTCTGATGCACTCTAACGTTAGGTCAAATCTGTCGTCAATTAAGCTATTAATTCCGCGACCTTGATTAATTGGGAACTTATTATCTATTTTATTCTTCGGAAAAAGTGTGTATGCACCAATTGTCGAACCAGTTCCAAATAGTTCGTTGACTTCATTAGGAATTTGTTTTACCAACCATTGCTTTCTTTTTTGATTTCTGTAAGAATGGGTGATTGCATCACTTCCTAAATTGAATTCTCCTAGTTCTGAATTATGATATAGATAAGCGCCACCTTTTTTGCTTTCTAACTCGAAAATTTGTCCATTTGGTAATGTTTTACTCCAAAGTAATTTGTGATATAAGCGCAGTGTAGGACTTGCGCTATCGGGATCTCCACCATTTGAAGCGCTGTGAACATTAAATAAGGTATCTATTTTCATATTTTCAGAGCTCAGGGTAAATCATTTATTCGAACAGGTGTTGGTGTAGTATAGGATTAATGAAATATAATACAATTATAATAAAAAAAGATAGAAATCTTTGCGTTTAAGACATCGGTGAATGTGATCTTTGGAATAGAAATAAGAGACTGAGGAATGGATTGAAGAATTCTCTTGATGCTATTTTTCTAAAAACTTAGCGCTCAGTTCAGGAGAAGGGGATGCACAGGAATCACGTTTCCCAAACCAGGTGTATCGATTTTTGGCTATCCAGTTGTAGAGGATGTCGCGCAGGAATCGAGGGATTATTTTAAATCCGTAAACCATGGGCCACAACCCGGAAAGATTTTTCGCTATCTCTAATACCGCATCACTTTTTTCGAAATGCTTGTGGCCTTTGATCAACACAATGCTCTCCAGTGAAGACTTTACTTGGATTTCATTGACTAGTTTTTGAGCTACTTCGGACTGAAGAGAGGCAAAGACGAATTTGTTTTTTGTATCGTGCCGGATGATGAATTGAACAGCGCCGTTACACAAATTGCACAGACCATCAAAAATTACAATGTAGTGTTGGGTTTCTGTTTTGATTTTCATTTTCGATTGGCACTACCCGAAGTTAATACTGTTTTTGTCTCTGAATAAATCCTCTCACCGATGGTGAGAGTTTAGAAATCCTTTTTACCCAATGGCGATATTTTTCCCATCAACGCTGACATGAAAGTGAATTTCTGCGTTCAATGCTTGAAATACTTTGATGATGGAGGCAATCGTCGCACTGGTGGTGTTACTTTCCAATTTTGAGATCTGTGCTCGTTGGACGCCTATTAGTTTGCCCAATGCATCTTGTGTAAGATTTCTTTTTTGCCGCGTTTTTTTGATCATTTGTCCCAACAATTCCATTCTCAATTCATACTCATATTTTTCTCTCCTTGTCGTTCCAACCTTTCCAATATGAATATCCTTCAACTCTTCGAGTGTTGTGATTTTTAATTTCTTTTTGCCCATATCAATTTATTTATGATTAAAGTATCTTTCTTTCCATTGTAGCGCTCTTTGAAAATCGCTGCTTTTAATGCGATCATATTTTTTAATTGCGCCATGCGTAGCAATGACTAAAGTGCTATTCTTTTCTGTTGTGTCCCAAAAAGCAAATAATCGAATCTGACGACCCATGTGTCTAGTTCGGAATTCCCAAATTTCGTGGTCCAGTTTTTTGAATAGTTTTGGATCATTGCATTGTTCGGCCTTATCTATATTATAAATAACTTTTAATCTCGTTTTATCATCGAGTTGTTCTAGAAAATGTTTGGCATCTTCTAAAAAAATTGTCTTAAAGTATCTCACGGCATCGATACTTTTTGCATTTGTAAAGATAAGAGTTGTTTCTAAAATTGGAAACAAAAAATTTTACCCAAATTTTGAGTTGGTAGGAATAGATGTGTTGCATTCAATTTTTTTATTGCGAAGTTTGAATGAGATCAAATCAAAATCTTATGCATTCCCGCCTATAAATTATGCGGGGATATTGGCCACCGATGGAACCGGATTTCTGATTTAATTGACCAATTGTTTTTGAGTGTGTTTATAGAAGTCCATTTTGGAATTCCTCAGCGCTGGGTAGTTTGTATTTAATTTTCTCAGGAATCTTATGGGTAAGTTTGTACTCACTGACACTGATAGGTTTGTTGAAATCACGTAATGTATATTCAACTTCAATTTTATTTTTCGATTTACATAGAAGAATACCAATTGTTGGCTTATCTGCTTGATTTTTTAGTTGATCATCTACAGCGCTTAAGTAGAAACTCATCTTGCCAATAAATTCAGGTTTAAATTTTCCTGACTTTAGTTCAATAACGATATAGGATCGCAGTTCTAAGTGATAGAAAAGTAAATCGAGAAAGTATTCGTTTTGATTAATTTTCAGTTTGTATTGTCTGCCAACAAACGCAAACCCTTTTCCAAGCTCTAGTAAAAATTGGGTCATTTGTTTGGTTAACTCTTCTTCTACTTTTTTCTCAAGGTCATTTTCCTTTAATCCTAAAAAGTCGAAATTGTAAGGATCCTTTAGTATGGAGTGAATTATATTTGATTGGTGATGTGAAAGGGTTTTGTCGAAGTTGTTGATAGACAAGTCTATCGATAGATGCAATTGATTTTTTATTTCATTTTCTAGCTTCTTTCTTTCCCAGTTGTTTTGTACGCAATATTTCGCATAGAAAAGAGCAGTTTCAATTTCTTTTATTTTATTAATTATAAGTAGATTATGTCCCCATGGAATTTGTGCAACAGGCTGTGGCACAAATTCGAAATGTGTTGAATAAAATTTGTACCATTGTCTTATTGCGTAGAGGTTTCTTCGAGAGAAACCTTTCATTTCTGGAAATTCAATTTGTAGTTCATTGGATAGGTTTTCGATTAAATTGACTCCCCATTTTGATTGATTAAGTTTTAGCTCGATCTCTTTACCTATTTCCCAATAGAGACCAATGAGGTGTGCATTAATGGAAAATGCCATTTTTGTTCTTGTATCATTTACCTTTTGTTTGAGTTGATTAACCCAATTTACAAATTCAATATTGGCTAGATTTTTTTGCATATGAAAGGAATAGTTTTTCGTCAAAATTGTATTCATCTTGCTCTTAAACCTTATGCAATCCTGCCTATAAATTTGCGGGCCTATGCGCCAGACAGCTGTTGATTCCAACAAAAAACCCCAGCGGTGCTGGGGTTGGAGAAATATTATTTTCTATAACTTACTGGTAACGATTGGTGATGTTATAAAACAACCCGATGGTGTAATAGTAAGGATAGAGTTGATGGGGTGTTTCTTTGAATTTCACAATCGAATTGAAATCATTGGAAGCTCGCAAGCCAAATTTGTGCCCATGTCCTTTGCTATCCAAAGCGGTGAAAGTGATGTCTCCCATAAAACCAAACTTCAGATAATTGGCATTGAGCGATGCTGCTGATGCATCTAGGTTATTGGGATCATCCATTTTTTGCATGATGGGCGTGGCTGCATAAAATCCAGCGTGAATTTCAATGGCTCTGAACAAATTTTTCTTGATGGTATTGTATTGCAACGGACTTCTAAAGCCAAACATGACGGGAATTTGAATGTACCCCGTATTCAGTCTTTTGTAAACACCACTGGGATCTGTAACATTGGCCGATCGACTGAGAAGATGGATGCCGGACTTTAGCATCCAAATATCGTTGCTCTCCTTGGATTTGAAAAGCCAACTGTAGTTGAAAGATCCGTCCATCCCCGGTAGATAATGATTTTTTTGAAAATTGTAAATACCATTGTTCGTTTCGAATTGCGTGTAATTGGTATTGACACGTGTCTCATTGAACGACAGTCCAATTTCGTAACAGTTTTTGAATTTCAAAATGGGATCAGTGGCTGGATTTTCTTGTGCCCAAGCCTTGAATCCACTCAATGTGATGCATAGAGCCACAGTGAAACAGGTAACTTTTATTTTCATACGGCGATTGATTTGTTTGAGCAAAAATAGAGAGAACAAAACGACTGTAAAATGGTACATGTTCTAAAAAAACACACTAATAGTTCTGAAAAATCAGTTGACTTGGGTTGTTTGACGATTTAATTTTTCATATCTATACTTTATTAAAAGGGGTATTTTATCAAATTAAATAGGTTAAAATTATTATAGTTGCTAAATTTTCATTGAAATTTCCTCTCACTTCATTCATTTAGATATTTGATTTGTCTGCGTTAAACGGAAGTAAATTTCTCAAGAATGACTTCAGATTATGAAACTATTTTTTTTATTTAATCGACTTGAGATTTGTTAATTCTATCTGTTTTTTTTATAAATGCCGGTGTTCTCTATTTTGCCGAAGTATCTTTCATATTGAGAAATCGCGAAACTGTCCATCATACCACCAATGAAATCGATAATTGTCCGTTCCCAATTTTCCAACTCTCTATAGTCAGCGGGAAGTAGCTTAAGATCTTTATTATATGACCTATCTTGGTAAACCTCGTAGAGGCGAGTTAAAATGTGTTTTCCGAGCTGCTCATATTCGATTATATCACTATTTCGGTTAACAGCATTAAATGTGAGGATTTTCAACCCTTGGGCAAGAGATTTATGATTTCTGTACCCTAGCTCATATATCCCACCATTTTCTATAACATCGATATCGTTTACAAGTTTGTTTATTATGTTTGAGCAAAGTTCTTTTCTAAAAAGAATCGCATATTCTTCAGAAGACGGATTGTAGCTATTTGCATTACTAGCAAAGTCTCTGGCTTCATTTACAATCTCAGCAAGTGCGTCGTAAGCACTATTGTATTTGCTTTTTTTGAAATCGTGAAGTAATTCACCGATAGTGAAATACTTTAATTTCAAGGCATCTTCTAAATCATGTGAAGCATAAGTTATTTCATCGGCAAGATCCATTATTTCACAATCAATAGTGCGCATTTCGATTTTATGGGAAGATTTCCAGAGATTAACCTTTTCAAAATCGGTGTCGTATAAAAATTTTCCGCTGCCTTTTGCAGCAGTATTAAAATATTTGACAGTGCCAAGCAAGGTTCTTAACGTTAAGTTGAGACCGTTGTATGCATAGTTTTTTTCTTCGAGATGATTTAAAACTCTGAATGTTTGAGCATTTCCTTCGTACTGAATGTCAGGGTTGCAATTACTTAAAAAAAGTTCACCTGCATGTCCAAAAGGTGGATTTCCAATGTCATGTGCAAGAGAGCATGTTTGAACAGTAAGCGTATCTTTCAATTTAAGTTTTTGAGCAATAATCCTGGAAATTTGTGCTACCTCATGACTGTGTGTTAACCTATTTCTATAAAAAACATTTTCTTTTGGAATAAATAATTGCATTTTTCCTTGAAGTCTTCGACATGAAGACGAGTATAGGACTCTTGCAAAATCTCTATCTGCGTTATTTCTATAATCTGATAGTCTTGTATCAGATTCTGGATATTCACGAATGTTTGATGTGCAATTGATATTATTTTCTTTTTGAATTGCGTATTCTAATACCGTCATTTGGCTTATGATTTTTTTCTGTTTTTGGTGAACGTCGAGATGAGAAAGAGGAAAGTTGCTCTAGTTTAATTGAAATTTGTTAGTCAAGTTAGCTTGGAATTTCATTAGCCATTGTTTCGTTCTTCTTTTCAAAAGACTAGTTCGTTCTGAAGCAAACTTAGGTTCATTTTATGCTTTTAATTCGAAGGGGGAATGTAAGCTTGTGCTTTGGAATTAGAATTTCGATTGCTAAATTTTCTAATATTAAAGAATATCGAATTGAAAAGTATGTCAGATAGATTAGAGGTTATAAATAACCTTTTTTTTATTAATTCAATTACAAGAGCCTTCAAACGTATGATCTGGAGTATTCAAATTATGTATTGCAGTAATATTTATTATTTTTTATTATGTTGTAATATAAACTAATTGTTAGGATTGGTTGTTTTTTTTTATAGTAAGTTAGCGATATTTATTTTTTTATTTTTAGTATGCGTTCTTCTAGAATTAGAATAAGTTCTATTTTTTTATTTAAATGTGATTTGAAGCCTATCGAATTCCAAAAAAGGGATGTGTAAGAACTATTTTTGTTTTGAATATTAACCCTTAAATTTTTATTATGAGTTTCGATGGAAATGAAGGTTCTTTCATCACGATTGATGAAGCATCTAAATTAACACAGCGTTTTCGTAACGCAATTTCACCCGGTGATGTAATTGGTTTATTTATTGGGAGACAAAAGATTATTGAAATTCTGAATCAACCTGAATCGATTGGCATTCGTTTTTACTTTGGTGTTAACGAGGAAGAGCGCCAGACCTTGGTTTTGGTGGGAACGGATACAAATGGGGATGATCTTGTGGAAGGGAAAATTGTAGACCGCGGCTATCCTTGTCCTACTATATGTGGAAATAGGAACGCACTCAATTCATGATGAATTTTGAAGTGTATATCAGTTTATTAATGGGAACAGGCCTAATTTCAGTTTGGGCTTGTTTCCTTCTTTTCAAAAAAACTGGATATTTAAAGCAAAATGGTTTATTATTTTTTTGGTTTGTTAGTCGTTTTTTGTCGGATCTAATATGTTTTTCTATAGATCGCGGATTAGGCTTGACTGTGTATCCGGTCTTTCATATTTCAATATTTATAGAATTCGAGTTGATGATATTTTTCTATTTGTTATATATCAATGGTAGATGGTTCTATAAAATTTTGTTATTATCTATTCCTTTGATAGTCTTGATTTTTGATTGTTTTTTCATAGCTTCAATTTTCCAAGATCCTGTTTTAGCGGCGGTTATATATTACTTGATGATATCTATTTTTTTTATTCATCTTATTTTAAATAATGACTTGATAGAAAAGTCTTATTTGAATCTTTTGAGTGCATTTATGACTTATCATGTTTTGTTATTTTTCTATTCGATTTTCATTAATCAGATAAGTTCTAGTGATTTTTTAATGGCTACGGTTTATCCGTTGTCATTGATTTGTATAGTTGGCATTAACCTTTATATATTTTATTTTCAATGGTCTCTAACCAAGAACTAGCATATGTCATTCTTATTGGGATGCTTTTTGCATTTTTTTTATGTTACACCATAATTGTACTTTCCAAGAGAAATCGACAAGTACAAGAAATAAGCCTTAGGTTGGTTCAAGAAGTTGAAGTAAGAAAGGATTTGGAGAAGTTGTCGATTATCGTATTTACACAAGATGAGGAAAGAAATAGAATTGCAAGAGTATTGCATGATGAAATAGGAGCGATTCTTTCCCTTGCTCATCGTAATCTTTCAAATGTTCTGGATAAAACTGATAGTCAATTTGTGCATTATACCCCGATTGAACTAAGTCGCCAGTATGTAGCGAATAGTATTGAGCAATTACGGACTGTAAGTAAGGGTTTATCTCCCCAATATTTATTGAAATTTGGATTGGCTAAAGCACTAAAAAAAATGGCATATCAAAAAACTGAAATTTTGATCGATAATCTTGAATTTACCTCGTCTATTTCCGAAGATTTAGAAATTCAAGATGATATTGCGACTCATGTCTTTTATATTGTCAGCGAGCTTTTGACTAATCTGATTAAGCATGGTTTTCCATCAAAAATTGCAATGAATATGGATTCAAGGGAGGATAGGTTATATTTAAAAATCGCACACAATGGTATTGCTCTTAGTCAACATGACTATAATATTTTGCTAGCTGACTCTGATGGTTTGGGATTAAAAAACATTGGATATAGATTGAGTTTGATTCAAGGAGATATAAGTTTTACTAAATTCGATTCGTATGGTATTATTAAGCTTGATGTTAAATTTAAATAGATTTAATGAACCTGAAATCTGATAAAATAAAAATTGCTTTGGTTGAAGATCACGAAGTTGTTCGCACGGCTATTGGTAGGTTATTAAATGAAATAGAAGGATTTCAAGTCGTTATTGAAGTCGCTAATGGTCAAGAGTTCCTTGATAATTTTTTAGAAACGAAAGTTGATGTAGTCTTAATTGATCTGGAAATGCCAATTTTAAATGGTTTGCAAGTCATTAGAGCATTACGTGGTAGAGGTTCCAATGTTGGCGTGATAGTTTTGTCTACCTATAGCGATGTTGATATGGCCTTTGATATTCTTTCTGAAGGTGCAGACGCCTATTTATTGAAGGAGTGCTCAACCAACGAGATGGTGATGGCTATACAGTCTGTCTCTAGCGGAAAGAAATATTCAAATCAATTTATGAATGAAGTTATTATGAGTTCAATGAAGGAGGATAGGCGAGTTCACAATATTGTGCGTGATAATGGTTTGACAGAAAGAGACCTGAAGGTTTTACGTTTGGTCTGTGATGGTTTTACAAGTAAAGATATAGGGGAAAAAATTTTTACATCTAAGAAGAATGTGGATCTGATTCGTACCCAATTGATGAGAAAACTAAAAGTAAGTTCAGCAAATGAGCTAATAAGAGAAAGTATAGTAATGGGATTATATAAGCCAAGATCTAATGCTGAAATCAAGCTCGAATTAGAAGATTCTCTTTTGTGCAAGAAATTGAATAGAGAGCTAAAGGGGATTAATAGTATGAAATAAAAAATGCAAGAATAATCTTGCATTTTTAATTAATTTAAACAATTGTAATGAGAAATTTTGAAGTTGGACTTTCATTAATCGCTCACTTTTTTCGCTATTGTTTCTAACCTGCTGAACATCCAGCACCTACACAAATTCCACAACTAGTTCCTACAGCTGGATTACCAAAGGAGATAACCGATCCGATAATAAATCCAACTGTAAATCCTGCTAAATCTCTTAGTCCTCGTGCCCACCAAGAGGGACCTGCTTGAGGAGAATTATAATTTTGTATATTCCATGGATTACTTGGATTTGAAAAAGCAACTGACCAGTAATAGGCACTGTTTCTTCCTATTACCCAAGTTCCAAAAATCAAAGCTTTTTCATTAAAGCTAAGGTCCGGCGAATTATTAATTTGACTCTCTAATTGAAATAGATTGTCTCCAAGTTTATTTGGATCTGTTGCGTTTATGAATAGATCGTTTATCATTAAAAGGAAATCTAATTGAATTGTATTAATCAAACCTTCATTTTTAAGTTCTGTGAAAAGAGATGTCATGTCGTCCGATTGGGATAAAACTCTTTTTAATTGCGTGTCAAATTCCTCAAAGGATAGAATTTTAGCATCGCCTAAGTGATTCTCATTATAGAAATTTTCAATATTCATTTTTGCAACATTATATGTTTCGAATGTTGTAAAATTTGGAAAGTTTCCAAGTTGTGTGATGTTTTGCAGGATCTGGTTGTGTAAGGGACCAGCAAAAGAAATTTCTAATAAATTGTTCATAAATTTGGTTTTTAAATTAGAGTCAAATTTATTTTTGCTTTTTTCCCATAGTGTTAAGATTGGTTCTAATTTATTTTAGTTTTAATTCTATTTTTTTATCCTACAAGTTCGAATGTTTGGAATTAAAAATGAGATTGGTTTTCGATAGATTTTATTGAATTGAAATCAATTGTTTTTTGTCAAGAGTGTATTGATTTCATTCTTAAATTTATGCAAACGGTCTTTAAAATTTTACTGGGTAATGCGCCACCGATGGAAGCGGATATCCCGGAGGGTGGCGCGCAGCGCCCACCCGAGGAATAGCAGCGGACAGCGGGGTGGACCGCCGAGCAGCGCGAGGCGGGACAGGCGCCCAATAAAAAACCCCAACTCTCGTCGGGGTTTGGATTGTTTTAAATAACAATGCGAATTATTTGATCCACTCAAAGCCGGTGTATGGAACCAAAGCGGCTGGAATGCGAATTCCATCTGCAGTTTGGTGATTCTCCAACAAGGAGGCAACGATGCGCGGCAAGGCCAAAGCGCTACCGTTCAATGTGTGGGCCAACTGTGTCTTTCCATCTTGTCCTTTGATGCGGCACTTCAAACGGTTGGCTTGGAAGGTCTCGAAGTTGGAGGTGGAACTAACTTCTAACCATCTCTCTTGTGCAGCAGAGAAAACTTCGAAGTCATAGGTCAAAGCGCTGGTGAATCCCATATCGCCGCCGCACAGGCGTAAGATGCGGTAGGGGAGTTCCAATTTTTGCAACAAGCCTTCGACATGCGCGACCATGTTTTCTAGAATGGTGTAGCTGTCGTTGGGATGGGCAATCTGCACAATCTCGACTTTGTCAAACTGATGCAAGCGATTCAATCCTCTAACGTCTTTTCCATAACTACCAGCTTCCCTTCTGAAACAAGGCGTGTATCCTGTAATCTTTACAGGCAACTCACTTTCTTTCAAAATAACATCACGGTAGATGTTGGTCAACGGAACTTCGGCTGTTGGTA
>JACCDZ010684534.1_pt1 | contig 17535 bp, 16 predicted proteins | sample 7449551 | NCBI WGS metagenome assembly JACCDZ01 (sample SAMN15323452, study PRJNA562643) | freshwater metagenome | isolation source: river surface water | place: USA:Blue River Watershed | collected 2017-08-18
CCTGCTCACGAAGGCGGCTTATGTCTGCCTTTGCCGAAGTTTCAATCTCGGTGCTTCCCGATGCTTGGTGAACTTCAGTTGGTGAAATTACTCGCCCTGCTTCATCAACGCGTATGGCGGCAAGGCCAATCTCGCGCAGTCCGTAATAGACCACTTCGGGTTCAAAGCGGCTAACCAAAGCTCCATCGGTAGTGCTCTGTAGGGCAAACGGTTTGAGTTTGACCTCATTGATGATCGCCTGCAGCAAAATTGGGTCCGATGCTCGAATAATCGAACGCTGAATCTCGCCACCCTCAGAGACGGTTAGTCGGCCGAATCGCTGTTCAGTTTCATCAATCAGATACTCAACCGGCTGAGGCAGGTTTTTGCCGGTCAGCTCGAGCAAAAGATTACGGATTTCATCTGCCTTCAGGCCAGTCTCAAGGCCATGAGAAATACTGAGTTTGTTCAATCGATAAGTTGATGCCATGCCGATTTGCTCGGTGTTGGCAAACCTGCGCAATTGCATCTCAAGTTCGGTAGGCAGCGGGCCGGGGGCGATGATCGATAGGTCTGCCTGGCAGATCAACCGGCTTTGCTCCGCTGGCAAAAATTGCTTGGCTGTTTTGGCAGCTTCGGCAAAATCCTCTTGCAACACCGATGCCGTCCAGCTGCTCATCCATCCGTTTGCCGAAAGGCCAAGGAGCTCCGCGAGGTTGCCCAACTTAGAGATCTTTGAAGTGACTGACCCGTCTGCAAAAGGGTAGGTTTCTTGCAACTTATTGCTCAGCGACACCGGTCCGTTTGAGCCCTGAAGCGCATTTTCGAGCTCGTGTGCAGACGCATCGCCGAGGATGCCGCGCCAAATTTTTGCCAGGTGTTGAAACCTCTGCCATGGTTGCCATTCAAGCCAGGCATCAGCTTCAGCGCTCAGTTGCCAGCGGCCATCGGCTAAGAAAACTAGGTTTGACCAACCGGCCAGTTCGTAAATTTCGCGGGCATAGTCTGTGGTTTTGTTCAGGTGATTAGCCAACCGCTTTAGGTCGGGTAGTCCCACATTTTTCTTACCGACTTCTTTGACGAATCGCTGCTCCAAATCAAAAATCAATTCGGTCATCGCCTGCAGGGTTTCAAAAATTTCAATGCCTGCGTCGCGGTCGATCTGCTCCTGAGCCGGTGGCTCTGTCTCGTTGGGGAGCGCAACTGGCGAAACCGGAGCGATCTGCCTGAACAGACTTAGCGATTCGACCGTTGATTCAAAGGGGGCTCCATGGTCATCAACTAACGCGAGAGCAGCCAGGTGCTCGAGTTGTTGCTCATCAGCCGGTAGCCCATCGGCTAGTTGTGTCAGGGCTTGGGCCTGTGATCGGGGTAGTCCAGCAATCGCTGCAGAAACCGATGCTGGTTTTGTGATTGCCTCTGCGAGATCAAAAAAATCACGCAGGCCAGTTGAACTGACCATGCGTTGAGCAATTAGTTGCTCAAGCTGAGCGTCTGATTTATGTCGCAGTGCTGCGGCAACATTCAGAATCTCGCTCATAAAGTCTTCCCCCGGGCTTAAGAGCTATTTATTCTCGCGCGAGCGGCGGCGAACGCTAGTGATGACTAGTGAGACGATGCAAAGAGCACCGGCCGCCAAGCCGAACTGTGGGTAGAACACCAAGAACGGCGGAAGAACAGAGCTTCCAACTTCTGGATTTGCCGATTCGGTGGCCGCGATAATCAAGGTTGCGAGCATGGCCAAAACCGAAGTTCCGATCAGGCCGGCTGACATGTAAGCCAGAATTTTTTCAAGGCGTGAAGCCGAAGAGTCTTGAGGGTTTGCGGTTTGTTTAGCCATCCTTCTAGGATACCCGTGCCGAGCCGACACATTCCCTGTAAAATGAGAGTTTGGATTTACGAAAGAGGTATCCATGCCAACCGGTAAAGTCAAGTTCTTCGACGAAGACAAGGGATTTGGTTTCATCGCATCCGACGAGGGTAGCGAGGTATTCCTGCACATCAGCGCCCTTCCGGCTGGAACCACTTCAATCAAGCCAGGCACTCGCATTGAATTTAGCGTTGCTGATGGCAAGCGCGGCGCCCAGGCTCTATCGGTGCGCGTTCTAGATGCGCCGCCAAGCTTGGTCAAGATGAGCCGCAAGCCAGCCGACGAAATGGCCGTGATCGTTGAGGACCTAATCCGTCTTCTCGACAACATCGGTGGCGGTTTGAAGCGCGGCAAGTACCCAGAGAGCGCCAATGGCAAGAAGATTGCCTCATTGTTGCGTAAGTTGGCAGACGAGCTGGATGCCTAAGTCATCAGCTGGTAACAATCAAGGTTTTGCCTATCAGGCTCTTCTCGGAACCACGTCTAAGCAGACCATTGGTTTTCTAGTTGAGGTTCTCGACGAGGGCGATTCAACTGAGTCATACCTTTTCGAGAGCAAACTCAAGGGTTACGTTGGCTGGCGTTGGTCAGTCACTGTTTATGCACCTGAAGGGCAAGAGCCGACCGTCTCTGAAGTATTGCTCATGCCTGGGGTTGACTCACTAGTTGCCCCAGATTGGGTGCCATGGTCAGAGCGACTTGCGGACTACAAAGCTCTGCAAGCTGAACTTGAAGCCCAGGCTGCCCTAGACGCAGAAGAAGCTGAAGAGTCAGACGATTCCGATGAAGCCGACGATGTTGACGAGGCTGAGGATGCTGACGCACTTGCGCTCGCCGAAGAGCAAGACGAGGCCGCGGAGGTTAGCGCCGAAGATGAGGAAGCATCTGATTCCAACGATTCAGATGATGAGCCTTCGTTAGCGGTTACGGACCTTGAAGAAGGCGAAAACGCCAAGGGCAATGCCGAAAAGGCACGTAGAAAGCCACCACGATTTTTGCGCAGACGCAAGCGTGGCGCTAAAAATAAGTCCGAGGACTAGAGCTACAGCCCAAAGCACGACACCCACTGCAATAACCAAACGGGCATTTGTCTTGACCGGAGCTGGGTCGGGCCTACGCTCGGAATCTTTTACGTAAAACCGCATGGCTTTAGCCTAGGCTAGCTGGCCAACTACGTAGTCAATCGCCTTAGTCAGCTGCTTGATGTCATCCAGCTCGGTCGCGGTGAATGTGGCCACACGCAACTGGTTTCTGCCCAACTTGCGGTAAGAATCCACATCTACAATTCCGTTGGCGCGAAGCACCTTTGAAATGTCAGTCGCCTGAATCTCATCGTTGAAGTCGATTGTGACTACAACCTGTGATCGGTGCTCTGGGTTGCTGACAAACGGGGTAGCAAACTCTGATGCGTCAGCCCATTCGTACAAAAAGTCAGAGGCTGCCTTGGTACGAGCATCTGCCCAAGCCAAGCCGCCATTCTCATTCATCCAATCGATCTGCTCACCCAGCAAGAACAATGTTGCAATCGCAGGGGTGTTCAGCGTTTGGTTGAGGCGTGAGTTATCGATGGCGGTTTTCACGCTCAAAAACTCAGGGATGTATCGGTCGGTCGCAGCGATTCTCTCGGTTCGCTCGATTGCCGCAGGCGACATCAGGGCAAACCATAGGCCGCCGTCAGATGCAAAGTTCTTTTGGGGTGCGAAGTAGTAGACATCGGTCTCAGTGGCGTCAAAGTCGATGCCGCCGGCTGCCGAGGTTGCATCGGTGAACATTAGAGCGCCCTGGTCTGCACCAGAAACACGCTTGACCGGGGTAACGACGCCAGTGGAAGTTTCATTTTGAGCGTAGGCGTAGGAGTCGACGCCTGCTTCAGCCTGAAGTTCAAGGCGAGAACCGGGGGTTCCATTGATCACCGTAGGTTTTTCAAGCCAAGGGTTGGTGAGTGCTGAAGCAAACTTTGCGCCGAATTCGCCATGAACTAGGTTTTGAGCCTTGTTCTCGACCATTGAGAAAGCAGCAGCGTCCCAAAACGCAGTCGATCCACCGTTTCCGAGCACGATCTCATAACCCTCAGGGTTGTGGAAGAGTTCGAGTAAACCATCCTGAACCCGCTTGACCAGGTTTTTCACTGGAGCCTGGCGGTGTGAGGTGCCCATGAGTTTTGAGCCTTCAGTGGCAAATGCGGCGATTTGCGCGGAACGCAATTTTGAAGGACCGCAGCCAAAGCGGCCGTCTACTGGAAGAAACTCAGATGGGATGATGATTTCAGACATGGCTCAAGTTTACTTTGCAGAAGCCCGCCCAGGGGCAGGGCAGAGCTGCCGACCGCTAATCTTGTATTAGCTAAGGAGGGGCATGAATCACGAACACGATCTAATCGACACGACTGAGATGTACCTCCGAACGATTTTGGAACTCGAAGAAGAGGGTCAGGTTCCGATGCGAGCTCGCATCGCGGAACGCCTTGATCAATCTGGCCCCACCGTTTCTCAGACCGTCGCTCGTATGGAACGCGATGGATTGCTGGTTGTTAGCGGTGACCGCCACCTGGAATTGACCAATCAGGGTCGAAAAGATGCCGTCTCAGTAATGCGCAAACACCGACTTGCGGAGCGATTGCTGGCCGACGTTATTGGTCTCGAGTGGGAGTTTGTGCACGAAGAGGCATGCCGCTGGGAGCACGTAATTAGCGATCAGGTCGAACGTAAGATTCTCAACTTGATTTCAACTCCAGATTTTTCGCCCTACGGTAATCCAATTCCCGGTCTAGACGATTTTGGTATGGAAACAAACCCAAACTTTGGCGACGGCGTGGTTTCTGTGGTTGATCTGCCGAGGGCTTTTGCCGGACAGAACACCTATGTTCTTCGTCGAATCGGAGAACCGCTTCAGGTTGATGTCAAACTGCTTTCCCAGCTGAACAGCCTTGGCCTGACTCCGGGTAGCAGTCTCAGTGTGGAGTACCGAGGTATGAACCTATTTATCTCAAACAGCGAGAGCGATGAAGGTCTTGAGATTTCTGAGGACCTGGCACGCCACCTCTTTGTTGAGGCTTAGCAAAAACATTTTGGACGTTTTTGTATCCCCAAAACCTCTATGGGGGACGCTGGGGACAACTCCAAGGTTTTTCTCAGCAAATAATTGGTAAACTGTAAAAGTTGTTGACCATAAACCTGGTTAATAATCGGACTCGGATGGTTTCCATTGCCTGCAATCCAGTCTTTAGAACTCATAGTTTCGCTGCAGGATTCACAGGTTGAATGAAACTTGGAGGTTTAGTTTTGGCCAAAAAAGCCACAGGCAAGCACCGCGCTGATGTTGAAATCAACATCTTGGAGTCGTTTGAACTGCGTAGCCGTCGTTCAGTTCGCGAAGCCGAAGAGGCGAGACTATCTCGCGCCGCGCGCCGCCAAGCCAAGAAATTAGCAAAGCAGGATCGCGCTTACTTTGCTGCCAAGCAAGCCGGTGCCGACCAGGGTTCCGCTGCCTACCTGGTGCCTTCGCAAAAGCGCACTCCGTTTTATGCTCGCCGAGCAGTCCGCAACACCGTAACGATGTCGATTGCTTCGGGACTGTTTGCCACCTTTGCTCTTCCGGCCTACGCTTACGACCCAGACATCGCAGCCATGTCACGATTCACCACTACTGACGCTGAGGCTTTGGCAAATTCAGAGGACACCCAAAACCTCACCGTAGCTGCGGTCAACACCGTTAAGTTTGCTCGCGGAAACTACAAGTCAGCCGATGCTGATGAGATTGCTCGACAGGAAACCCTGAACAGCTACCGCACCTACAGCGGTCCAACCGCGGCCGACTACCTTGCTAATCCGCCTTACAGCAAGCTGGATGGCACCTCGATTCTCAAGGTGGCAGCAAATTACGTTGGCACCCCTTACGTTTTCGGTGGCGACACTCCTCGTGGGTTTGACTGTTCGGGATACGTAGCGTTTGTTTTTGCTCAGTTTGGTGTGGCGATGCCTCACAGCGTGCATGGTCAGGCTCGTCTTGGTATTCCAATCCGTGCCGAAGATGCCATGCCGGGTGACCTAGTGATCATGAACGACATGAGTCACGACGGAATTTATGCTGGCAATGGCAATTTCTATCACGCACCGCGACCAGGTGACAGCGTCAAATTGGCACCGATTTACACCTCGCAGGTTCACTACATTCGCTTGATGACTAACTAAAAACGTCACCAAATCTTCACTAAAAACACACCTTCGGCTCTAGCCCAATTCGAACTTTCGGGCGTAATCTAGCGATAAGCAATAGTCGCAAGAGATTAGGGGCTCTGATGATGTTGAGAAGTTTGCAAGCCAAGCAAGTTGTTCAACTATGTCGTCTGGGCCAACAACGCCTGGTTGTTGTTCTCTAAAGCACCGTCATTTTGACGGTGCTTTTTTGTTTCTCAAGTGCCTTTGCCCAACACGAAAACCCGGAAGCCGTCTGGGTAAATTCGAAGGGGAAACATGCATACTTTGGTTTTAAACGCAGGTTACGAGCCACTTGCAGTGGTGTCATTTAAACGCGCGCTTATGTTGGTGCTCAACAATAAAGCGACAATTCTGGCCGGCTCAGCGGATTTGACCGTTCACAGTGCCAATCGAGAGTTTGAGCTGCCAACAGTTATTCTCCTTGCGCGATACGTGAGGGTTTCAAACAGCCGCGCTATTCCGGTTTCGCGACGCGGAGTTCTTCGACGTGACGGTCACAATTGCGCCTACTGCGGCCGTTACGCCAACACGATTGATCATGTGCAACCAAAATCTAGAGGTGGTCGCGACAGTTGGGAAAATCTGGTCGCCGCCTGCTTGAAGTGCAACAACAAAAAGGGCGACAAAACGCTAGCTGAAATCGGCTGGTCTTTGTCCTTTAGCCCAAAGATGCCTACCGGGCTGAGTTGGGTGGTCCGGGGTGCTGAAAAAGTTGATCCCGAGTGGAGTAATTACTTGGCACTAGCAAACGCTGCCTAGCATTGCCTACTGAGTGGCCCCGAGGTGAATCGAACACCCGACACAAGGTTTAGGAAACCTCTGCTCTATCCACTGAGCTACGGAGCCAGAATTTCCCAATATACCTGACTCTGATTTTCATCGTCGTGGAGTGCCTAAACGCAGTTCTCAGGTGTGAAAGTTAGGCTCTTCACATGGTCGAATTTGTTAGTTCTAGCGAGGTACCTTCTCACTCTGACTGGGAGCGTTGGGAGCAGGAGCTCAAGGCCATCGGTGTGACTAACCCGCTGCAGAATTTTGAGGTCAACGCCTTCGGTCAAATTGATTTGGAGCGCAGTCACCCAGGTGGTTTTTCGCAATTTGTCACCGGGCGCCAGACTCTGCTTTCGAACTTGGTAAGAGACCCGTTAGCGTTTTCGAGGGCCCTGTCTGCTGCCCGAAGAATCAAGAATAAATCTGACCGAATTAGTGACAATTTCGGTATCGAAACCCTGTTTTTGGTCGGGGGACTAGCAAACTTTGAGGCCGATGGCTTTGACATCAACGCACCGATTTTGATGTGGCCGGTAAGCCTGATTCGCAAGGGTGACGACTATGAGGTTTCGCTCACTGGCGATGCTTCGGTAAACCCTGTGCTGGCTGAAGCTTTAGAAACCGCCTACGGCATAAAGCTGAATGCAGAAGAACTTTTAGCCCGCCAACGCGAAAGTTCAGATCTAGTTCCCGTCACTGTGCTCAACTATTTGGCCAACCTAACCGCCGATAAGGGCAATCTCGATCTTCGCCGAATTTTGGTTATTTCAAACTTCACTACTGCCGCAACTGACCTGCTGTCAGACATCTCACGCAATCAAACACCATTGCTTGCCGAACTTGCAGGCGAGCCAAAAGAAGGCCTAGAAGACATCGATGTTCCTGAACTGAACCTCGTGGTTGAGGCCGATGCCACTCAAATGCGAATCGTCGCGAGGGCCCAGGCAGGGCAGAGTTTTGCGGTTGAGACCCTGCCGGGTTGCGGATACACCCAAACGGTGGTCAACGTTGTTGCCGGCTTGGTTGATCAGGGAAAACGGGTTCTAGTCGTCGCTCCGCGTCGCCAAACTCTTGGTGAGCTGTCCGAGCGATTTGCAACGATTGGGCTACCAGGTTTGGGAATCCGCTCGGATTCCACCTGGGTTGACCTCATCTCGGCTATCTCCAGAAATGAGAAGGCTGTAAGTGCCGACTCTAAGGATGAATCAGCTGCACGGGTTGCTGCAGAGCAAAACCTTGATTCCTACTTCGATGCATTGAACTTAACCGATCCGAGTCTGGGCGTCTCGGTTGCTCGTGTACTTCGCGAACGATCGTCACTCAGCGGCATGTCTCATCCTCCGCTGACGAATGCGCGCATTGCCAAAGAGCACCTTCTGCGACACGTAGATCGCTCGGAGGCTCTGCAGCTTTTGAATGAAGCCCATGCTCTGGGCGAGTTCCGGTTTGGTCCCCAGGACACCGCTTGGTTCCAGGCCCGATTTGAATCGCCTGCCGAAGTACAGCACACCCTAAAGCTTGCCAAAAACGTTAGGGACAACGCCTACCCAAAGTTGGCGGAGCAACTTGAAACCTTTACCAACAAGGTCAATTTCAAGCCTGCGGTGAGTGTTGAGGACTGGGGTTTGTACCTCAGGCTATTTGTCGGAATTCGCGAGACTTTGGATCGATTTGTTCCAGATGTCTTTGACCGACCACTTACCGAATTGATTGCCGCCACCGCTCCCCGAAAGGGAGTCGACCGTGAGCAGCGATCAAATATGTCTGGCGGTAATCGCCGACGTTTGAAGAAACTGGCTCGGGAATACCTGCGCGCCGGCATGCACGTTGCAGACATGCACGCCTCTTTGAATCAGATTCAAGAGCAACGAGAACTCTGGCAAAAGTACTGCCTGATTCCAACTGCGCCACAGGTTCCTATCGGAATTCAAGAAGCCCAGGTGGCCTATCAGGCATTCATGGCCGACCTTGAAACCCTTCAGAGCCACATGGATCCTGAATCTGACGAGACCCCGCTGGCCAAGCTTCCGCTGTTGAAATTGCAGGCAAAGCTTGAGTCATTGGCTGAAGACTCTGAGGCACTTGAAAATCTGGGTGAACGCGCCTTGCTTGGTTCTCGTTTGCGAGAAGCCGGATTGGGGCAATTGGCCCGAAACTTAGCCAAACTTCACGTGGCTAAAGAGCACTTGGCCCAAGAGTTAGAGCAGGCCTGGTGGCAGTCCGCACTCGAAGTGTTGGTTTCCAAGGGAGGTTCGGTCCTTAGTTTTAGTGCTGAACAAATCGCTCAAAATGAAGCCGCATTTAGACGAGCCCACACCAATCAAATTGCCAACGGCGCCGCTGCCGTTGCTTCAAAATTGGCTGATAGGTGGCATGGCGCGCTCAAAGCAGATTCTGCCGAGGCTGCGTCTCTAAAGGCGCTTTTGAAAACTGGCTCAGCGGACATGTTGAAGGCCTCAACGGTTGCTCCAAAGATTTGGGCAGCTGTTGCCCCCGTTGTGATGGTTTCGCCATTTGATTTACCGAAGCATGTTTCGAAGTCGGATCGCTACGACGTGCTGATAGTCCTAGATGCCGCCGGAAGCACAGTGGCTGAAAATCTTGGTGCACTGTCTCGGGCCGATCAGGTCATTACTTTTGGCGATGACGCGGTAGCGGCGCCCGGTGGTTTTGAGATCGAAAACCGAGCGCTTCCAATTGGTCGCGAATACTCGGTGCCATCGGTGTTTGCTGAAGTGAGACGCATTTTCGGCGCTGAAGTTATTCGACGCAGCTACCGAACCACTAGCCAAACACTTGGCGATTTCATCAACCGTGAGTTTTATCAAAACCGAATTCTGTACACGCCTACCGCCGCTGAGTACTTTGGCGAGAACAATTTTGTTCTGGACGTGGTCAGTGATGGAAACCGTGCAAAAACCACCATTGAAGGCGCCACGGAAAGTTTGGACGCAGAGCTAGACCGCACGGTGGAATTGGTGTTCAATCACGCTACTTGGCACCCAGAACAGTCTCTCCTGGTAGCCAGTGCTTCAAGTGTTCACGCTGAGCGGATTAGAGCAGCAGTGCAGACTGGACTCAAGAATCGACCACAACTCGAGGAATACTTTGACTCTCACGGCCGTGAAAAATTTGAGGTCACATCGATTGCCGAGCTAAGCCACAGGGTCGCAGATCGGATAATCTTTTCGCTCGGTTACGGCAGAACCTCGCACGGGGCTGTCTTGTCAAATTTTGGGCAATTGAGTGAACCAGATGGACGCCGTTATTTGGCTAATCTACTGGTCAGTGCACGCAAGCAAATCACCCTTGTTTCTTGCTTTGGCCCGGATGACCTGCCAACCGACCGCCTGAGTAATGGTGCCGTGCTGCTGGGTGATCTATTTGCCGCAGCTACCGCTGAACGTGCGCCGATTGATATGCCGACTGATCCGATGCTCCAAGACCTTAGCCTCCGGCTCAAGAAGCTCGGCGCCCGCGTAGACCAGTCTTTTTCAAAAGAACTGCCTCTGGTTGTGGCCTATGCAAAGACCGCCGCGGTAATCGATCCAGACTGGGCCATTCCGGGGTCAACGCGAACTGAGAAGTTCCATATTCGACCAGGTTTGCTTACCTCGATGGGCTGGAAATACATCAGGGTTTATAGTTTTGAACTTTTCTCTGACCCTCAAAAACTGGCCAATCGAATTGCCGAAGAACTTGGACTGCAAATCACGCGCCGCCCTCAGCCGCTGTTCGACGCTGCAGATAAAGCGTTCGAAGACACCGATTTAGCTTGGGGTGATCGTGCTGGTTTGACCAACGACCAGCGATTGCAGCAGGATAAACCGCCGCACTGGGGATAGCTGTTTTGGGCTAGTTGCCCTTGTTTGAAGAGCCGGCAGAATCGGTGCGGTAAAAACCGCTGCCCTTGAAAGTCACGCCAACTTGGCCAAATACTTTACGAAGTTCGCCACCGCAAACAGGGCACTCCGTTAGGGCATCGTCGCTAAAGCTTTGCTGGATGTCAAAGGTGTGCTCGCATTTTTTGCAAGCGTATGAGTAAGTAGGCACGAGACTATTTTAACCGATCTGTGAAAAGCACAATCTGTGAAGGTGTAACAGCGGCGTCTACCGGATGGTCGTGACTCTCAGCCGGGATCTCCTCGAGAAGCTCGTCGTCAAAGACCACTGCGATAAGCGGCGGCGCCACTTCAAGTTTGGCTAAGGCCCGGTCGTAATAGCCTTTGCCTTTACCCAAACGCATGCCCTTTTGGTCAACGGCAAGAGCAGGAATGATGGCCAGGTCTATTCCGGCAATGGTCCCCGGTTTTCCCGTCGCTTCAGCGAAACCAAAAATTCCGGGGGTTGATTCGCCTTCAAAAATTACCCAAGTCAGTTCGCCGGATTCATGGGCTACCGGTAGGACCACTTCGATGTCGTTGTCGAGAGCCCAATCAATGAAGAGTTCTGTATCTGGTTCGGTGCCATACGGCAGATAGCAAGCAATTTTTTGAGCACCGATTGATAGGCACAGCTCAGCTAGGTGCACGTTTAGCGCAGCTGCGTGTTCTGGGTCGTAAACCGCTGAAGCACGGCGGATTTTGAGGTCATCACGCAAGGCTTGCTTTATGTTTTGTGCATCCATGGGACTAATCTTGCCATCGTGGCTACATCTTTTGGTTTCTCTCACGGCGACGTGCTCGTCCGAATTGTTCGAGTTCGCGACGCCAAGGAGCTTGAAGAACGAGTTCTGGGCAATCGTGAATGGCTTCGCCCATGGGAGGCGACTAATCCCTTTGGGCCAAACTCGTTCGAAATGCGCCACCAAATAAAGGCCCTTCGCAGGCAGATGAGCGCCAACCAGGGATTGCCGTTTGTGATCGAAATCGATGGGCGCATTGTTGGCCAACTTAATGTTTCGAATATGGTTTTTGGCTCCCTGAGCTCTGCGACGCTGGGCTATTGGGTGGTGCCAGAAGTTGCAGGTAGGGGAGTGACCCCAACGGCTGTTGCCCTGGTGATTGATTACCTATTCAGTCAACTTGGTTTGCACCGCTGTGAAATTGATATTCGACCTGAAAATGTTGCCTCGCTTCGGGTGGTTGAAAAGTTGGGTATGCGATTTGAGGGCCTCAAGGAGCGATACATTCACATCAACGGTGCATGGCGCGACCACTATTCGTTTGCCATTACGCACGAGGAAGTCGTCGGCGGTTTGTTGAATCGATGGATAAACGGCCGAACACCTACGGTTGACTACCCCTGGCTACGAGAAAATGACTCGGGTATTAAACACACCGAATTAAATGACGGCAACCTTGGCAGCTGACTCATATCTTTGAACTATGAACTTCAATGGATCCGGCGGGCTGATGCTGATGATTATCGCTGCCCTATGGATTTGGGTTTTTGTACCGTCATGGTTCAAGCGCTCTGAAGAGCGTCAAAGTGAGCGCAAGTTTGCCGGTGAAATTCGATCAGAACTTCGCGATGCAAAGCGCAACGTAACCGGCACAGTGGCAGCCCTCGCAGAGCGCAACTACCGACTGTCGGTCACTCGAAGAATTTTTGGAACCTTGCTGCTTAGCTCAATAGTTGCCGCAGGCTTTCTTTCAGTACAGGCCATCACCGATGTGAACCTGTGGTTTGCCGTTGCGGGTTGTTTGGCTGTAGCCGCACTTTCAATTGCAACGCTGCGCAAGGCGACCAAGCAGGCCAGGGCATTGGTTGCCCGCTCGCACCGAACACGGTCGGCAATCTTTACAGAAGCCTCTAGCGGAATTGGAGCAGCAAGTATTCCGGAGGATCGTGCTTGGGAGCCAAACCCACTACCGGCACCGCGTCAGCGAATTGGTGAACTTGAGACCCCGGTGCTGGCCGAGGTAATCAGTATTGAACCAACTCGCACTCTTAGCTCTCAGGAGCTTGACGAAATTTTGCGACGCCGACGCGCAAACGGATAAATACCCAGCTAGTTCACTCGAGCCTTGGCCATACAAAGCATTAGTCAAGTAAGGTTTTAGTGAATCCGAATTCTAATTTCAGGAGATTATCATGGGAATTTTTGAGACCGCTAAAAGACTTTTTAGCAAGAACGCAAAGAACATCGCAAAGGATGCAGGCAAGCTTGCCGCTGAGGTTGTCGACGAGGCTGCCAAGGTTGCAGCTGATGTAGAGAAGAAGGTTGACTCAACAGTCAAGACCGTTGAGAAGAAGGTTGCCGAAACCGCAAAGGTAGCTGAAAAGAAGACCACCGCCGCTGTACGCACTGCTGGTAAGGCTGCTACCAAGGCCACCAAGACTGCAGGCACCGCTGTTAAGAAGGCTGCAGGAACCGCAGCAAAAACTACCGCTAAGGCTGCTGCTGCAAAGCCAGCTGCCAAGCCAGCTGCGAAGCCAGCTGCCAAACCAGCTGCGAAGCCTGCCGCTAAGACCGCGGCAAAGCCAGCTGCTAAGACCGCGGCAAAGCCAGCTGCTAAGCCTGCTGCAAAGACAGCTGCTAAGACCGCTGCTAAGCCTGCCGCTAAGACCGCGGCAAAGCCAGCTGCAACCAAGGCTGCACCAAAGAAGTAAATCCAGACTCAAGCAAAAATGCCCGACCATATTGGTCGGGCATTTTTCGTATCGGTTTGGTTAGTCCTTTGAAACAACCCAGGCAGTTGCTGACTCTAAGTCTGGGTGGGCAAACTTGAAGCCGGTGCTCAAAAGTCGTTGGGCCGACATGTTTTGGCTGCACAGCAGCAACTCGTCGGCTGCTTCGCCCAAGATCAGACGAAGCGCAAATGCGGGTACCGGCAGCAGAGTTGGGCGCTTGAGGTGACGGCCGAGTGAGGCGATTATCTGCTTGCAGGTTGCCGGCTCGGGCGCTGTGAGATTGTAAGCGCCAGTTGCGGTCGGGGTCCGAATCAGGTGAAGTATGGCAGCGGCTTCATCTTGGACCGTAATCCAGGCCCACCATTGCTGACCGTTGCCAAGCGGTCCGCCCACGCCAAGTTTGATTAGTGGAAGTAGTCGGCCAAGTGCACCGAGGGCCCTGCTCATAACCATGGTGGTTCTGACCAAAACTACTCGGACGTTTGAAGGGGCCTTTAGGGCTTCCTGCTCCCAAGCGTATGCAAGGTCGCTCAAGAAGCCTGTACCTTTACCGGCATCCTCGGTTAGGACTTCATCTTTGCGATCCCCGTAAATTCCAGATGCTGAACCACTGATAAAGACTGGTGGTGGATTCTTGCACTCAGCCATCGCCCTCACCAGCGTCCTGGTCGAGTCGATTCGACTGGAGATAATCTCTTCCTTGTATTTTGAAGTCCAAGGTAATTTACCGGTAGTTGCTCCGGCTAGGTTCACAACAGCATCGATACCCTCAAGGGCAGCAGAGTCCAGAACACCAGCTTTGGGATTCCATTCAATTTCTTCAGAATTTCTGGCCTTGCGTCGAACCAATCGAAGCGGAGTGTCGCCAGAGGCTTTTAGCTTGCGCACCAGTTCGGTGCCAATTAGGCCTGACGCACCGGATATTAGGACTTTCACTGCATCTCCCTTGACTTGTTCTAACAGTCTCATACCTTTTGCACATCTTTTTATTCCGGACCTGGGCCCGTCTGGGGGTTCTTAGAATAGAGGCATGCATATTGAAACTTGGGTCTGGGTAGTAACCGTTCTGTCTTTGGTTGGTCTAATCGCTTTCGACTTGATCTACCAGTCACGCCACCCACACGAGCCAAGCTTCAAAGAGTCTGCTCTTCAGAGCATGCTGTTTATCGGTTTGGCGGTAGTCTTCGGTTGGTTTGTGGCCCAAGTTTGGGGAGGCCAGTACGGCAACGAGTTCATCGCCGGTTTTATTACCGAGAAGAGCCTGTCGGTCGACAACCTGTTTGTATTTTTGATCATTTTCAGTCAGTTCAAGGTTCCGCGCCGCCTGCAGAGTGAGGCTCTGCTTGCCGGTATCGCCATTGCGCTTGTGCTTCGTGGCCTGTTCATTGCCCTCGGTGCCGCGGCTATCGACGCCTTCAGCTGGGTTTTCTACCTATTCGGTTTCTTCCTGGTTTACACAGCGTTCATGCTGGTCTGGGATACCTTCCACGAGGCCAAAGAAGACAAGGTCCCTGGCGGATTAGTCATGAAATGGGTTCGCAAGAACTTTGCAACCGTTGATGAGTTTCACGGCTCGAAACTGGTTATCAAGCAGGACGGCAAGCGCTTCCTGACTCCTTTGCTTTTGGTCATGATCACCATCGGCACCACCGATGTGCTTTTCGCTCTTGATTCAATTCCGGCGGTCTACGGTCTAACCGATGAGGCCTACATCGTTTTCACTGCCAACGCTTTTGCACTGCTCGGTCTTCGCCAGCTCTACTTCTTGTTGAGCGGCTTGATGGAGCGCCTAAAGTACCTAGGTCTAGGTCTCTCGATCATCCTTGCTTGGATTGGTGTCAAGTTGGTGCTGCACGCTATGCACGAGAACGAACTTGCGTTCATTAATGGTGGCGAGCCAATCAAGTGGGCTCCAGAAATTAGCACTGAGCTCTCACTGAGCGTAATTCTGGTGACCTTGGTTGTAACTACCGCGCTGAGCCTCTTCGTTACCCGTAAGAAGAAAGCTTCTATCTAGCCAAATTCGTTAGGATTCAGTCCGGTTCGCGCGCCAGTGTCGAGGCTCGCGATGGCCTGCATCTCAAGCTCGGACAGTTCAAAATCGAAAACCGAGATGTTCTCAACCAGGCGATCGTAATTGCCTGTTTTAGGAATGACCAGGTTTCCGATTTGGATGTGCCAGCGCAGAATCACCTGTGCTACGGAGCGTTTGTGAGTTGTGGCAATTGCCGTAAGTACTGAGTCACCTTCGTAGCGACCGCGGCCAAGCGGAGACCAAGCTTCAGTCGCGATGCCGTGCTCACGGTTGTAGTGGCGCACCTCGGGTTGCTGAAAAGCTGGGTGCAGTTCTACCTGGTTAAGCGCTGGAACCGTCGACCCTGATTCCAGCAAAGCGTCAAGGTGATGTGGTTCGAAGTTCGAAACGCCGATGCCACGGATTTTGCCAGTGCCAAGGGCTTCTTCAAAAACCTTCCAGGTTTCTACAAACAGATTTTGGGTTGGGCACGGCCAGTGAATTAGCAGCATGTCGATGTGCCCGATGTCAAGGCGCTTGAGGCTCTCTTCAATTGCCTCGGGCGCATGCGATCGGCCCTGACGGTCATTCCAAATTTTTGTAGTTACAAAAATCTCGTCGCGGGGAATACCGCTTTTGCGAATTGCTTGGCCAACTTCAGCCTCGTTGCCGTAAAGCGCGGCGGTATCAATTCGTCGGTAGCCAACTTTGATTGCCTCGTGGACCAATTCGACGGCGGCATTCTGGCTGACCTTGTAAACGCCAAGACCTAGCTGAGGAATGCTCTGACCATTATTGAGCGTGATTTGGGGCACTGCGTTTGGTGTCATTAGCTGCTCCAAGGTCCAAAGATAGGGTTCCACTCTTCGATAACCCGCTCACCAATGAAACCGGCAATATCCAACGGGTCGTTGTCGAGAACTATGGCAAGCTCTTCGACAGATTTGGCTGACCAGATAAGGAGGGCACCCGGGGTGTCAACCTTTGGCCCACTAGCCAGTAGCGAACCGGTTGAAAAATGACCGCTCAGCCATTCCCGGTGAAGTGGGCGCACCTCTGCTAATTGCGCAGGGTCGGCTGAATAAAAGTAGGTGACCGCAAATGTAGACATGTCTTAACACTAAATCCAGCTTGGCAGCCACATGTGACCGCGCCAGAAATTGTATGGAATCAGTGTTCCGTTCCAAATCGGCAAGAAGTAAATCGTTGCTGCAAAAACGACGATCAGGTACGTGACCACCCAAAAACGGATCCTGTCGCCAGCTACAGGCTCGGCATCTCTGAGGTAAATCTGAATGACGTAAACCAGGGCCAAAATCATCCACGGCAGGAATGCGATTGCGTAAAACTGAAAAGTTGTGCGCTGCATGAAAAATAGCCACGGTACGTAACCGGCAAGAATGCCCAACAGAATCAGCCCTGCTGTCCGGTCGCGCATTTTTATGAACCAGACCAACACAAAGAACAAGGCCAGTGCTGCTGGCCACCAGATAAATGGATTGCCTAGGGCTGTAATCGCAGACGAGCAGTTCTCAGCTGCGGTGCAACCGCCGACGCCATTATTGACTCCCTCGTAAAAGAAGCTCGTTGGCCTCAGACCAAAAAGCCAGGTGAGTGGATTTGAGGCATAGGAGTGAGGTGTTACCAAACCAACATGGAAGCCATAGGAGTTCTCATGGTAGGCAATCAGTGATTCAAACCAGGTTGGTGCATACTGGCGCTGGTAGCCATCCGTGCCCAAAATCCAGCCAGTCCAACTGACGAGGTAAACCAGTGCTGCCCCCGGGGCCATCAGTGTGAAGATTCTTAGCGCCTGCTTTGCGCTGGCCGAACCCCACCCGACGGGTTGATTTTTTCTGCGCTCAAGTGCCTCACTGACAACCAGATAGAGGCCGAAGGCAACTGCAAAATAGAGCCCAGACCATTTGACTGCCATGGCGGCGCCAAGAATCAGCCCTGCACCGATTAACCACGGTCTTCTCCAGCCGATTGAATTAGTTGCCCGAGACTGTTGATCTCGAAGCACGGCATAAAAAGCCAGAAGCACAAAAAATGCCAGGATGTTGTCGAGTAGAGCTGTGCGCGACAACACGATCGCGTGGCCATCA
>JACCDZ010116685.1_pt1 | contig 17520 bp, 9 predicted proteins | sample 7449551 | NCBI WGS metagenome assembly JACCDZ01 (sample SAMN15323452, study PRJNA562643) | freshwater metagenome | isolation source: river surface water | place: USA:Blue River Watershed | collected 2017-08-18
AGTTCGACCTTCGAACCCCTGATTCCAGATAGCCAGGCAGATACTCCCTTTCTCTCAATTGGCAACACTGGAACGAAGATTGCCTTAGGAACCTCTATTGGTTCTGCCCGCTTTGGTGGGTTATAGATTTCATGCATCACGTACTCAATTAGTTCCGTATCATTTCGATCTAGCTCGCGGTCCACTACCATTCCTCTTGCTCCTCGGATTCTTCCTCGGCGGACAGAAAATAGGGCAACCGCCGCTGATAGCTCATCCCTTGCTATTCCAATGAAATCGGCATCGGTTTGGTCAGAGAGCACTACGGATGATTTCTCCAATACCTTTTCTAACGCAGCTATGTCATCTCTAAAGTTCGCGGCCGCCTCATAATTCTGTGACTCGCTCATTGCATTCATCTTCGTGCGAAGTTGTTCAACGAATTGCTCATCCCCCGAGGAAACAAAACTGCTTAGCTGTTTTGCAAGTGATTTATGGGCTGGCGGATCAATTCGACCCACGCAAGGCGCGCTGCATTTACCGATGTCTGCCAGCAGGCAGGGGCGATTACTTCGTTCAGCGCGATTGAAGATTCCCTGTGAGCAACTGCGAACTGGAAAAACCTTGAGAAGCGTGTCAAGCGTTTCGCGAACTGCCCAGGGCTGGGTGTAGGGACCAAAGTACTTCACGCCTGGGATCTCTCGATTTCTTGTGATGAAGGCCCTAGGAATCTCATCGCCCATAGAAATAGCCAGATAGGGGTAACTCTTGTCATCGCGAAATCGAATGTTGAAAGGCGGTTCAAATTCTTTGATCCAGGTGAATTCAAGTTGGAGCGCATCATATTCCGTGTTGACAATCGTCCACTTGACGTCTTTTGCTGCGGTTAGCATTCTTTGAGTTCGCTCGTGCAGCTTGTCAAAATTTCCGAAGTAGCTGGAAAGGCGTGATCGAAGGTTCTTAGCCTTCCCTACATAAAGAACTCGGCCATCTTCGCCAATAAACCGGTAGACACCTGGATTGGTCGGTATCTCAGAAGACTTAGGTTTGAAGCTGAGGTCAGCCATTGCTTAGTAGCTCAGCTAAGAACTTGCCAGTGTGGCTTGATTTGTTTTTTGCAACTTGCTCTGGCGTACCCTCGGCCACAATGGTGCCTCCGCCCGAGCCCCCTTCGGGCCCCAAGTCAATTATCCAGTCAGCGCATCTAATGACATCGAGATTGTGTTCAATGACTATTACCGTGTTACCTCGATCAACCAGGCTATTCAGTACCAGTAGAAGCTTCCTGACATCCTCAAAGTGAAGTCCGGTAGTTGGCTCGTCGAGAACGTAGATAGTTCTTCCCGTGGCTCTTCTCTGAAGTTCGGTGGCCAGCTTTACTCTTTGCGCCTCTCCTCCGGAGAGAGTCGTGGCACTCTGACCCAATCGCACGTAACCAAGTCCAACGTCTACCAAGGTATTTAGATACCTGGCAATCGAATTGATTGGAGCAAAGAACTCGGCAGCTTCACTAATTGGCATGTTCAGGACGTCGCCAATGGTCTTTCCTTTGAAGTGAACCTGTAGGGTTTCACGGTTATAGCGCGCCCCTTTGCACTCCTCGCACGTCACATAGACATCAGGAAGGAAGTTCATTTCGATGCGGATTGTTCCATCACCTGAGCAGTTTTCGCACCTTCCTCCCTTGACGTTGAAGGAGAACCGCCCCTGCTGGTAGCCTCTGACCTTTGCCTCGGGAGTATCGGCGAACAACTTTCGGATGTGATCGAATACTCCGGTATAGGTAGCGGGATTTGACCTAGGCGTTCTCCCAATTGGACCTTGGTCAACGTGAACAACCTTGTCCAGTTGATCTAGTCCCGTTATTCGAGTGTGCTTGCCGGCCACGGACTTAGAACCGTTGAGTTTGTTTGCCAAAGACTCATACAAAACATCATTGACCAGAGACGACTTACCGGAGCCGCTTACGCCAGTTACAGCAGTCATGACTCCTAGCGGGAACTCAACGTCCAAGTTCTTGAGATTGTTCTCTCTGGCGCCAACCACCTTCAGTGGCTTTCCGGTCGGCTTTCGACGCTTCTTAGGAGTATCTATTGAAATGCGACCGGATAAATAGTCGCCAGTTACTGAGTTCTTATTGGCCAAGATTGCTTCGTAAGAGCCGCTGTGGACAACCTCTCCGCCGTTTGCTCCCGCACCTGGTCCGATGTCAACAAGCCAATCGGCCGCTTTGATGGTGTCTTCATCATGCTCGACAACTATCAATGTATTTCCAAGGTCGCGTAGTTTCTCAAGTGTTTCGATGAGTCTGCGATTGTCACGCTGGTGAAGGCCGATGGAAGGCTCGTCAAGGACATACAGCACACCGGTCAGACCCGCTCCGATTTGGGTTGCAAGACGAATTCGTTGCGCCTCACCACCTGAAAGTGAACCTGCGGACCTTTCAAGCGATAGGTAATCAAGCCCAACGGCCAACAGGAAATCGAGTCTTGCTCGAATCTCTCTAAGTACCTGAGCAGCAATGGTGCTTTCACGCTTGTTGAGCTTGAGGGAATCGAAGAACGAGTGTGCCTGAGCTAGTGACATAACTGCCACATCGTGGATTGACTTTCCATGTACTTTGACAGCCAAAACTTCCGGTCGCAGTCTGGCCCCATTGCAAGCTGGGCAAGGAACTTCCCTTAAGAACTCAGACCACTTACCGCGTGCCCAGTCTGAATCCGACTCTTGGTATCTTCTTTCCACGTAAGGAAGAACTCCCTCAAAACCTGAGGTGTAGCGCATCTCTCTTCCATACTTTGATCGCCAGCGCACTTCAACTTCAAAATTGTTTCCGTAGAGAACTGCATCTTTGATTTTCTTTGGAAGTTTGTTCCATGGAGTCTTCAGGCTGAATTCGAGTTCTTTGGCAAGGCCTTGAAGCAGTCGAGTGAAATACGAATACAACCCCTTACCTTGGGTAGACCAGGGAATGATCACGCCATCGGCAATTGAACTTTCTGGATCGCCTATCACTAGCTCTGCATCGACCGCCATTTTGGTTCCTAGGCCGGTGCAATCCGGACATGCTCCAAATGGTGCATTGAATGAGAAGGTTCTTGGCTCAATTTCTGAGAGGTAAATCTCGTGTTCATTCGGACAGCTCAGCTGTTCACTGAAAGTTCGCTGCTTCTTCTGGTCCACAAAGTCGACTACGACCTTTCCGTCTGCCAGTCGCAAAGCTGTCTCCACAGAGTCGGTAATTCTGCTAACCGCATCGGGCTTGATTGCTAAGCGATCAACGACAACCGCTATGTCATGTTTGAAACTTTTCTTTAGCGGCTTCGCCTCAGAGAGGACTATGGTTTCGCCATCGACGACAACTCGTGCGTACCCTTGCGATTGAAGTGAACTGAACAGGTCTTCGAAGGTTCCCTTCTTCTGCTGCACTACCGGGGCTAGAAGTTGAAACTTTGTGCCCTCTTCCATGGCCAACAGTTGATCGACAATGGCCTGAGGGGTTTGGCGTGATATTGCCTCACCACACTCGGGACAATGCGGCACTCCAATACGGCTCCAGAGCAATCTGAGGTAATCATGGATTTCGGTAATAGTTCCAACGGTTGAGCGAGGATTACGATTCGTTGACTTTTGGTCAATCGAAACTGCAGGTGATAGCCCCTCAATAAAGTCAACATCAGGTCTATCAACCTGTCCGAGAAATTGTCTGGCGTAGGCAGAGAGCGATTCAACGTAGCGTCTCTGACCCTCGGCGAAGATAGTGTCAAAAGCTAACGATGATTTTCCTGAGCCTGATAGGCCGGTGAAAACAATTAGAGCATCACGAGGGATTTCAAGAGTTAGGTTCTTTAGATTGTGGACCCGAGCACCCCGAATCACAAGCTTGTTACTGGAAGGGGCTTGGATGCTCACTGGAGAATTCTACGCGTGCCCAGCGGCATCAAACTGGCGCAGCTCGCGCTTCAATTCGGCTATTTCATCGCGAATACGGGCGGCTAGCTCAAAGTTCAACTCGGCGGCACAGGCTCTCATTTGAGCGTCGAGCTCCATAATCGTTTGGATGAGCTGTTCTTTGCCGGCCTTGCCGATATCCTTGCGACCTCGAATTGGTGATATTGAGGTCTTTCCCTTCGGAGCCTTCCTCATCTGCTCCATCAGGACTTCTGTATCAACTTCTTCTCTCACCAAAGCATCGGTAATGTCCGCAATTTTCTTTCTCAGTGGCTGCGGATCAATGCCCTTCTCCTTGTTGTAGGCAATCTGAATTTCTCTACGTCTATTAGTTTCATCAATTGCCCGCTTCATCGAATCGGTAATTCGATCGGCATACATATGCACTTCTCCCCCGACGTTTCTGGCAGCTCGTCCAATTGTTTGAATGAGGGCCGTCGTGGAGCGCAGGAAACCCTCCTTGTCGGCATCGAGGATTGAAACGAGTGAGACCTCTGGCAGATCCAGACCCTCACGTAGAAGATTGATGCCAACTAACACGTCATAGAGCCCCTGCCGCAGTTCACGCAGTAGCTCGACGCGTCTGAGAGTGTCGACATCGGAGTGCATGTATCTAACCCTTATCCCCATCTCAGTCAGATAGTCAGTGACTTCCTCCGCGAGACGCTTGGTGAGAGTTGTAACAAGAACACGTTCATTTCGGTCGGTTCGAAGTCTGATTTGCTCCATCAGGTCATCGATTTGTCCCTTTGACGGCTTCACAACAATCTTCGGGTCCACTAGTCCTGTTGGACGAATGATCTGCTCGACAACCCCATCCGACAAATCAAGTTCATACTGAGCCGGGGTAGCTGAGAGGTAGACAGTTTGACCTGTTCTGGCAAGAAACTCATCAAATCTAAGAGGGCGATTATCAAGCGCGGAGGGCAACCTAAACCCATACTCGACCAGGGTTCTCTTTCTAGATCGGTCTCCGTTATGCATGGCCCTTATTTGAGGAATGGTGACATGGGACTCGTCGATAACGGTCAGAAAGTCCTCCGGGAAATAGTCCAACAAACAGGCTGGTGGTTCACCCTGCGCTCTTCCGTCGATATGACGCGAATAGTTTTCGATTCCTGAGCAAAAGCCAAGTTCTTTTATCATTTCAAGATCAAATGTGGTGCGCATTTTGATGCGCTGTGCCTCTAGAAGCTTTCCTTGTTTTTCAAGCTCTCGATATCTAGCCTCTAGCTCTTCCTCAATAGCCTCAATTGCTCGGCCCATCTGCTCAGCAGGTGCTACATAGTAAGAAGCCGGATAAATAGCAACGGACTGCCTGTCCATCAGAATTTCCCCGGTAAGAGGGTTTATCCGATAAATCTTTTCGATTTCATCACCAAAAAATTCAATTCGAGTAGCTTCTTGGTCGTAAATTGCGATGACTTCTACCGTGTCGCCTTTGACCCGGAAATTGCCTCTGGTGAAATCAATGTCATTTCTCTGGTACTGGATGTTCACAAGCCCGCGGATTAGCTCATCGCGGTCAATTTTCTGCCCGACTCGAAGAGGGAGTGATTGTGCAAGGTATTCCTTCGGGGCTCCAAGACCATAGATGCATGACACCGTCGCAACGACAATCACGTCTCTTCTGCTCAGCAAGGACATAGTTGCGGAGTATCTAAGTCGCTCAACCTCCTCGTTGATTGTGGAGTCCTTCTCGATGAAGGTGTCGGTCTGAGGGACATAAGCCTCAGGTTGGTAGTAGTCGTAGTAGCTGACGAAATACTCAACAGCGTTTTCCGGAAATAGCTCCCGTAATTCGCTAGCGAGCTGCGCTGCGAGGGTCTTATTGTGAGCAATGACAAGGGTTGGTCGTTGCAGCCTCTCCACTAGCCAGGCTGTTGTTGCAGACTTTCCGGTTCCAGTTGCACCAAGCAGAACAACATCCCGCTCCCCCGCACGAATTCTTTTCTCGAGCTCATCAATTGCCTTGGGTTGATCACCAGAGGGTTGAAACTCGCTAATTACCTTGAATGGCTTGGAATCATCCACTTGTGATTTCCTCAAACAGGCGTTGAGCGCGAACCCTCAGCTCCTCCATAGAACAGTTTGAATCAAGGACGTAATCCGCAACTTTCTCTCGCTCCTGATCAGTGGCTTGAGCAGAAATACGGTTTCTGGCGTCCTGTTCGCTCATTCCTCTTGCAATCAAGCGCTCAACCCTCACAGATTCGGGGCAACTGATAGTCACCACAGCATCAAATTCAAGGGGCGACTTAGTCTCAACCAGTAAAGGGATGGTGTAGACCACGATGCCCTCTGTTCGTTCTCTCTTCTCTTTGGCCAGTTGCTGGATCAAAGGGTGCAACACTTGCTCCACTTTGGTTCTTACCTCAGGGCTTGTGAAAGTGATTGCAGCAAGTTTGGATCGATCTAACTGCCCATCTGAGGTCAAGATCTCTTCACCAAGAATTTGAACTAAAGTTTCCAACCCCACCGAGCCTGGCTTGACGACCTCGCGAGCGAGAATGTCAGCGTCAATCTCAGTTGCGCCGAGTTTTGTCCACTCGGCGGCAACAGTTGATTTACCAGAGCCTATTCCTCCGGTTAGTGCAATTAGCATCTATCCAGAATAGGACTGTTTGACGTTGTTACTTGTCTTCAGCTAGCTGGTCTTTGAGAGAAGCCAGTGACTCGTCTTGTGACAAGGAACCCTCAGGCGCGCTTTCAGGAGCAGCTGGGACCGCGTCTGGCAGATTTGCAAGCTTTTCACGCATTGCCTTCACCTGAGTCTTGTGGAGATCCCAACGCTGGTGAGCCTCTGCATAGTCTGCTTCCCACTTAGTTCTAGCCTCTTCGTATCCTGGCTTCCATTCGTTGGTAGCAGGGTCGAATCCTTCTGGGTAGCGGTAGTTTCCGCTCTCGTCGTAGTCAGCAGCCATGCCATAGAGAACAGGGTTGAAGTCAGTGCCGGCTGGGTCAACTTCATCCACTGCTTGCTTTAGCGACAATGAAATTCTGCGACGCTCAAGGTCGATGTCAATCAGCTTGACAAATACGTCCTGATTTACAGTTACAACCTGGTCTGCGTGCTCAACGTGCTTGGAGGATAGCTCAGAGATGTGAACGAGTCCCTCGATACCATCTGCTACACGAACAAATGCTCCGAATGGCACGATCTTGGTGACCTTGCCAGGAATGTATTGACCAATTGCGTGAGTTCTTGCGAATACCTGCCATGGGTCTTCCTGAGTTGCCTTCAGAGATAGAGAGACTCGCTCACGGTCTGAATCAACCTCCAGAACCTCAACAGTTACTTCCTGGCCAACCTCGACTACCTCGCTTGCGTGTTCAACGTGCTTCCAGCTCAGCTCGGATACGTGGACAAGGCCATCTACTCCGCCTAGGTCAATAAATGCACCAAAGTTCACGATGGAAGAAACAACACCAGTTCTGATCTGACCCTTTGCAAGGTCGTTCAGCATGGTGGTTCTGCTCTCACTCTGGCTCTGCTCAAGCAGCGCACGTCTAGAAAGCACCACGTTGTTGCGGTTCTTGTCCAGCTCCAAAATCTTTGCCTCAACCTCGGTGCCAAGGTATGGACCTAGGTCTCTGACTCTGCGCAGTTCAATAAGTGATGCTGGTAGGAAGCCTCGTAGTCCGATGTCGACAATCACGCCACCCTTGACAACTTCAATAACGGTTCCCTTGACGATTCCGTCCGCTTCCTTGATCTTCTCAACATCGCCCCAAGCGCGCTCGTATTGTGCTCGCTTCTTGCTCAGGATCAGTCGGCCTTCTTTGTCTTCCTTCTGAAGAACTAGAGCTTCAATTGATTCGCCGACCTTGACAATGTCGTTTGGGTTGGCGTCTTGTCTAATGGAAAGCTCGCGAAGAGGAATTACACCCTCGGTCTTGTATCCGACATCTAGTAGTACTTCGTCGCGATCGATTTTCACGACGGTGCCGGCGATCAGATCGCCATCATTGAAAAATTTGAGAGTTGCTTCGACCGCTGCTAGAAAATCCTCCTGAGAGCCGATGTCGTTGACTGCTACTTGCTTTGTGCCTGCGGTCGATTTGGTTGCCATATGTGTGGTTACTCCACTTTTTATACTCAGGTCGTGCTCATCCAAAGGTTTAGATTTGGCTAGCCCGACGAACGGACAGGGAAAGCGCCCTAGGACGCCTGGGCAAGCCTAGCGGGATTATTAGTGACCCGCCAGCTCCCAATTGGGACCCACGCCAACGTGAACGTCCACCGGGACGGAGAGTTGGGCAACCGACTTCATGCTCTCAACGGCAAGAATCTTGACTTGCTCCAACTCATCTGGGGCCACCTCAAATACCAGCTCATCGTGCACCTGCAGGAGCAGTCGTGATTTCAAGCCCTCTGAGGTCAGTCGACGATCGGCCTCGATCATGGCGAGCTTCATAATGTCGGCAGCGGTGCCCTGAATCGGAGCATTTAGAGCCGCACGGCGCGCATTCTCTCTAACCTGAAAGACCTTCGAATTGAGGTCAGCGAATGGTCGCCGGCGACCGTAGACCGTCTCAGTGTAGCCGTCGGTTCTAGCCTGTTGGACCACGTGATCTAGGTAGCGCTTGACGCCACCAAACCGAGCGAAATAGTCAGCCATCAACTGCTTGGCCTCAGCTTTAGAAATCTTCAGCTGTCGAGCAAGACCAAATTCACTCAAGCCGTAGACAAGCCCATAGCTCATGGCCTTTACCTTTGAACGCATCGCTGAATCGACTTCACTGGGCTTTACTCCATAGATTCGGCTTCCTACGTAGTTGTGAAGATCTTCGCCAGCTCTAAACGCCTCAATCAGCCCAGCATCTTCGCTGAGGTGGGCCATGATTCTCATCTCAATTTGCGAGTAGTCAGCTGTCAAAAGCTCTTTGTAACCTGACCCTGCAACAAATGCGCTGCGTAGTTTCTGTCCACGCTCCGTTTTTATTGGAATGTTCTGCAGGTTTGGATTCTCGCTACTCAACCGACCGGTGCTGGTGCCAGTTTGGAGATAGCTCGTATGAATCCGACCATCGGATTCAATGGCATTGAGCAGAGTCTCAGCCATTTGTCTAATTTTTGTTACGTCTCGATGGGTAAGAAGTTTCTCAAGGAATGGGTGGCCAGTTTGCTCAAGTAGGTCGGCTAATGCCTCTGCATTTGTTGAGTAACCTGTTTTAACTGTCTTGGTTCCTTCAAATCCCAATTCTTCAAACAGAACCACTTGCAGCTGCTTAGGGCTAGCAAGATTCACCTCATGACCGATTATCTTGTAGGCCTCATGAGCAATCGCCTCTACTTCGCTGCTGAGAGATTCAAATTGCTCCTGCAAATTGCGTCGATCTATTGCGATACCGACAGACTCCATCTTCGCTAAAACGTATGACGATGGAAGTTCAATTTGCTTGTAAACCGTCTCTCTCGCTGCCTGCGAGAGCTTGGGAAGAAGATGGTCACTAAGCACAGCGGCTCCCCACGCATCAAGCGATGGGGACGATTCAGTAAACAACTCGTTATCATCGGGCCTTGCAAGGTCTATACCGACTTGCTCGCGAAGAAGATCTGCAAGTTCATAAGATCTCAAAGTCGGATCAATGAGGTAGCTAACCAGGAGCGAGTCGCTTGCGAATACTCTGGATGAAAGCCCCAATTCAATTAGCTTGCGGGAGAACTCCTTTGCATCAAAGACACCAAACTCTTTGTCTCTGAGCAGATCCAAGACTTTCTCTGCCTGCCTTCCATCCCAGTCCAGTCTGAGGTTGACTTTTGCCAGTCCAAGCCCAATTAGCTTTCCATCTGCAACTTGAATAGAAGTAAATGCACTTGCCTCAAGATGCTTGGAGATTTCCTCTATTGGAGCAATACGAACCTCGGGTTGCTCGTAGGTTGCAAAGGTGTCTTGACTCTCTTCGAGCTCCTCTTCAACTTCCGCTTTGATTACTGGAATCTGCTTGCCGTTTGTTCCTCGCAGTTTTATGACCCTGGTTAGAAGGGTTCGGAAATTGAGTTTTGCGAATACGGCCTTAACTTCATCTTCATTAACCGGACCTATAGCTAGGTCTTGCAAACCAAACTCAAATTGAAGGTCCCTGACTAGATTGTTCAGTCTTCTGTTGCGGATTGCCAAGTCTTTCTGGGCCCGAAGGTTCTCCCCAACCTTGCCTGTGATTTGATCGGCTGAATCTAGAATCGACTGCAAATCCCCATAGCTCTGAAGCCACTTTGCAGCTGTCTTTGGGCCTACACCAGCAACACCTGGAAGGTTGTCCGATGTTTCGCCAACCAGAGCAGCTAGGTCTTGATACTGCTTAGCTGTAACTCCGTACTTGTCTAAAACCGCTTGGTTGTCCATCCTGGCAAGGTTTAGAACACCTTTTACCGGATAGAGAATCGTTGTCTGGTCACTGATTAGTTGGAAAGTGTCGCGGTCTCCCGAGACGATCAAGACGTCAAAGCCAGCTTGCTCCCCTTGTCTGGCGAGTGAGGCAATTAGATCGTCTGCTTCATATCCGTCGCGCGAAACGGATGTAATTCTCATGGCACCGAGGGCTTCAACCAGCAGCTCGGTTTGCCCGATGAACTCCTCGGGTGTCTCGCCACGGGTGCCTTTGTACTCTGGATATTCCTTGGTTCGGAAGCTTTCCCTTGAAACATCGAATGTTACACAGACGTGGGTAGGTTTCTCGTTCTCCAGCAGAGTCAACAGCATGGAGATAAATCCGTGAACGGCATTGGTGTGTTGGCCCGCTTGATTCTTGAAGCTATCGGGGTTCAAAGCATAGAAAGCTCTAAAAGCCAACGAGTGCCCATCGATAAGTAGCAAGGTAGGCTTTTGGCTTGCGGACATACGGCTAGCCTACTTCGGTTGGAGATTCTATGGATAACATCGTCAGCTCGGCACAAGCACTCGAAGTGATGAAACAGCGCGGACTGGGTGCGCTTGCAGATCGCATGGGCATAAAGCTTTTGGAACTCAGCGCCGAGCGAGCGGTTGCTACCATGCCGGTTGAGGGAAACACTCAGCCAATCGGCCTGCTCCATGGCGGAGCCCACGTCGTCCTAGCCGAATCGCTTGGAAGTTTTGCTGCCAATGTCTTTGCGCACCCTTGGGGTTACGCGGTGGGAATTGAGATTAATGCGTCTCACCACGCGTCGGTCAAACAAGGAATTGTTACGGGTACTTGCACTGCCGTAAAACTAGGTAAGACGCTCTGCACCCATGAAATCAAAGTGACCGACGAAAATGGACAGCTTTTGTCAACGGTGCGGATTACGAATTTTCTTCGTCCGAAGCCGACTTCTGACCAAGCTGGTCAATAACCGCTTTCGCGACCTGGGCCATAGATAGTCTTCTGTCCATCGAAGCTTTTTGGATCCATCGAAATGCGTCCGGTTCCGAAAGTTTCATTTTGGACATGAGCAAGCCCTTGGCGCGATCCATAAGTTTTCTTGTTTCAAGCCGGTCTGACAGATCCGCTATTTCTTGTTCAAGAGCAGCAATCTCTTCACTTCTTGCAATAGCAATCTGAATAGCAGGAATAAGGTCGGAAGGCTTAAAGGGTTTTGTGATGTAGGCCATGGCTCCTGCCTCAGTCGCCTGATTCACGAGCTCCGATTGGGAAAAAGCAGTCAAAAGAACAACCGGAATTTTTAGTTCTGTTAACTTCTCTGCCGCCGATATTCCATCAAGCTTCGGCATCTTGATGTCCATTACAACGACATCTGGTTTTAGCGTTTGAGCCAGCTCCAGGGCTTCTTCCCCATCGCTCGCCTCGCCGACAACCTCAAACTCAGCTTCCTTGAGCGTGGCTACAACGTCCATCCGAATCAGCGATTCGTCCTCGGCTACTAGAACGCGTAAAGCTTGCATGCTGCTACTTTAGCCAAATCTCAATCCACTACAATTGCCAGGACCGGCCGGAATGGCGGAACGGCAGACGCGGCGCACTCAAAATGCGTTGTCCGAAAGGGCGTGTGGGTTCAAATCCCACTTCCGGCACAGTTAGTTAGCGTATCCAGGGGCGGCGTTGTGGACAGCATCGCCAACCCTGTGAACTCTTAGCGAGTTGGTTGATCCTGGGATGCCTGGTGGTGAGCCCGCGACGACGATAACCTCATCTCCCAGCTTGCACTTTCCGCTCTCCAGAACCATCTCGTCTACCTGCTTAATCATTTGATCGGTGTGTAGAACGTGCTCAGCCAGAAATGTTGTGGCACCCCAAACCAGAGCCAGATTTCTTCTGACATGCTCATTTGGAGTGAACGCGAGAACCGGAATTCTTGATCGCAGGCGGCTTACACGGCGCAGGGTGTCTCCGCTTTCGGTGAAGACGCAGACGTATTTGCTACCCAGCAGATCTGCAATGTCGAGCGCAGCCTTCACCACGGCCCCGGAGTGCGTGTGAGGCTTGGTTCCAAGGCTTGGGATTCTTTCGAGACCATTCTCCTCAGTTGACTCGATGATTCGAGCCATGGTTGCAACCGTCTCGACCGGATACTTTCCAACCGATGTCTCTCCGGAAAGCATTAGAGCATCGGCGCCATCTAAAACTGCGTTTGCGACGTCCGAAGCTTCAGCTCTGGTCGGTCTACTGTTTTCAATCATGCTCTCCAGCATTTGGGTAGCAACAATTACAGGCTTAGCCCATCGACGTGCCAATTCAACGGCTCGTTTTTGAACAAGAGGAACCTGCTCAAGCGGAAGCTCGACACCAAGGTCACCGCGGGCAACCATGATGCCATCAAACGCGTCGACAATTTCCTCTAGCGCTTCAACTGCCTGAGGCTTTTCAATCTTCGCTATAACCGGCACGAAACGGTTCTCTTCGCGCATAATCTCATGTGCACGAGCCACATCTTTTGCTGATCTAACGAAGCTGAGAGCAATCAGGTCAGCTCCGATTTTCAGTGCCCATCGGAGATCCTGCTCATCCTTCTCGCTCATCGCGGGCACGTTAACCGCAACTCCGGGGAGGTTGATCCCCTTGTTGTTGGATATCGGTCCGCCAATCTCGACTTCGCAAACTACTCGATCCTTTTGGACACTTTTTGCGCGCAGTGCAATTCGGCCGTCGTCAATCAGAAGCGGGTCGCCAGGCTTTACATCCTGCGGAAGCCCCTTGTAGGTGGTTCCACAAATCGAGGCATCCCCTTCGATTTCCGCAGTTGTAATTGTGAACTCTTGACCAACCGAGAGCTCTTCTTTGCCATTCTTGAATTTTGTAAGCCTAATTTTTGGCCCCTGCAGATCAACCAGAATTCCAACTGGCTTTCTAAGCTCATCGGCTGCCCTACGAATGTTGTTATAGGAAGCATCGTGCACCGAGTAGTCGCCGTGGGAGAGATTCAGCCTGGCAACGTCCACACCGGCAGCAATAACAGCCTTAGTTACTGAATAGTCGCTAACGGCTGGGCCGAAAGTGGCCACGATTTTGGCTCTTCTCATCTATTTCCTTCTTAGCTGTAAACCGAAATTGGTTGATCAGTTGGCTTTACTGGGAAAGGCAGCTCTGTCTCGCCTTCGAGATACTCATCAACCGCGGAGGCGGCTGCGCGTCCCTCTGCTATTGCCCAGACTACTAGGCTCGCGCCTCGACCAGCATCACCAGCGACGAAGATTCCATTTCCTGCGTGATACTTGCTGTCTCTCACCAAGTTTCCCCGCTCAGCGGACAGTCCGGCCTGACGGACAATCTCGCCGAATTCAGTTCCTTGATAGCCGAGGGCAAGTAAAACAAGGTCAGCTGGAATTACTCGTTCAGTTCCAGGCTTCGGCAATCTCTTTCCATCGACAAACTCTGTGTCCGCCACTTTTACACCTGTGACTCGTCCAGCTTCTCCCACAAATTCAACTGTGGAGTGGAGATACTTTCTCTCACCAAATTCCTCGTGCGCAGACTGTACCTCGAACACGTTAGGCACTGTTGGCCAAGGCATTTCCGGCGTTCTGTCTTCGGGCGGCATAACGCCAATTGCCAAAGTCGTAACACTGAGCGCTCCCTGCCTGGTAGCAGTGCCTAGGCAGTCGGCACCAGTGTCCCCACCGCCCAAAATCACTACATGCTTGCCTGATGCAACCAGTTGATTGTCAACCAGATCGCCGGCAACGACCTTGTTTGCCTGGGTTAGATATGGCATCGCAAATTCAATTCCGGCAAGTTCTCGACCTGGAACAGAGATATCTCTTGGAACAAGGGCCCCAGTAGCAATAACTACTGCGTCATATCTTTTCCGAAGTTCTTCCCAAGTGATGTCAACACCGATGTTCACGCCTGTGCGGAACCTAGTTCCCTCGGCCTCCATCTGGTGAATTCTTCGATCAATGTGATGCTTTTCCATTTTGAAGTCTGGGATTCCATACCTGAGCAATCCACCAATTCGATCATCACGTTCAAAAACTGCTACCGTGTGTCCAGCTCTGGTGAGCTGCTGCGCTGCTGCCAGTCCAGCTGGGCCACTACCTACAACCGCAACGGTCTTTCCAGTAAGTCGATCTGGCACTTGGGGCAAAACAAAGCCTTTGTCAAAGGCGTCATCGATGATGCTGACTTCAATTTCTTTGATAGTCACTGCAGGCTGATTAATACCCAGCACGCACGCGTCCTCGCATGGAGCCGGACAAATTCGACCCGTGAATTCCGGGAAGTTGTTCGTTGCGTGCAGGCGATCAATTGCCTCTTTGCCGCGACCTCTATGCGTAAGATCGTTCCACTCAGGTATCAGGTTTCCAAGTGGGCAGCCTTGGTGACAGAAGGGAATGCCGCAATCCATGCATCTTGAGGCCTGGCGCTTAACGACCTCTGAATTACGCTCAGCGTAAACCTCTTTCCAGTCCTTGATTCGAACTGGGACGGGTCTTCGTGGCGCAGTTTCGCGCTCAGTTATTTTGATAAAGCCTCTTGGATCAGCCATTGATGACCTCCAGAATCTTGGTCCAAACTTCTTGACCGTCGCTTTCAAACCCTTGTTCCATGGCTTGAGCTTGTATCTGCATCACCCTTGCGTAATCCCTCGGCAGAATCTTTGTGAAATTCCTTGCCTCAGCATCAAAGTTATCCAGGATTGCTCTTGCTACAGAAGAAGAAGTTTCAGCCAGGTGCTTTTCTAACAGATTCCTCAGCTCTTCAGCATCCTCACCCTGGACTGGCTGAAGTGAAATCTCGCGGGTCTGGAGGGCTTCTCTGTTCACTCTGGATTCAGACAGTTTGTAAACATAGGCAATACCGCCACTCATACCTGCGGCCAGATTGATGCCGGTTCGACCAAGAATTACTGCTCGACCACCAGTCATGTATTCAAGAGCATGATCCCCGACTCCCTCTACAACGGCACTCGCGCCAGAGTTTCGCACCAGGAATCGCTCTCCAACAATACCGTTGAGGTAAATCTCTCCGGATGTCGCGCCGTAGCCGATCACATTTCCCGCAATTACGTTTTCGCTGGCAACAAAACCACTGCCTGCAGGTGGTCTAACAACAATCAATCCACCAGAGAGACCCTTTGCTACATAGTCATTGCAGTCGCCCTCTACGACAATCTTGATGCCCCGTGGAATGAAGGCGCCCAGCGATTGCCCGGCACTTCCACGCAAATGAAGTTCAAGCGTTGCAGGCTCTAGGCCAGCTGCTCCCCATTTCTTGGTCAGTTCGTTGCCAAGCATCGTTCCAATTGCTTGGTTTGTGTTGTTGATTTCCTTTTCGATTAGAACTGGCTTTCCGTAGATCAAAGCTGGAGCAGCCTCGGTAATGTGAGGAAAGTCGAAATGAGACTCTAGGTTGTGCTGCTGCACTGTCGTTGACTTCAACGAGGAGTGCGCTCCAATGTCTTTGGCAGCGAATATCGGCGACAGATCCATGCCATCTGCTTTCCAGTGACGGATGGCCTTGTTTGCGTTCAGTAGTTCAACGTGCCCAATAGCCTCAGAAAGAGTTCTAAAACCGAGCATCGCCAGATACTCCCGCACTTCTTCGGCTAGGAACTCAAAGAAATTAACGACGTGCTCTGCCTGCCCTCTGAATCTTGCTCTGAGGTCAGGGTTTTGGGTGGCAACGCCCACCGGACAAGTATCCAAGTGGCAAACTCTCATCAAAATGCAACCCTCGACAACAAGTGGGGCCGTTGCAAAACCGTATTCTTCAGCTCCTAGCAGCGCAGCAATAATGACATCGCGACCAGTCTTCATCTGGCCATCAACCTGAACGACTATGCGATCCCTAAGACCATTCAGCAACAATGTCTGCTGAGCTTCTGCAAGGCCTAGCTCCCATGGCGTTCCTGCGTGCTTGAGAGAATTCAGCGGGCTTGCTCCAGTACCTCCGTCATGACCGGAGATCAGAACAACATCCGCTTTTGCCTTGGCAACACCGGCGGCAACCGTTCCAACGCCAAATTGGCTCACGAGTTTGACGTTGATACGTGCTGAGCGATTCGCTCTCTTTAGATCAAAGATCAGTTGCTTCAAATCTTCAATCGAATAGATGTCATGGTGTGGTGGTGGTGAAATCAGGCCTACACCCGGTGTTGAGTGTCTCAGATCGGCAATCCAAGGGTAGACCTTGTTTGGCGGAAGCTGCCCGCCCTCACCCGGTTTTGCTCCCTGCGCCATCTTTATCTGGATGTCATCAGCATGCGTGAGGTACATCGAAGTAACGCCGAACCGCCCGGAAGCTACTTGCTTCACAGCTGACCTGCGCTCCGGGTCGAGCAGTCTTTCTTGTGACTCTCCCCCTTCGCCAGTATTGCTCTTCGCTCCAAGACGATTCATAGCAATGGCTAATGTCTCGTGTGCCTCTGGAGATATCGCACCCATCGACATAGCACCAGTGGAGAATCTCTTCACAATCTCTGAGACAGGCTCAACGTCTTCAATAGGGATCGAAGTTCGACCTTGCAAGTTGAACTCGAAAAGGCCACGCAGCGTCATCAATCTCTCCGATTGATCATCTATGGCCTTGGTGTACTGCTTGAAGATGTCATAGCGCCTTGACTTGGTTGAGTGCTGAAGCTTGAAAACTGTCTCAGGGTTGAATAGATGCGGTGGCCCCTCACGGCGCCACTTCATCTCTCCTCCAACTTCCAACGGCAGGTGGGCCCTGGTGGCACCTTCGAGTGGATAAGCAGCTCGGTGTCTTTGCTCGATTTCCTGAGCGATTATTTCGATGCTCACGCCGCCAAGCTTTGAAATAGTTCCAGTGAAGTACTTATCGACGAGTTCTTGTGACAGGCCGATTGCCTCGAAAGTCTGGGCTGCGGCGTAGGAGGCGACAGTTGAAATACCCATCTTGCTCATGATCTTGAGCACGCCCTTGCCGAGGGCCTTAATCATGTTCTTAGCCGAGCGCTCGAGAGTGATTCCAGAGATTATGCCTCGGACAACAAGATCCTCTGCCGTCTCAAGGGCGAGGTATGGGTTTATCGCGGAAGCGCCATAACCAATTAGTGTCGCCATGTGGTGCACATCTCTCGCATCACCACACTCAACAACTAGACCGACCATCATGCGGTCGCCCTTGCGAATCAAGTGGTGGTGAATAGCCGAGAGGCTCAGTAGGGAGGGAATAGGCGCAAGTTCGCGATTGGAATCCCGATCCGAT
>JACCDZ010078147.1_pt1 | contig 17519 bp, 11 predicted proteins | sample 7449551 | NCBI WGS metagenome assembly JACCDZ01 (sample SAMN15323452, study PRJNA562643) | freshwater metagenome | isolation source: river surface water | place: USA:Blue River Watershed | collected 2017-08-18
CCGAATACGCCGAGCGCGAGCATCTGCTTTGGCGAGAGCTGAGGATCGAATTCAGGATCGAAATCCTTGCCTTCGCGAGCGACGAGCTCGTACGAATACCCTTTCTGCATCTTGTCCGCTACCTTCACGATCCTGGCTTCAGCCTTGCCGGCTGCCCGCTTCGTCGGAGTGCCTGCTTTCGGTTTTTTTATCATATGCTTTGAAAAAGTATACCATCATTCCGAGCCTTGCGCGTCAACCCTTTTGCATGCGAGGACTCTGATATAATGGCAAAATTACACGCGTTTGAACTAATCAATTCGAGGAATATGTACGATCTCATCATCATCGGCGGAGGACCAGCAGGAGTAGCGGCAGGAGTCTATGCGAGCAGAAAGAAGCTCAAGACGCTCTTTCTCACTGAATCATTCGGCGGACAGAGCGTCGTGTCCGACGGCATCGAAAACTGGATCGGCACGATCAAGATATCCGGAGCGGATCTCGCGAAGAGCCTCGAAAGCCACCTTCGCGCATATGCCGGCGATGTCGTGGAGATCAAGACCGGCTCTCGGGCCAAGAGCATCGAGAGAGCCCCAGCCGAGTCAGGCGCCTCTGCCCCCGACGCATTCCGGGTAACCCTTCAGCCGAAAAAAGGCGCGACCGAAGAAGAGTCATTCGTCACGCAGGCGGTATTGATCGCGACAGGAAGCAAGCGCCGCAAGCTCGATGCCATCGGAGCGGACCGATTCGAGCACAAGGGCCTCACCTATTGCGCCACATGCGACGGGCCGGTATTTGCGGACCAGGACGTCGTGGTAGTCGGAGGCGGCAATGCGGCATTCGAGAGCGCGGCGCAGCTTGCCGCATACTGCAAGTCAGTGACGATCATCAATAGGAGCGGCACATTTCGAGCCGACCCCGTGACCGTCGAGAAGATCCTCGCCAAGCCGAACGTGAGCGCCATCACCGATACGATCATCGAGGAGGTCACGGGAGACGCCTTCGTGAGCGGCATCAGGATCAAGAATGCCAAGACTGGCAAATCGCGCGACATGGCAACCACGGGAGTTTTCATAGAGATAGGACTGCTTCCGAATACTGACTTTGCAAAAGACATCGTGGAGAGAGACGAGTACGACAAGGTCAAAGTAGACCATCGCACGCAATCGACATCCGTCCCTGGAATCTGGGCCGCCGGAGACTGCACCGACGGGCTCTATCACCAAAACAACATTGCCGCAGGAGATGCGGTCAAAGCGCTCGAGGACGTATACGCATATATCAGCAAGAGATAGCCATGCTCACAACGAGACTTCGGTCCGGCCTTCTCGTCCCTGTTCGTGCGCCCGCAATAAAAAAGGCCACCCTGCCATGCTCGGTAGCCGTTTTTTTATTGTGGGCGATAGAGGACTCGAACCTCTGGCATCAACAACGTCAATGTTGCGCTCTACCAACTGAGCTAATCGCCCGATGCGAACGAAATGAATATTACTACAAACCTCGGGATAAATAAAGCACCCCGCCGAATATTGACTTTGCAAGCATTTAATTGTTATATAAACCAGGATGCGCCCATGCGCACAAAACCAGCACAAAAAAATGAAAAACCAGAACAAAGACAGAAACGATGGGGCACATCCGAGCCCTGGGACATTCAGGCGTGCCAGCGTCTTGATACCGAGCAGCTTCATCGCCACCTTGGCAGCCAATACGGGCACAGTCGGACCGGAGAAGCCACGGGATGCCCTGCAGCCTCCGGACGAGCGGCACGTCCCGCAAGCTGACGCCAAGGCGCCGATCAAGCCGATTCCGGTACCCGTAGCGCGGCCTTCATCCGCACAAGAGACACCGACAGAAAATTAACGTCGGAAGCCAAAGAAGCGCCATAAATGACGTCTCTCCCCACCCTGCAACATCGAGTCGGCGGCCGCAAACGGCCGCCGACTTTTCATATGATGGCCGGACGCGGTCAGTTGATTTTTTGCGAAATATTTAATATACTGCGGGCTATTCCGTCAATACCCTGGCTGCATTTGCGGCCTCGGGGACTTGGCACGGAAATGGCCCTATCGTCTATCGGTTAGGACAGCAGGTTTTCAATCTGTTAAGCCGGGTTCAACTCCCGGTAGGGTCACCTTCAACAGCTAGCACGTGTAGCATCAAAAATAGCCCTTTCAGGGGCTATTTTTGATGTCAGTGCAAATAGGCTTAAATTGTGTAATATTAAGGATATGTTATTAACTAAGACCAACTTTCTCACATGCCTTGATTGTGCAAAAAATGCATGGCTTAAAATACACAACCCTGAAGTCTACAAAAAGTACCCATTGTCTTCTTTTGAGTTAAATATCATTGATACTGGTAATAAAATTGACGAACTCGCAAGAGGTCTTTTTCCAAACGGAGTTATCGTAGAATCTCGTGAAGATACAGATCTTACAAAAAGACTTATGACGGAAAAAACTCAGGTAATCTATCAACCAGTTTTTGCTACTGATAAGGTTATTACTGCATGCGATATTCTAGTCTTAAATTCAGTCACCAATTTGTATGACCTTTATGAAGTAAAATCATCAACAGCCTCTGAAGAAAATGGAGGGAGGAAAACCGATGAATACCTCATCGATATTGCTTTCCAGAAAAATATTCTTGATGAGCTAGGTATTCAAGTTGGGAACCTTAACTTAATTCGTATAAACAAAGAGTATGTTCGATCTGGGGATATAAACATACATGAACTATTTCTAACTGAAGATGTAACGGGGCAGGTTAGCGAAATACTTGAAAACGTAAGAGGTCAAATGGATGGTGCTTATGAACTATTGTCCAAAGAGATTGAACCTAAGGGGCATTGTGATTGTATTATCAAAGGCAAAAATTCACATTGCACAACTTCTAAATATTCAAATCATGATTTGCCTGAATACTCAGTCCATTCAATTTCTCGTATAAATAAGAAGAAACTAATCGATTTAGTTGATAGTGGCATCTTGAACATTCATGATGTTCCAAAAGACTTTGAATTATCTGAAAACCAGCGACGACAAGTCGATACGGCACAGTCAGGAAAGGAATATATTGATGAAAGTGGAATATCAAAATTTTTGCAAACTATGGAGTACCCACTTGCTTTTTTGGACTATGAGACTTATCCGTCCGCAATACCAAAATACAACGGCTACAGACCCTACGAACAAATTCCGTTCCAATTTTCTCTTCATGTGATTGAATCTCCAGGTAGTGAAGTTGTTCATTATGATTTTTTATATACAGATGAAGGTTGTCCCGATGAACAATTTGCTCAAGTGTTGCAAAAACACCTTCCGAAAATTGGAAGTGTTGTTGTGTGGAGTCAAAGATTTGAAAAGAGCATCAATGAACAAATCGGTGGGCATCTAACTGCCTATAAGGATTTCATGCAAGCAGTCAATGATCGCGTAGTCGATTTGATGATTCCATTCTTTGGAAAAACAACCATGTATGATCACCCTCAATTCAAAGGTAGTGCTTCAATTAAGTATGTTTTACCCGCACTTGTTCCGCATTTATCTTACAAGAATATGCATATCCAAGAAGGAGGGACTGCCTCTGACACGTGGAATCGTGTGGTTTGCGGTGAGTACTCAGAAGAAGATAAAAAACTGAAAATACAAGCTCTAAAGGACTATTGTGAGCTTGATACACTGGCGATGGTTGAAATCTGGAAAGTCTTAAATTCGTCTGTCTCCTAAACTAAATTTCAGGTTTAATTTTTAGTTCATCAAGTTTTATCCAGAGTGAATCAAGTGCTTTTCCTTTGTGGCGGTAGAAAGAACTACCAGAAAGTCTCCAGAATATCCAACCAGATCGTTCGAGTATTTGCTGTCTTTCTATATCTTCCTGCCATTTTTCAATAGCGTTATGATACTTATCACCGTCGCACTCGATAGCGAGTTTGGAGTTTTCTCCTTGTACAACCAGATCGATTCGATACCCTGCAATTTCCCATTGAGGTATAACTTTGTAGCCCTTATTGATAAGGATTTCGGCAACCTCATATTCAAACTCTGAAGCACGACCTCTTTCTACTTCTTCTCTAATTCTCTGTAATCCTGCCTTCCTCTCTTCTGTCTTGTGATTATAGAACCAATCCATGATCATCTTTCTCAGATCATCTGGATTCTGAAGTTTGTCTTTGGGTATTGAATGGAAAAGCACCATCTTATTTCTTGCTCGAGACATCGCAACATTGACTCGTTGTTTGTTCTCTTTCTTATTGATCGTATAAGGCATTATATTCGCGTTCGGATTATCCTGGTCACAGCCCTTTACCATGGACAATAAAATAATGTCTCTTTCATCACCTTGAAAAGTATAAGGGTCTCCACAAATTATTTGTCTTTCTTCAATTTCTTTTGAAGAGACTTTTTCGCTTATCAATTTTGTTATGTGCTTCGACTGCTCTTTTCCTAATAGAGAAATTACACCAAACGTAGTAGGTCTAGTTATTCCACCTTCAGTTGTCTCCTTGTATCTTTCATCAGCGAGCATCTCTTGTAGTTTTTCAACTAATTTTTCAGCCTCTGCTTTATTGACCTGACCATTTGTCTCTTCAAACCCACAGTCAACAAAGACTGCCTCCAATACAGGATCTAGTTTATCTTTTGGTAGTTGATCTCGAAGTACCTTTAGTCGTCCGTTATATGACAAGTTATTACTAAAACCTATCAATTCCTCAATACATCTAAAGTGTTCAGTTAGAGTAACAATATCTGTCATCTTTATTTTAGCGATATCAAACAAACTAGAAGTTGTTGAAAAATGCACGCTATTAGGAATATCTGACATATGGCGAGCAATAAGATCAGTTACTGTAGTTTGCACCGTAAACGATGTAGGACTTACTTGCTCATCATCTCCCACAACAAGGAGCTTCTTGCCCAGATAAGCGATATTTAAGCCCCTGGTGTCTACCTGACTAGCTTCATCGAAAATGACAACATCAAACATACCTGCCTTAGGGTTAGGAAACAGTTGATGAATCATGTTCATTGGCATAATCCATACAGGAACAGCTCCCTTACCAACATCTAGTGCAGCACGAGCATTTCTCATATGAGTCGGTGCATATTTACCACTACCCATACCGTACTGCTTCATACTCAAAGCAAAAGCTGATAATGCTTCTTTTTGATCCTTTGTAACTCTTTTTTTAAGGTGCATCCAAGACTCAATCTCTATCAGATCTTTAATGAGATCTTTCTCTTGGTTTTTTAGGATATGCAGATCTTTGCTGATCTTGGAAACAGAATCGCCCTGATGTAGATGATCCAACCAAGAAATAAGCTTTTTCCATTTAAAGTTTCTAGTAAGGTCTATTACAATCTGTTCGCCTTGTTTTATTTTCGATTTGATACGATCAGTCGTTTTAGGTAAAACCTCTCGCACCTTTGCTTCAAGTATCGACAGCTCAATCGACTTATTTTGCCGTTGAATCAATTCAGGAATTTCCTTATAAAAACTAGAAATCTTTTTAAGATCATCACTAGTATCGAGATGAATCAAAAAATCTGATACATTTTTGTGATTATTGTTATTTTGTTGTAATTCTTTAACTCGATCAGAAAAGACCTCCTTTCTTAAATCAAAGTATTCCAAACAAAGTCTCTTTCGATCATTGAGATGTATTAACTTTTCCTTGATCTCAAAGATTGAATCAAATTTCTTCGCCTCAATGCTTTTCTGTAGATCAACAACTAGCTTATGACGATTTTCAGAAACAAATGTGCTTTGTATGTTAGAAAAGATCTCCGAGTATTCTTTCAGGCGCATGTAGGAAATCAAGTTGTCAAAAACTGACCTGACTTCAGAAATCGAATCAGTATCAGAAACTTCAAAAGCGCCTATAAATTCAAAGCCTGAAATAGTGCCACTTAATTCCTTATTGCTTTCTCTAAATGTAATTAGATCACGAACTCTAGCAATGAACATGTCCAAATCAACAATACGGAATGGCTCATTGAAATCTTTTGCATTTTTTGACTCACTAAAGCCGTGCGCCCAAAGTGTCCGCAGTTCGTCTTGGATTTTCATTTTTGAGAAGTGAGCGTTTACTATATTCAGATCATCAATAGATGATATGTTTCTATCGTTCACCTTTACGGATTCTAGGAACTTCTTATTCTCCGAGGAGAACAGCAGTGAAAGTCCTTTCTTTACCTTTCCTCCATTCTCCCTTGTCTGATCAGAAAGCTTTTTAACAAGATCTAAAGCCTTTACCAGCTCTATAAAATAAGCCGGGTTAATCGAGACGGTATTACCTAAAGATATCTTATCAAAAGCTCTATACTCTGTGACTTTCTTATCAAGAGACTCAACAATATGTAGCCATTTTTCATATTCATTCTGATTCTTAGCGTTTTCAAAAATTTCTTTCTCCCATGGTTCAGAGAATGACAAAAGCTTTTCTTCAGCTCTGTTCAAGGAATTTTTAATTTCTGAGATCTTATCTTCTGTAACAGAAGAAGCAATCTGCTCAAATGTATCGTTTGTAACGATATCTATATTCTTCTTTACTACTTTCTTAAAAATCTCTGCCTTCTCTTGGTGGGTCGAGTAATTATCAACATAGTCTTTAATGTTATCGAGAATAGAAAGCTCCGATGGTGTAGGTATATATTTATCAAAAAGTTCCAAATCTTCTTGATCTAGTTCTTTTTTAAGATCAAAGAATCTACCTATTACAGATAGTTCAGGCAAAGATTTTACTTCTGGGATCATTTCCATTTCAGAATAAGACCATGTTGAAGGATCTGAATTCTCCAAAAGAGAAATATAGGCATCAGCATCTGACTGTGTGAGTGTCTCTTTTTCAGAATAGTCTATGTCATCCTCAAATTTAAACGTATCAATGTTGTTAAATTCTGACACGAATTTAGCGGCGATTATTGGCGATATCTTTTCTACTCCGATAGCAATCTCTTCGCGAGAGTCTAGGAGGGATTTCTTCTGAAACTCATTGTTCTTTTGTGCGATTTCTCTTCGCTTTGCTTCTAACTCTTTCTCTTTCTTTGTTTTTTTGTCGGGAGTAAAGCTTGTTGTGTCTGAGAGATTGCTATTGATTTCTCGCACCGCCAGTTGAAGATCGCCGTCTTTTGAGCTTTCTTCGACCTGAGATACGACAAGATTCCTAATTTCTTTTGGAATTTTGCTTTTTAGTACAGATAGCGCCTGACCTTTTTGTGATGTGACCAAAACCGTTTTACCTTGGGCAAGAAATCTTGAAATAAGGTTTGCAATGGTATGAGTTTTTCCAGTACCTGGAGGTCCTTGAACAACAGATCCATATGTAGCTTCTATTTGTCTAGCAATAATCTTCTGTTCTTCATTGTACGGCAAAGGAAAAAATAGTTCTGTATTTTGGAGAGGCTGGCTATTTTCTTGTTCATCTTCAGATTCATCAATGTCACCATCGATTACTGATTCACTTGTTCCAACGAGATCGTTTAGAAAAGGAGTGAGTTCATTATTTTCAAGTATGTCTTCCTGAATCTTCTTGGCGTATTCAGCCCAGCTTTTACCGCCTTTTTTCAGTAGATAAATTCCGTGGTAATTGTAGACAGTGGGATTAGTTTCTATCTCCAAAGCTTCAGATCTGTTGTTGTATTTTGAAACACCATCAGGAGAGACAAGTCGTGACAGGCTACCCAAATATCGATTTACCAGATCAAAATCCCAAACATCAAAATTTGGATCACCATTTATCTTCTCAGACAACTGATCAATTTCAGCTAGATTCGTATTGTTTTCATCTATCGCTTCACGAATGAAGGCGACATCGAAAATAATTTTCTTATTGCGATCTCTTTTAAGAGAAATAACATTCTTTTCAGAATCAAAGTCCAGAATCGTTGGAGTGAATAGGGTTGGGTGGTATATTTCGTTACCATTCTTTTTCCAAGTAAAAAGATCGTGAGACCAAAGTAGGTCAAAGTTATCAATTTCTGTTTTTAGAAATGATCTCAGGGCATAAAACTTATCATATGCAGTGTTGGCCAGAAGATACTGAAAATTCTTTTCTTTCCACGCTGTCCACTTATTTTCTATCCAACCATCATACAAACTTTCAAGTTCTGGAAAATCTTTCAAGAAAATCTTCTCTTCTCGTTCTGAAATTATCTTATACTTTGATCTTCCAAATCTACTGTCCTTCGTGACCCAATTTTCTAAGATCTTTGGAACTTTGGTTAAATCAGCAATTCGATCAATGAGTCCAGATCGTTCCTCACTATCACCAAACTTCTCCGTAACAGTGCGATGTTTCTTGAGTTCTGGCTTATTAAAACCTTGAATACTTACGTCTACCCATTCTGCCAATTCTTTGGGAAGCTTAGGCATTTTTTCTATTTCATAACGCTGAATAGACATCAATAAATCTTCGTCCGCATCAGCACCTTTTCTTGTTCGTAGAAAAATCTTATCGAGATCTGGTATAAAGTCAGAATTTTCAATATCGAAGAAATCTTCATCTGCAGACAATTTCTTTATATTACCTCGAATATTTACATTCAATAACGAAAGTTCCTCCAGATACTGAAAGAGTTTTATTCCATTCTTTGTCTCATTTGTCATCGCTTTAGAGGTTATCTTAGACATATTGTATTAAATATTATCATCTTTAGTGGACTTTATATAGCGCCACAACTATGTCTTTATACCAAGGGATATTCTTTTGTTCTTTAAACAAATATCACTTTTTAAACACCTCATAAACTCTCGTTTCTCGTCCATTGTTCCCTCGATCAGAATAAACTTAGCATAATTCCGAATATCTATATCTTTCACAGTCACCGCTGTTTTGGTACCAAGTAACATCTGTTCAAACCTCTTAAATCTCTGTACCTCAGCCGTGATCTTTTCTCTCATAGGGACCGTTTGTATCTCGAGGTCATCCATTAAGTCCTGAAGTTGCGCAACAAGGTCTTCTTCGTTGATGAATCCACAAGAGCAATCCTGATCTCTGGTTCTTGTACATTTGTAGTATACATATCGGTTCACATTGCCATTCTTCTGGTGCTTGAATTTCTCATCTGCTGTAATACCTGAACCACAAAGTCCACAAGTCATAATTTTTGTGAATGCAAATTCCTTTTGAGAAGACCTTGGCTCAAGTATCTGACTTTTAATCTTTTCCTGAACTAGATCAAACAATTCTTTTGTGATAATTGGTTTATGTGATCCGTTGTACCAATTACCAGACTCTTTAGGAAACTCAAATCTGCCGTAGTAGAAGTGATTTTGAAATATCCGATAGAGGTTGCCAAGACTGAGGTGGATATTGTTCTCAGTTTTGAAATTGATGTCATTCTTTAGCCATTGATATACCTTTCGTCCACTCCAACCGTCGTAGCCAATTTTTTCAAACATCTGCTTGATAATAGGTGCTCGTTCTGGATCTATGACGGATTTACATTTCTGATCTATTCGTTTGTACTTCGTATATCCAGTTGGTGGCTTACATGGCCATAAACCCATTTCAACTCTTGCACGTAGTCCTCGCTTCACGTTGATGCTTTTGTTGTCGTTTTCTAGCTTTGCTTGTGAACACAAAATCATCAAAAGGAATTTCTCGTTTGGTGAATTAGAAAAGGTTTGTCCATACGTTTGTATATGAATTAGCTTTCTTTGATCCATAAGGTCTACAACAGTTCCGAGATCTCCAGCGTTTCTTGAAAGTCGATCGGGTGCCCATGTGAGTATTCCGTTATATACACCTTTTGAAACTTCACTGAGTAATTCTTTGAACACTGGTCTTTGTCCCGATTCTTTTGCTGAATGTGACTCTCTTTTAATTGCAACAACATTGAGATTTAATCTCTCTGCCATTGCAGTCATTTCTTTAACTTGAGAATCAATTGATAGCGCTTGTTTTTCATCTCCCTCAGTTGATTTACGGGCATATAGGCAGTATTTAATGGGTATGTCAGGGATGGTTATTGAGTTATGAATCTTTCCAATTGCATACGTTTCCATATATTAATTAATGACAGACTGGTATTGGGTGTATATCTATGCAAAGCAAGGGAAAGATAGCATGGTCATTTATTAAAAATGGTAAAAGCATGCTATAAAGCATATATACATGGAAAAATTTATTTATTTTGATCTAGACGATACTTTAATACACGAAAATAAATCATTAACACCTGATACTATTAGGTTTTTAGAAAACTTAACTCAAATAAAGTACGGAATTTGCACAAATCGACCATTGTCTGATAGTAAGGATTTGCCATTTTTAAAACAAGTAGAACAATTTATTTGCGAGGGAGGTGTAGTTTCATATAGAGAAAATAATGATATTTTGCACACGCACCCTTTGGCCATAAAAGTAAACCACCAACGAGTTCTAGAACTTGCTTTAGTTTCCCTAAAGGAGAGTGGTATTGATTCATCGATCAGACAAAACAAGTCTAGAATATATACAAGTACATTAACATTCGATACGGAAGTGGACTTAAAAAGTATAGGTGACTTTATCATCAAAAATTATCCCCTTAATGGTTATCATTTTATTGCCTTAGGAAAACATAAAATATGTCTTACGATAAAAGGTATTTCAAAAGAATATATGATAGATGCCATTGCTAAAGAAAATTACCATTATTTTCTTATAAGTGACGATGAACCTAAGGTTGAAAACCTTTTTAATTCAAAGCTTAATTATATAAGCATTAATCCAGATAATCATGATTTCAATAAAAGGTGTCTATATGTTTCTGAGAGGGATTTTGAATTAAGATTAATCGATGCAATTGAGTTTGTAATTAATCATAAACTCATATAATATTTAAATATGAAAGAAAATTCTCCTGCAATCGGAATAAGGCATTTTGAAGATGTTGATGCTCTAAGCTCTGAAGGGTTAAATGCTGGCCTGATTGAGGGTCAAGAGGCTCTGTCAGAAAGCACTGCGGAATCGTTGGTACATAAGGCACATGAAGGGAATTGTGATTATATAGAGATATTTGCATCAGATCAAAAAAGAACTTCTGAAACAGCTTTGATGCTCAAAGATTCTATAGATAAAATAAAGCCAGGTTTTAATGAGGTAAATATAGATCACAGACTTCGTGATCTTGATCAGGGTGAATTGAATCTCGGACCAGATTACATCGATGGTGAAAAATTTAAACCCTTACAAGAAGCCTGGGGATATTTCTGGGATGAAACTTTTACAAAGGGTGATTTTCTCTATAGGTTTGGAGACTCTACGTCAAGAGATGGAAGTCGGTCATTTTCAAACATTGAAGACAAATTCTTAAAACCAGGTGAATGTTATGCTCAAATGGCTGAAAGATATTATGACTTTTTATACACACTTTTGTCTCAGGAAATGGTTTCTCCTTCAAAAAGACTAATTACTTTAGTTGGACACTCTATAACATTTGGAATAATGCACGAACTAACAGAAATTGCTAAAGACTATGGATATCCTTTTAATAGACCTATAGCTTTTGGAAGTCTGCCTGATTTAACATGGAAATATTTCGATAAGTTAAGATCTACCGTACTTGCTAAAAATCCTGATTTTGGTCAAATGGCAGTGTTTGATATTTCATATTTAAAAGATGAAAAGTTTATAAGTGAACTTGAAGTTGAGCGAGATGCTTTAAGGGCTTTAATGATACAATCAAATGTACGATATTAAACACATTATCTTGGTGTTTGCACAGAGTAGAAGTGGTCATCATGCGATTATAGATTGGCTTTTTAACCAGTACTCTGATACTAAATTATTTTTTAACTATAATAGTGTTGATAATTTTGATCCTAAGTTTAGCGAAAGAATTCAGTATTATTTAAATAATAAAAAGTATTATAAAGTAATAAGTAATAGTTGGATTAAGTCAGGATTGGTAGAGGAAAAGTTGAAAGAATTTGAAATGGAAACTTTGGAAAATATTGATGTTATTGAAAATCAAGATAAGAATTTACTGATATTAAATTACGAGAATTTTGACATGTCAGAAATGGATAATCTTTATCATAAAATTAAAGACTTATTCCCACAGGCTAATATTCACAAAGTAATTGTACTTAGAGATTTGCTAAATCTACTAGCAAGTAAAATTAAGGCAGGTGTTGAGATTAATGAGCAAGATGTAATTGATAAAAATCCTAATTTTAATGAAATTGTTAATTTGTGGCTTAATTATTGTAAATATGCAGAAAGTAATAATGATTTAGTTAAAATTGTCTATAACAAGTGGTATCAAGACGATAATTACAGATTAGAAATTTTAACTCAACTAAAAAGTGACTATAAAGAAATAGGAATACCTAACTTGGCAACTTTTGGCGGCGGCAGTTCCTTTGATGGCTATTCGATCAATAGAAAGGTTAATGATATGAAATTTCTTGAAAGATACTTGGAATATAAGCATATTCCTTCTTTCATTGATTTGTGGTATATTAATGGATTTAAAAACCATACTAATGCCTTATTTGGGGCAAATCTATATAAAAACATTATGAATACAACTGAAATCGTAAAATTTGGAGAAACAACATATGAGTTTGCATGGATTGAAGGTGGTGAACCTTCAACTGAGCTTGTGTCTCAGGTAAGTGGCTATGTTTTCAATGATAACAATGAAATGCTTATTGTCAAAAACAAAAATTGGACAATTCCAGGCGGTCATCCAGAAGAAGGTGAAAGTTATGTAGAAACATTAAAAAGAGAAGTAATAGAAGAATCTAATGTTGAAATAAAAAATATTGTATATTTAGGTCAAGTAAAAGTTACAAATATGGACAATGGTGAAATAAAGTATCAGCTAAGATATACTGCCGAAGCTGATGTTATTAATGATTTTGAACAAAAAGAATTTGAGGTTTCTGAAAGAATATTTATAAACCCAACAGATTTAACGACATACATTCCATGGGCAAACGGTGTAGTTTTCAGTTTAGAAGTTAAAGCAGCATTAAACAATAAGTAAACGTACCTGAATGAAAATATTGATTTATCAACCAAGAGCTTCGTATTATGTAGGAGGTGGTGAAGTTGTTGCAATAAATCAAGCGATTCACTTGATTAAAAGTGGACATGAAGTTATTTTCATAACTACAAATGCAGAATGGTTAGTTGAATCAGATATATTTAAGAAATTCAAGTCAGATTTTCCAGAGAATGTTTTTCAGTTCACAATTCCTGCAATATTAAAATACATTTACAATAAAGAACCAGGTCATGATTGGGTAAGATGGGACTTAGAATCTGTTCATGTTTCATTAGAAGCAAAAGCTTTTATTCTAAAAGATGATTACGATATAGGTATTTGTCATCTACCTTTAGATTTGATTGCCTTAAATCCAAATCTAAAAAACATTGTATATTTACATGGTTACCCTTCGACTCTAAATTACGCATGTAAAATTTTGCTAGATAATCAGCAAGACTATGTTGCTGTTTCAAATACAGTTAAAAGTTTTTGGGATAAGTTGATTGAAAATAAAAATATTAATGTTGTTTATAATGGGATTGATACAGAGTATTTTTGCCCAAATACTGATAAAAGAAAAGATTATGATTTTTTGTTCGTAGGAAGATTGATTGAGACAAAAGGCATTCTTAACCTTTTAAATGCATTTAATCAAACATTAATGAGTAATAATAACTTAAAGTTAGCCATAGTCGGTACTGGACCATTGGAAGTGGAAATAAACCAATTTGTCTCTGAAAACAATTTGAGTTCGAATATCAGCATCATGGGTTATTTAAATGATTTTGAATTATTAAAAATGTATCATAAGTCGAAAGTTGCTGTGCTGCCTTCATTGGATAAAGAAGGTGTACTAACTACCGCACTTGAAGCAACAGCTTGTGGTTTGCCTGTTATTACATCAAATAATTCAAGCTTAACTGAGTATATTATAGAAGGAAAAAATGGATTATTAGTTAATAGTAATAATGTTTCTGAAATCAAAGAATCAATGGAAAAACTCATCAAAGATCCTCAAATGATATTGAAAATGTCTGAAAATGCTCGGCAGATGTCTTTAGGCTGGAGTTGGACCGAAAGCGTTAAGAGATTAGAACAATTATTTTAATATGAATAAAATTTACCTACATAATTATAATTTTTCATGCGAAGTTAGCTTTGAAAGTGCTGAGTTGTGCGACTCGGTAAAAAACAGCGAATTCTGGAAAATTTATACGCCTGATTTATACATGGTCTCAGAAATAGAAAGAAGAGATTTTTTACTATCAATAGGCTCTAGTTTTTTAGAAGTAAGTTTTGCTAATAATGCTTTAGAGATTCCATCAAAAAACATCTCACCCGAAGATGTGATCACAATTGTAGATTATATTTACGAAGCACAAAGAAATGCGAATGGGATATATACACTGAATTCTTCAGTTTGCACATATCAAGGCTCAAAAGGAGTAATTTTATTTGGTGGATCCACGGCAATGGGTAAAACCACATTAGTCAGACACATGTCTGGTCAAGATAATTTTTCTATGTATTCTGATGATAAGGTGTTACTGGATTTAAATGGCTTAAAAATAATTAATGGATCAAAGTATATTCACTTAAATAAAACTAGTTTGATTACTGAATTTAGTGAAGCACGGGATTATGTGGAATTAAATGATGTTGAAAATACGGGAGATGTAAAAATATCTCTTTTTGTATACGGATACTTAACACAAGATTTTTCTGAACATGAGATATGGTCAAAAGAAAAGTTTGCTTGGCATATGTATGAAGCGGTAACTAAAAGGATTAGGGGTGTAACTAGAAGAATTGCTAATGGGTTATTAGCCTTACCTTCAATCGATACCCAAGAATTATCAAAGAAAAGAATTAATGACGTATATAAGCTATGTGATAATGTTCAGTGTCTATTTATCAAAGATTCGCCAGAAAATGTTACAAATATAATTAAAGATAAATTATTAAACATATAGATATGCAAAAAAGATACATAAAAATTAACACTCAAGAAATTAAAAAAATAAACAATTTTTTAATTGATAAGTACGGTTTACCTAAGATTGTTGATAGATTAAATTTATATATCTTTGATAAAGATAGGCGAGAATTCCAAGTTAAATTCAGAAATTCAAATATATCTTTTAAAGAAAACAAAATTAGCGATGTTTTTGGGTGGATTGGTTTAAAAAATCAGTCCATAAAGTCATTCTTTCAAACCTTGAAACATTTAGATTTTAATTCTATGGTTTGTGGTAGATCTAATACATTGGAATTTAATATAAATGGTAAATTAGTTATTTCTATTTTTAAAACGTCATTAAAGGGTTCTTTTGTAGAATTTGAGTACACTACCGAAGATAGTGAGCAAATAATACATGAAATAGTAAATGAATTGAATTTTGAAGATAAGAATATTTACGATACTGAATCATTTTCTACAATACCCTTATTGAGCGATGTTTCTGAAGAGCTTCTGTTTGATAACATGAATAGACTTAATGAGACGGTTAGAAATTACTGCATAAGCCATGGAGTGGAGATTCGTACTGATAATTTAACTCTTAAAAGTAGACTGGAGGGTGTGAGTAATGACTATGGTCAGATTGAGTCTGTCTTTAAAGAATTTTCATCAATTTCGCTGGTTGACGGAGATGTTTCAGCAATCTGGGAAAAAAGCTTTATGAAAGGAATCTCGATAATAATCCCTTCATACAACTCGGAGGATAAAATAATTCATGTACTTAAGGCTATAAATTCTCAATCCTTATCTGATGAAGAATTTAAATTTGTTGAGGTAATAATAGTTGATGATTGCTCTACAGAAAATATTTTAGAAGTTGTTGATGAAATTAAAAATGAATTAAAATTTGAAATTAAATCTGTTCGGTTTAATCAAAATATGGACGTTAGTTTCGCTAGAAATGCTGGTGTATCTCTTTCGAAGTTCGATAACTTGATTATACTTGATTCAGATATCTTAATATCTAAGGATTATATAAAGAATATAATATATAGACTTCAGCTTGTACCAAATGCAGTATTTACTACATTTAGAAAAAATATAACATTGAAAGATGAGATTATAGAAAAGATTGATTTTGGACTTGAAAATCCGATAGACATAGATGATTCTAGAATCATAAATAAAACCAAGCATGAACAAGTAGGTTGGGATTCGGAGAACAAGGAAATAAGACAATTTAATATTTTTGATGATACTAATGCTTTTAAAAATTTAGGTTTCGGATCAGCCGTAGGTGTATATGATTTACCTGGAGTTCTTTCTGGTCATAACATTGCTGTATCAAAAGAAAACTTTAATAAAGTAAAAGGATTTTTTACTAAATTTAAAGGCTGGGGAATGGAGGATAAGTTTTTTGGACTTAATATTGTACTTGAAGGTAATTTTATAATCCCTGTTACTTCTTCAATGGTTTATCATATTGATTATGGTCCAAGAAACGGTGATCTTGGTAAAAAAATTACTGAACTTGAATCAAATTATGAAATGTATAAAAAAATGCTAGGTGAGATATGGAATTAAGATAAATCTAGATTGTTGACAACTGGCCTTAGTAAAAAGATCTTTCAGCGATATGATATGGATTAATACTGTAGAGTATTTCATAAAATCAGGCATCAGTCTGCAGCACATAAAAATAAACACCTAGAAGATCCTGCGGGAGCAAGTCAACTGATCATAAGGGATGATCTTGTTTAAAAACTCGGAGATATTATCAAAGACGTCAAGATACATAGTTATTTTTGGTTTGGATATACACTGGATAACCCTAACTATCCAGTCTTAGTTGCTTTGGATAAATTTATCAAAAAAAGTGACACGTTACTGTAACTTTTATGGTCGAACCTGTGTCACTTTTGTCACTTTCTGGTATCATTGAATAATAATGGAAAAGAAAAATATATTTCAATTATGGCAAGAAAATGGTAAAGAGCTTCCAATCAAGGTCGTACTTGATTCTTGGAACGAATCCAAGCATTACGCCTTGGTTGAAGAAGTCATAATCACTGGATGGCCCTATGGCAAAGCCTTCGGTCAATATTTCTTTGATGACAAACCAGGAGAACGAGGTGAAATTAAAAACGCGGGAACTTATAGATGGAAACTTAAGGGATAAAACACTTTCCATGGTCATTTTTTGCTCTCACGAGAAGGGTTATTGTGATATGATAAAATCATTACAAATAACATTACAGGGCAACGAACCACTTGGTTCTATCTCTAGAAGGCTCACATCAAGACAATGCTTACCATCAATTCCGGCACCGTACATCGGATACCCGACGACTTGCGAGCCGCGCTTCGATCGAATCATGACGTATTGGAATCCTGGAACGGGCTGACGCCCCTCGCCCGCAATGAATGGATTTGCTGGGTGACGATAGTCAAGAAAGCCGAGACGCGGTCAAGCCACCTAGCGCGGCTTTGCGAATCCTTGCGGCAAGGCAAGCGTCGCCCATGCTGCTGGCCCGGCTGCCCGCATCGAGAAAAGAAAGCCTAAGGATCCTCAATCGCTTCCCTGTCCGCCTCTC
>JACCDZ010758933.1_pt1 | contig 17499 bp, 18 predicted proteins | sample 7449551 | NCBI WGS metagenome assembly JACCDZ01 (sample SAMN15323452, study PRJNA562643) | freshwater metagenome | isolation source: river surface water | place: USA:Blue River Watershed | collected 2017-08-18
AGGTTATTAAACATAAAGAGAAAATTTCTCGTCACTGAAATCAGGACTTATGAACTTAAGCTCAATGTTATCGGAGGACTGCACGAAAAGTGCGGTCCTTTTTACTAGCAAAAAACGCATTCTGGAATACATTGCTGAGATTTCACATCAGCGGATGCCAGAGTTGGCCGAATCAACCGTGTTTGAAGCCTTAATGGCTCGTGAAAAACTCGGTTCAACAGGGATTGGTGGCGGTATCGCTATACCCCATGGCAAACTTAAAGGCGTGACAACTCCTGTGCTGATTTTTGTTGTCAGCCAAGACACCATTGCCTTTGATGCCATCGATAATCAACCTGTCGATATTTTCTGCGCCATTTTAATTCCAGAGAATCAATGTCAAACCCATCTGACTACCCTTGCAGCTATTGCTAGGTTACTGAGTCAAAAAGAGCTGACGAAAAAAATCAGACAAGCCAGTACCGATCATGATTTATATCAGTTACTGCTCAGTCATGCTGAAAACGGAGCTAGTAAATGAAACTCTTAGTTGTCAGCGGTAGATCAGGCTCCGGTAAATCCGTAGCATTGCGAGTAATGGAAGACTTGGGTTACTACTGTGTTGACAACATTCCAGTCAACCTATTGCCAACCTTGGCAAATGCAGTAATGGGTCAGTATGAGCGTGTTGCCGTCAGTATCGATGTGCGGAATTTACCGCAAGATCCTGATGAACTTACCGAGATCCTGTCTTACTTACCGCGCAAAGTTGATTTAACCATTCTTTATCTTGATGCAGACCATATCAGCCTCATTAAACGGTTTAGCGAAACTCGTCGGTTACATCCGTTGTCGCACCAAGCAATGTCGTTAGACGAAGCAATACAGCGCGAGCAACAGCTGCTAGACCCAATCTCTAGCCGTGCCGATCTCTATATTGATACGACTGAGCTCAATGTGCACCAACTGGCAGAACAGTTGCGTGAACGGATCCTTGGACAAAAAACCGGTCGCCTCGTAATTCTATTTGAATCATTCGGCTTTAAATATGGCATCCCAAAGGATGCTGACTATGTCTTTGATGCGCGTTTTTTACCGAACCCGCATTGGGAACCTGAGCTCAAAATTTTGACTGGCCTTGACCAACCGGTAAAAGATTATCTCGAAGCTCAACCTGTCGTCGCTAAATATACTTGGCAAATCAATAGTTTTATCAACACCTGGCTGCCCCATTTAGAACGCAACAATCGCAGCTATTTAACCATTGCGGTCGGTTGTACCGGTGGTCAACATCGCTCGGTGTATATTGTCGAATGTTTAGCCGAAAGCTTCCGAGCGCTGCGTGAAGACGTGCAAGTTCGTCATCGTGAATTAGTGAGACATCATGCCAAATAGCTTTAAAGCCACTGTAACCATCGTCAATCAGTTGGGGTTACATGCCCGTGCAGCAACAAAATTGGTACAACTCTGCCGCCAATTTGACGCAGAGATCGAATTACAACAAGAAGGTCGATCTGCCGACGCCAGCAGCGTTTTAGCTTTATTGATGCTGGCAAGCAGCAAGGGCAAGAATGTGGATGTGGTAACTGCCGGCCCACAGGCGGAAGCGGCGTTGCAGGCCGTAGTGGCTTTAATTGAAAACGGTTTTGACGAAAACTAATTCATTCGGCTTTGTCACTTTGCGACGACTCAGCTAATTGATCTGGCCAATTTTTATTTGCTGTCTTTTCAGTCATTGGTAACTTTTGATGAAGTGCAACCTTGATAAGCATATGCGCACTAATAGGCGCACTGATAAATAAAAACACGGCGATGAGTAACGGTTGAACATTCGATTGCTCCAGACTCAGCGTAAAATAGATCACCGAGGCTAACACCAAACTACCCAATCCTAATGTTGTCGCCTTGGTTGGTCCATGTAATCTTGTATAAAAATCAGGAAGTTTGACTAACGCAAAGGAGCCAAGTAGGACAAACACCGCCCCGGCTATTAATAGTACACTGACGAAAAATTCAAGCATAAAGCCCCCTACTATTCAATAATATCGCCACGTAACAAGAACTTACAAACTGCAACTGTGCTGACAAACCCAAGCATGGCAATCAATAATGCCGCCTCGAAGTACAATTGGCTCGCAGAATAAATGCCGTAACTCAATAACAACGCAATGCTGTTAATGTACATTGTATCTAACGCTAGCAGACGATCCGGCAGGGATGGGCCTCGAACCAAGGCCCACAGGTTTAACACAAGGGCTAAGCCAATCGCGCACATGACGCCAATCAACACTGTCCCAATCATTGGAATATCTCCAGCAATGGTTGTTCATAACGTTGCTTAATCTCAGCGATTAATGCCTTTTCATCCGTCATGTCCAGCACGTGCAATAACAAAAATTTCGGTTGCTTACTATTGTGCGGATACACATCGGCGCTCACCGTACCTGGGGTAAGACAAATGGTTCCTGCCAATACCGTGATGCCGAGCGGATCTTGAATATCCAGTGGCATCACAACGAACCCAGGCCGCAATGCTTGATTAGAACCAAGCACGCGCATTACAACTTGTGCGTTTGCTATCACAATATCCCACAGCAGAACCAACAAATAACGTCCACCTAAAAGCAAACGCTTGCCAATTTGGCCATTCAGTCGAAGAGACTGATCATGAAATGCCAAAGTGGCCCAAGGGATAAACCACGACAGTACACTACCTGTCAGCAAATAGACCGGCGCAATACTGTTGTTTAACAGCAACCACACCATCAACAGTAACAAGCTTCTGAAAGGTGCTGGAAATAGTCTTTGCATCTTAGGCCCCTCCCCCTTGGCGCAGTGGCGCAGAAAATTCACTAGCGGCAGCAGCGAAATACTGCATGAGTGGCTCGGCAGCCAAAACCAGCACCAATAGACTCAACAACAACCAAGTGAGTCCCGCCCATTGCCAATTGGATACTGCATTTGTCGTTGCCTGGCCGGGCAGTAGACGCCAAAACACTGTACTTCCGGCTCGACTTAGCACGATAAGCACCAATAAACTTCCCATGAGCACCATGCCCCAAAACGCGAATTGCCATGGACTTCCCTGTACCGCCTGCAGCAGTTGGATTTTACCGATAAAACCTGACAGCGGTGGCATGCCGATAATGGCTAAAGCTAACAAAGCAAAGGCCCAACCGGTCATCAATTGATAAGGCAGTCGGCGACCACGCGCAATTCGGTCACCAAGATTCCCTCGTTGCGTCGCAATAATGTCGACTAAAAGAAACATCGCCCCTGTGGCTAAGGTTGAATGCACGGCGTAGTACATTAATGAGCTGTCAGCCGCCACTAAACCAACGCCAAGTAAGCTCAGTAATGTTCCAGCCGACATTAAAACTAAGGCGGCAACAATGCTGCGAAGGTCGGCGGAAGCCAACAGTAACGCACCAGCGATGGCAATAGTCAGTAGTCCAGTAATCATCAGTGCGGTTAGACCGAAACCGGCAAGTTGGCCAGCATCATCACCGAACAAACTGCTGAAGACCCGCAACAAACTATAGATCCCCACTTTGGTCATCACTGCAAACACACAAGCAACCACCGGCGATGCGTGTTTGTATGCCGAAGGCAGCCAGAAATGAAATGGCAACATCGCCGCTTTTAGCCCAAAAACAATCAATAACAAACCAGCGGCGGATTGAACTATCCAAAGCTGTGATGGCGAAAGCTGACGGATGCGCACTCCCATATCCGTGATTTGTAGTGAGCCAAGTTGCGAATACAACAAAGCTAACGCTAATAGAAATAACGCCGAACCCACAAGGTTCAACAAGACATAATGTAGTGCGGCTCTAATGCGATTTTTGCCCCCACCATGGATCAGCAGGCCGTAAGAGGAAATGAGTAAAATTTCGAAAAACACAAATAAGTTGAACAAGTCTCCGGTCAGAAATGCCCCATTGACGCCCATCAAGAGAAATTGTAGTAATGCGAGAAAAAACGGTTCTTGGGTATCGTCCCGACTACAGCTATAAAGCCCACCCCCAATCATCAGTACTGTACTCAATACGACAAATGTCGCGGAAAGACGATCGGCAAGCAATACAATTCCAAATGGCGCAGGCCAATCTCCTAATAGATATAACTGGGCGCCAGCTTGTACTTGCATGGCCAGTAAAATTGCACACAACATAGTGAAGAAAAAACCGCTCGCGCTCAGTATTCTTCGCGCTTGCTGCCGCGCCGAAAAATACGGAAACAACAATAAAGCAGCGGTAACCGCCGGAATAAGAATTGGCAATATTGTTAAGTGGTTGAACATCAACGCGGCTCCTGCGGTTGTTGACCATCAACATGATCGTTGCCAAGTTCAGCACGGGCCCGAATGGCCAATATGACCAAAAATGCGGTCATCGCAAAGCCAATGACGATCGCAGTTAACACCAAGGCTTGCGGCAACGGATCTGCGTAGGTGTCGGTTTTACCAAGCACTGCGCCAGCCCCAGCAGTTAGCCCCCCGCTGACAAAAATGAATAAATTGACCGCATAAGACAACATCGTCAGGCCAAGCATCACCGCAAAAGTGCGCGCTCTTAAAATTAAAAACACACCACAGCAAGTTAAAAGCCCAATCATTGCAGCAATAATCAGTTCCATTATTCGTTCTCCTGCGGCCGGTGTTTAGTCGTGAGTTTTCCCAAGTTGGCCAAAATTAGCAAAGTAGAACCAACCACCGTTAAATAAACACCTAAATCAAACACCATCGCACTTGCCAATTCAAACTCGCCAATTAGTGGCAGATGGAAATGGTCAAACCAAGAGGTTAAAAACGGTCGCCCGAAGATAAAACTGCCAGCACCAGTAGCAAATGCGAACAAAATGCCGGCAGCAATTAATGACGGATAGGCCAAGACCAGACGTTGTTTCACCCAATCTACTCCTTGCGCTACATATTGCAGCACCAAGGCTATTGCGGTAATCAAGCCTGCGACAAAGCCGCCCCCCGGCATATTGTGACCTCGGAAAAAAATGTAAACCGAAACCAACAGTGCCAATGGTAACAGTGCCTGCGAAACCACTGCGAGCAATAGCGGATGTCGGTCATTACTCCAATAACGACCATCCATATCGGCACCCGCTTTAAACAACGGAATGCCGGTGAGCAGCTTATAAATTCCAAGTGCAGCAATCCCTAGCACAGTGATTTCGCCAAAAGTATCAAATCCGCGGAAATCAACCAGAATAACGTTCACTACGTTTGTGCCGCCGCCGCCGGTTTTGGCATTTTCCAAGAAAAATTGCGCAATCGAATCGACCGAATTGGTCATCATCGCATAGGCTAAACTCGCAATCACTGCGCCAAGTGCGGCAGACAGCAGTAAATCTGTGAGGACTCGTCTAGGCGTTGAAGTTTTCACACTCTTATGCGGCAGAAAATATAACGCCAACATCAACAGCACAACTGTGACAACTTCTACTGACAATTGCGTCAGCGCTAAATCGGGCGCTGAGTAGCGAACAAATAACAGACTGATGATTAAACCAACACCAGAAATCATGATCAGTGACAACAACCGTTGCCGATGCAACAACACTGTGGCAATAGCACAAATCACCAGCACAAAAGCGCCAACCGCAACCACCGGATCAAATACCATGGGCATACGGCTACCAGTCAAGTTGAGTAATTGAAACAGCGGATAACCACAAAGCAACACGCTGGCCCATAATAAAATTGATACGTAAAATTGGAATGAGCCACCGTCTAACCAACGATTGAAGGTTACCGCCAATGCACTAAGTCGCTGGATGACCCATTCAAATTGATAAATTGCTCTTACTGAAGTAAATCCCGCCTGAAACAAAAACAGTTGTTTGCGATTAAAATACAACAAGATACCGCCAATAAAGGCAAGTAAACTCATTAACAATGGCACATTAAAACCATGCCACAGCGCTAAGCTGTAATCTGGCGGTGGCCCTTGTAATGCTGCTGCAGCAGCAAGCTGCAGTAGACTGCCAACGATGATCTGTGGAAATAAACCAACCAGAATACATAACGCAACCAACACTTCCATTGGAATACGCATGTATCGCGGCGGCTCATGCGGGATCCTATCTAAACCTATCGGCTGGCCATTAAAAAAGATGTCATGGACAAAACGTGCGGAATACGCCACTGACAGCACCGCAGCTGTTGTTGCTAACACCGGTAGCACCCAAGAAAGACTGCCAAAGACACTTTGATGTAAGGTTTCGGTAAAAAACATCTCTTTGGATAAAAAACCGTTGAGTAATGGCACGCCCGCCATGGCTGATGCTGCAACCATAGCAAGCGTTGCGGTCACTGGCATAAACTGCCATAAACCGTTAATTTTCCTCATATCCCGCGAGCCGGTTTCATGGTCGATGATCCCTGCTGCCATAAACAACGAGGCTTTGAAAATCGCGTGATTGAGCAGATGGAAAATGGCAGCAACCAAAGCTAAATCAGTGTCTAAACCGATCAATAAGGTTATTAAGCCTAAATGAGATATGGTCGAATATGCCAACAAACCTTTGATATCATGCTGAAAGAGCGCAAAGTACGCGCCAACTAATAAAGTCATCAACCCTGTCACTGTCAGCAATAAGAACCATAAATCCGTTCCCGCCAGCACAGGGTAAAAGCGCATTAACAAGAATATTCCGGCTTTTACCATAGTGGCTGAGTGTAAATATGCGCTCACCGGGGTGGGCGCTGCCATGGCATTTGGCAACCAAAAATGGAACGGGAATTGCGCTGATTTGGTAAATGCGCCCAACAGAATTAACGCGAGCATCAGCGGATAATCAGTATGCGCCTGCACCAAGTGGGCTTTCGCCAACACTTCACTGAGATCATAACTGCCGGCAATTTGTCCGAGCATAATCAAACCAGCAAGCAAGGCTAAGCCACCGGCACCAGTGATGGTCAGTGCCATCCGAGCGCCTTTACGCGCTTCACTTTTACCCGACCAATAACTGATGAGTAAAAAAGAGCTAATGCTGGTGAGTTCCCAGAAAAACCATAATTGCAGCAGATTTCCAGATAAAACGATCCCAATCATCGCCTGCATAAACAGCAACAAACTGGCATAAAACCGAGCCATTGGATCACTTCGATGCAGATAATAGCGTGCGTAGAACAACACTAAACTGCCGATACCCAAAATCAGACATAGAAATAGAAATGCCAAGCCATCAAGCCGCAACGAAAAATCTAAGCCAATTTGCGGTAGCCAAGCCAGTTGCAAAGCAAGCACATCACCGGCAAATACTCGTGGCGCTAAACTCATTAGCAAAGCAAGTCCAGTGAGCGGTGCAGCGAGGGCTATACTGGTCATCACGTTGGCGTGGCGTGCATTTGTAGTCTTTACACTGAGTACGACCAGGGCACTGAGTAACGGCAACAACAAGATCCACAACAACATCGACATGATTTCAAATCCTTGTGCAGAGTCTCAACGCGGTAATGCGCTGGGACGTTACGAGGTATTCAATTTCAACACTGACAATTTAACTAACGATACTCTCAGCGTTGGTAAAAATTGGCAATTACTAAAACCGAAAAATGCAGACTAACGAATTGTAAAAACAAAAGAGGGACTAGGCCCTCTTTCGACTCGAAACAAAACTCTAATGACCGCCGCTATGCCCCGCAGCGCCTGGTACATAGTGATGAATTAGACCCGCATCATAAAAATAATGTGTTAACTCAGGCAGCAAATAAACCGTGGATAACAGTCCGACTACGGTCAACACTATGGTGTATGGCACTGCCATCCATACCATTTTCATATACGACAATCTGATTAACGGTGCTAAGGCACTGGTTAATAAGAACAAGAACGCGGCCTGACCATTTGGCGTTGCCACACTTGGCAAGTTAGTCCCCGCGTTAATCGCAATTGCCAGCATTTCAAATTGTTCACGAGTGATATTACCGGCTTCCCACGCGGCCTTCACTTCATTGATATAAACCGTGCCAACAAAGACGTTATCACTGACCATCGAGAGCACACCGTTCGCCATAAACAAGACCGCTAGCTGCAACTTACCATCAAAGGTCAGAACCCAAGAAATGATTGGAGTAAACAGATGTTGGTCAATAATTACCGCGACGATGGCAAAAAACACCACCAGTAAAGCAGTAAATGGCAAAGCTTCCTTAAAGGCGCTGCCGATAGCGTGCTCATCGGTAACACCACAGAATGTGGTTGCCAAGATGATGACCATTAAACCAATCAAACCTACTGACGCAATATGCAAACTTAAGCAGAGTATGAGCAGAACTGAAATAATGCCTTGAACCCACAATTTTGAGAAATCGCTCGAAGTCAGCTTCTCGCTTTGATAGTTATCATAAGAGACTAAAACATCACGGACTGGTTCGGGCAACGCGGTACCAAAATCAAATAACTTAAATTTCTCGACGATCACGGTCGTCAACAATCCAAATGCCAATACAGGCAAACTGACTGCACACATGCGAAGCGCAAACTCAGCAAAACCCCAGCCTACCGCTTCAGCGATGATTAGGTTTTGTGGTTCACCAACCATAGTTGCGACTCCGCCTAGCGCAGTACCAACCCCTGCATGCATAAGCAAATTACGCAAAAACGTCCGAAAATCATCGAGATTCTGCCGAGATAACTCATGCACATCATGATCGCCAGTATGATCGTGGCTATCAACAAACCCCTTACCAGACGACACTTTGTGATAAATCGAGTAGAAACCTACCGCAACTGCAATAACGACCGCCACCACTGTCAACGCATCAAGGAACGCCGACAAAAACGCCGACATCACACAAAATGCCAGAGAAATACCTATTTTCGATTTCACTCGCAGCAGCAATTTAGTAAAAACAAACAGCAGTAAATCTTTGACGAAATGAATACCTGCAACCATAAACACTAACAGCAGCACCACTTCAATATTGGCGGAAACTTCATGCATTACTTTTTCCGTTGACGTCATCCCCATCGCAATCGCTTGAATGGCCAACAAACCACCCGGTTGCAGTGGGTAACATTTTAGCGCCATCGCCAAAGTGAAAATGAATTCGATGACCAGCAACCAGCCGGCAACGTAAGGATTATTGATAAAAACCAACGGGTTTAAAAACATAAACGCGATGATAGTCAGTTTGTACCAATTAGGTGACTGACCTAGGAAATTCGTGTAAAGCGCAAGCGCCATGCCTGATGGTTTCATAGATGTATCCACTGTTGTTGAAGGATAATGCAAACATCGTGATTTGGTCTGCAGTACTGAAGATAGCAAATTGCCAACAGTTGTGGGGTAAAACCCGGTTACAATTTAGCATTCCCACGAAAATTGCTATCGTCGTCAGAATGTTATACCCATTCCCGCGACGACTGTCTACGCCAAGGAGGACATCTTGCGTTCAATTGATAGGCTTTTGTGTTTAATGTCCAAGATTGGAAGTATCTGGAATCCGCAGAAAATTTACTCCCATTTCCCCAGTCCTTAAATGATTAAGCTACGCTATTTCTATTAAGACTTGCTTCGTCTATTCACAAAGTCGAAAAAGTAGGCTTATATTAAATAGATTAATAACCTCAGGACCTTATCATGGCATTAATGACAGTAGCTGAAGTCGCCGCATACTTGGCAATTCAGGATATCCGCGTAGAACGTTTGGCTCGGGAAAATTTATTGGTAGCTGCAGGCAAAGATGAACAAGGCAAACCTGTGTTCTCTGAAGAGGACGTCAAACGCTACAAGATCCTTGCAGAACGTTTGGGTGGCATTTGAAGCCTTAACCACGTCAAAGCGCAATAAAAACCGCCAATCTAAGCTGCACAATTTGCTAATTGCTGCAGCTTTTGCTTGGCCAAAGCAGCCTTCTGCTGCGCGTCAGGTAAGCACAAATACCATAACCAGCAAAACCCGATATACAATTGCTTCGCCAGTACTAACCTTGCACTAAGTTGAGGTTTTGCTGCGGGGCGCGCTTTGACATACTCTGCCAACAACGCGGATTCTTCTTGTGGGTTTAAATCCAAGTTAATGATAAGCGCAGCTAAATCAAAACAGCTATCGGCCTTTTGGCAATATTCGAAATCGATAAACCACAGCTTTTGCTGCTGCATTAGAATATTGCCGCTATGCAAATCCATATGACACAACACCATGTCCTGGTCTAATGCCGAAAACTGCTCCGCAACATGTTCTAACTGTCGATAACATCCTTCATCAGCGACCTGCCACACTCCCTCAGGAATTTGCTCGCGTAACCGCGGTAAATATAACTGTGTATCTAGGACTGGCGTTTGCACATTTAGTTGATGCATTTTCACTAACTGTTTGATCAGCTGTGGCATTTCGGCTGCATGCAACTCCCAGCTAAAATGGCGCGAGTGTGTTAAGAATTCAGTAATTAAGATGCGTTGATGGTTATTTAAGCATAGAGGGGCCGCAGCAATACCGACGGCTGCAGCCGCGTGTTGGCAGCGTAGTTCTTGTTGCCTGCACACCCCAGTGACAAAACTGGCGTAGTGGCGCAATAAATAGTGGCCACGCTGGGTATGGATATAATAATTGTCATTGGTGCTGCTGGTTGCGAGCTTTTGTAATGCCAGCGGCAGATGATTAGCGAAAAACTCTAATCGCTGACATAAATGCCAGATTTGCTGTTCAGTTGCTGTGACCGGAAGCTGCTGCGCCATGAAACATATCCTATTGCGGCAATAAGCGTATAGATTACAAAAAGGGCAGTGAAAAAATACAAATCTTTTTGTAAGTACATGTAGATAGATGCGGCGTCAATCGCAACCCAATACAACCAGTTAGACACCACTTTTTGCGCCACCAACCAAGTGGTGACAATAGCAAAACAGCTGATTTGCGCACCAAGCCACGCAAAATCGGTTTCTGTGTATTCACTCATCACGTAACCGAATATCAATCCCACCAAAGCTGTAAATGAAATCAGTTGCAAATGGCTCGCCAGCGGCCATTCAATCACAACATCCGGCGTTTCATGGGAATTAGTTTGAATTTGTTGCCAATTCCACCAGCCATAAATTGCCATGCCTGCATAATACAACTGCAATAACGCATCAGTGTAAAGATTGGACTGCAGCATAATTTGCAAAGTGAGTATGGTACTTAACAGCGCCGCCGGCCAACACCATAAGCTATGACAAATGGCCAAAATCGTATAGGCCAAGGCTAAAATTGTCGCTGCTAATTCAAATCCAGTTTGCACCTGCCACTGCGCAAAAAGCTGATGCAAAAATTCGGTCATGGTCGCAGATCACCGTGCAGAAATTTACAAACGAAAATTACTTTACCATAACGTTCAAAAGACCAGCGAATACAACGTTGTAGTGCTGCCATTACGACATCGTAGTCACCAAAAATCTGCGTGCTCATGGTATTGGTTAACACAAATAAACCGGGTTCTTTATTTAGTTCAGCGATAAAGCCCTTAATTGGCTCGAGGTATTCACTGGTTAACGGATATTTACTAATTTCGACTGACAGCTGCATGCTAATACTCCGACAATGGCCGCCGAGCGCAGAACTCGACGGCGAATTAATTTAAAACTGATAACTAGCACTAATACCTACGCGACGCGGCTCGGCAAATTGCTCATATAAATGATCGGCATAACCATCCCGCGGATCATTGCCAAAATAGAAACCACGAACACCGATATCGCGGTCAAGCAAGTTGCGACTCCATACGGCAATTTTCAAAGCTTGCCATTCGTAAGCCAGACGCATGTTGACCAAGGTACTGTTGTCCGCTTCAATATCTTCAGAATCGGAATAAAAATAGCCTGCTTTATGTGCCAAACTCAGTGACAACTGCAGCCTATCATGAATTTGCCAGTCGCCTCCAAGGCTATATTGAAATTTTGGTGCGTTTGCCTGCGCCCGACCAGTTTTGTCGATGCCGCCTTTGGTGACAAAACCACTAATCTCACTGCTAAGCACCCCAAAGTTTGCAAAGACGCCGACTTCAGGACGCCACTGCCAACGGTTCTCAGTTTCTATACCGTAGTTTTTACCGCTGGCCGCATTATCGATATAACCAACAAATTTAGTCCCTTGATTGATCCAGGCTTTCAGTTGCATGTCATCACGCCACATATAAAACGCTGAAGTTCGACTAGTAAACCTTTGGTCTGCGCTTTGCCCTTTCACACCAAATTCGGCATTCCACAGCTGTTCCGAACCGAAATTCGCTTTGCTTTTTAGGAAGTCGGCAATATCTGTTAATTGCGGATTATTAATTTCCGCTAATGCTTCACCGTTCACGCCGCCAACTTTGTAGCCTTTAGACGCTAATGCATAGATTTGTGTGCCTGTAGTCACTTGATAGGCGAGACTCAATTTAGCCCCAGACATCCAAGCATCATTGGCGCTTACCACTTGGCTATTGTCCGCATAATCATCGCGATAACGCTCAAGGCGGGCGCCATAAGTTAACTGCAAATCAGGGGCCAGAGCTTGTTGCCGCTCGGCATAAAGTGCCAAGTTATCGCGCGATAACTCGCTTTGGAAGTTCTTGGATAAGTAGGTATATTCGCGCACCAGAGCAATGTCTTGGCTACTGCCGTAAATGCCGGCAACCCAAGACGACTCGCTATTTTTGTCAGTTTTACTTAAAAAGCGCTGTTCGACGCTGCGCATATCGCGGTTACGTAAATAACGGTCTACCGATGCATATTCGTCTGGGTGAATGCCAGCATAAGCCCAATCTTCATCGTAACCGTAATCGGTATCGGCATTGACCACGCTGAGCTGCGTTAAACTGTCTGCAAAATTAAAGCCGCTGTAATTGGCTTTGAAGGCATTGGCTAAGATATCTTGCTTGTCGGTACCGGGGTTGTCTGACAAAGTCGTGCGATCGCGGTCCAGCGAAAAAGCGTCATAACCATTGGCGATATCATGATGGTTGATGATCCAATCCACGCTTAAATCAGCGCTCACTTGCCAACGGGTTTTGCCACGTAATGTGGTTTCGTCGATGCCGTTCGTATCATCCCGCTGCAAGAAATCGTTGCGCATAAATCCGTCAGACTGCTGTTTGTCGACAACTAAACGAGCGGCAACATCATCACTAACTTGTTGGTTCAACATCAAGTTGTACTGCCAACTCCCGTAATCAGCGAGAGTCATCCCAACTTGACCTTCACTTGCAAAAACCGGATCTGCACTTTGGAAATTAATCATACCGGCCATGGCATTCGCGCCAAATCGCGTCGCTTCTGGACCACGGAATACTTCAAGTTGCGCGGCATCGGTCATCGAAACCAAGCCCAAGGCTGAATAATCAATACCATCCACCAACACGCCGACGGAAGGATTAATGGTGTCGACAAATTCGCTGCGCTCGCCAATTCCCCGCACTTGCAAAAAGCGACCGCGAGAAGCGCCGGCGGCAAAATTGACGTTCACTAAATTGGGTAATACATCGTCAAAATGCAGTGCGGCTTGGCGTTCAATGTCCTGTGTTGACACAACAGCAATACTGCCTGGAATTTTTTGAAGTGAACCTTGGCGAAAATCACCACGAATTGTTATGACTTCAATATCGGTTTCAGTGGTATTTGCTTGCACCTGTGGCGCCAAAAAAATGGCTTGTAAGCACAAAGCTGTGAAAGTAAGTTTTGATGTCGGGAACTGCCGCATTCAATAAATCTCCGGTTGGTTCCCGGATCACGCGCGCAAAAATGGTTGGAATCTTGACCATCCCTCCGCCGGCATAATCCGGATCAGGTTATAAGGGTTCGCCTTGCGGCATCTCAGCTTTCGCACCCCTTGGTTAGCGGCGGCAGTTTAGCCGTCTTTGCTGGTATCCGCAACTCCGAGTTCTGAAAAACCTTCGAACGCGACTGGCGAACTGAAAAGAATGAACTAGTGTTAAAGAGAACGTCATTCGAGACGTGCTTAATAACAAGAGGAATAATATGAAAAAAAGTCTTATCTTATTGCTGGCCACTGGGGTTTTATTGAGCAATAACGTTTTTGCGTCTGATGCTGATGACGAAGTGGTTTACTCGACTGAAGGCTACTGCTTGTTAGCTAACGAAGGTGTTGCTCCAGATTATTTGCGTGCCTACTCGAAAAAGTTAGGTGCCACACCATCGAAAAAAGTTTGCAACAGTTTTAAAGAAATCGTTTCTGAATCCCGCCCTGCCGATTGGGATTATCCACAAGGGAAAGCTTACCCAGGTAGCGTCATTCGTTTAAGCCCATCTCAAATTAAGTTGATGAAAGCCGCCAAGAAATCTGATTGATTTGATACCGGACAGATGTGAGATCGCCTCATATCTGTCCTCCTTCACGTTTGCCTTTTGTTAGCCGATGCGATTAATATCTGCCGCGCATTCGCCAACCGAGAAATTTCATGACAAGGATCCTGCCACTTATCTGCTTGTTGCCAATACATGTTTTTGCCAATTGCCAACAGCTGACTATCGATGAGCAAGCATCCGTATTAGGCGCAGAAGCGACAATCCGAGAAATCCGCTTTGTTCGAAATGATATTTTCGATTTAGATCACAAACGCAGCTTTTGGTTTCACCGCTTTGCCAATGACTATCATGTCATCACCACTGAACAAACGCTTCGCAACGATTTGTTATTTAAGAGCGGTGATAAATTGGAGCCGGCGCTTATCGCCGAAACTGAACGGTTATTGCGCAGCCGACGTCATTTACGCCAAGCACAAATTTATATCAGCGAATATTGCGCAGCCAGCAAAGAAGTCGTAGTGACTGTTGAATCCTGGGATAACTGGTCGCTACTACCTAAACTTGGGTTTGGCCATGCAGGCGGCGCGACCAAGCTAACCCTCGGTCTGGCCGAAGATAATTTATGGGGTAGCGGTAATCAGGCGCAAGTCGAGTACTTTTCTGACAGCGAACGCGATGGTTATAAAACTAAATGGTTTGCGCCAAACATCGCTGGCAGCCATTGGCAAAGTAGTCTGCAATATGCCAATAGTTCCGATGGTGAATCCTACCAATTTGGCGTGAGCCTGCCCTTTTACCAGCAAAGCAGTGAGTGGGCGTTTCATTTTGACACCATCAAGGATATCAAAGTCGTCAGCGAGTACGCGCGCGGTGAGGTCTACAACGAATATCAAAGCAAACAGCAGCAACTCGATGTCGGCGCCGGCTGGAAACTTTGGCAACAAGACGAGCAAGTGCAACATTTATCCGCGGGGATTCGGCTTGATGATTGGCATTTTAATCAAAATGAGCAAAGTGTGCTGCCGGAACCAGAAGATCGAGATTTGTCCGGGGTTTGGCTGAGTTGGGATTTTATTGATGCAGATTATCGGGAACTCACCAACTTTAATCTGTTTAATCGTATTGAAGACATCAACTTTGGTTGGCAATTACAAGCCACTTATGGCCTGCTCAGTCCAGGTCTTGGCGCTTATGATTCTGGACATTGGTGGGAATTCAAAGCAGAGAAAAACTATCAGTTAACCGAAGGCAGTTGGCTGGTTTTCCGCAGCAATTTGCAACAACTCGACCGTTCAGCACAACCTATACAACGCCTGTTGAGTACAGATCTTAAGTACATCCGCCATCTTGATGATCATCAAGTAGTTATCACGCAATTACGATGGTTTGATGGAAAAAATCTTTTTCGAGATCAATTCATTGCGGTAGGTGGGGATGAAGGCATGCGCGCCTTTCCGTTGAACTACCAAGTCGGCAATAAGGCGATGTTAGCCTCATTAGAATATCGTTACATCACTGGCATGAACCTATACCAATTAGTTGATGTTGCGTTTGCTGGTTTTGCTGATGTTGGCAAAGCATGGGATAACCCGCAAATTCCACCAGGCCCTGATAATGGTACCTTGCGTGGTTATGGTGTTGGTTTACGGTTATTCCCGAGTCATTCGAGTCGTGGCACTATGATTAGTATTGATTTGGCGCATCCGATCACCGACAACCCAGAGATTGCCGGTTGGAATCTGCGCCTTATCGCGAAAAAACCGTTCTAAACCACCTCACTGCTGACAATGATGGCAATAGACTGTGCTGCGCTGTCCTAGCCGAATTTCAGTTAAGTCGGTGGTGCAAATAGGGCAAGGCTTACCGCCACGTCCGTAGACTTGCAATTCCTGCTTGAAATATCCTGGTTTGCCATCGACTTGGCTAAAATCTTTCAGCGTCGTGCCGCCTTGGGTGATAGCAAGTGCCAAGGTTTGGCGCACCACTTCGCGCAGCACTGTGCACTGCGCCAAGGTTAAGGTATTTGCTGGACGAGTCGGTGCTATCCCCGCCTTGAATAACGCCTCATTGGCGTAAATATTCCCCACCCCGACCACCACATGATTATCCATCAACACGGTTTTAATCGGCGCTTGGCGCTTTTGACACTGCTGAAAAAAATGCTCAGCGGTAAATTCGGCTTGTAGCGGCTCAGGCCCAAGTGCGCTTAGCAATGGATGTGTGCTGTCTTTGGCTTGCCAAAGTACCGCGCCAAAACGCCGGGTATCATTAAGCCGCAAAACCGTACCATTATCAAAACACCAATCAATGTGATCGTGTTTCCCGGGCGAGACATCACTTGCCACGACTTTCAAATGACCAGACATGCCAAGGTGCACAATGATACTGCCGTTTGGCAGCTCAATGAGCAGATATTTGGCCCGCCGAGTCACCGCCAAAATAGGCTGGTTGGCGATGGCTAATACTTCATCGGGTACGGGCCAGCGCAATTGACGTTGCCGAGCGGTGACACCAAGCAAGGTCCGTCCGACTAAATGTGGACTAATTCCCAAGCGCGACACTTCAACTTCTGGTAATTCAGGCATGAAACTCTCTTCACAATGATTCGCCAAAGCGAATTGAAAAAATAATCAGCGACGCAGTGGCTGTGGGCACAGTGCATCGGCTTCTTTTGGATGAATTTTAAAAATGCGCTGTTGTTGCTGCAGATACCATTGCGACTGGTCGGTGACCAATTGCCACTGCTGCCATTGGGGCTCACCGCTATACAGCAATTCGACTTGGCAAACGGTCGCGAAAATTGCATCCGCCAGCACAGGCTCAGGCCTGAGCGGTTGCAGCTGCCATGCTTGTAGCAGATCCGGGATATCCACCGCCGCAGTCGGCGCTGGATATAAACGCCAATTCGGGCCATGGCGCTCCAAGACAATCCGCGGGAAACGGATCTGCACAATTGTGGCATTACTTGGCACCAACGTTTGGGCGTTTTGATCGCGGAATTTTGCCATTTGGTTTGGCGCGATATAAAACAATAAAAATAATGCGAGCACACCAAAGACGATGACATTGTTCCAAGCAGAACGGCTCATTCTTATCATAAATAAAATCAAGGCAGTGATAGATGGCGTCGAGTGTAGCGGAAACTTTAGTGACAGGCTAGAAAGCAAAAACCCAGCCGAAGCTGGGTTTTTTCTGGAAATGCATCCGATTACTTGATTTTCGCTTCTTTGAAAATCACGTGCTTACGCACTTTAGGATCGAACTTTTTGATTTCCAT
>JACCDZ010974169.1_pt1 | contig 17499 bp, 22 predicted proteins | sample 7449551 | NCBI WGS metagenome assembly JACCDZ01 (sample SAMN15323452, study PRJNA562643) | freshwater metagenome | isolation source: river surface water | place: USA:Blue River Watershed | collected 2017-08-18
ACTCCGACTCCGACTCCGACTCCGACGCCGACGCCGTCGACTGGTGATCCGGTTAACGCGTCTGACACGGGCCGTGTGTTTGTTGGGTATTATCCGAGTTGGTCGGATAACTGGTTCAGCAGCAAAACTTGGGATGGCAGAGACTATACCGATGCTGAAATTTTAAAGGCGAGCAAGCTTGCTCAGATTCCTGGGACTTATACCCATGTGGTCATCTCGTTCGCGCAGCCTAACTTTTCCTACACTACCGCGGGCAACTATACGGCGAATGCGTGGACTGGGACAGGGCTGAACTTCAATGCAGGACCTCAAGATATCAAACGTTCCATTGATGTCTTGCATAGCCGTAACATTAAAGTGCTGATGGCTGTTGGTGGGGCAACCTACAACAATTGGGCTGCGCTTGCGGCAGAAGGTTCCAATGGTGGACCAATCACAACAGCCTTGACCAAGATCATGCTCGATTTGGGCATTGATGGGCTGGACGTTGACTATGAAGTAGAAGGTGCCGATGCAACTCGAGTTGCAGAGTACGCAGGTGCTATCAGAGCCATGCGACGTGCTGTCGAAACTGCTGGCGGTAGCCGGATCCTGACTATGGCAGGTTGGTCTACAGGGGCTCACCCGAATGACGGCACTTCGTATTGGGGTGGTTCGGCAACTCGAGAGTATCAGGTGTTCACTCAAAACCCCGATCTGCCGGCTAAACTTGATGTGGTGAGTGTCATGAGTTATGACGCACGCTATGAGCACTACGATGCTGCCGTTGCTTGGAAGCAGTATCGTGACCTGTTCCCAAATACGACAATTGTTAACGTAGGACTAGAAACGGCACCTGAAGGTTGGGCAGGCGGCATGCTAGTCGTAAATGATGCCGATGCTCAGTGTGATGGTTCTAAGGTTCTTGCAAACCAGTATCTGTCGGGAGCGACTACCCCACCAGATGGCGGTTCGTACCCGAAAGCATACTCAGTCAATCGGTTGGCAAACTATGTTGCTACATCTAACCATCCCAAGAAAAACGCGCGAGACGGTGCAATGTTGTGGCAGATCCTAAAAACGGCCACCGCATCATGTGGATCGGCAACCGTTGCCTCTCCAGGGACGATCATGACTAAGATCAACTCCCTCTATGGGCTGCCTCTTGATAATCGGAGCGGATGGCAATAACGCCTTGTCACTAGATAAAAGGCCGGATGGGCAACCATCCGGCCTTTTGTATAGCGGATTCTGATCACTGGGGTTCCTCTGTGAAAGTTGCTTGATCAATGGAGGGGCAAGAGATTCTTGAATCTGACGAGATCTATAGTGTTGTTAGGTCGTTTCTTTAGAGAGTTTGCCCGTTTGAATTTTCGTCGATTTACCTCTCGTCAGGCAGCATGGCCCCGCGCGTTTGGCATAGAAGGTTGGAATGGTTTAAAAACGTCATTCAACCGTTCTCTGGCCCGCTGGCGTACGGGGGGTTGGTCGTGGAACCTATTCCGGACAAACGGGCGGCGCATGGGCATCCGCGCTGAGCAGGTGTCTTCCTGGTTCTGCTGGGGTTTGGCTCTGGCTATTGCAGGTTGTGCTGCTTACTGGCTGATGCGTATGGTGCAGGTGCCCTTTCCTTCGGCAGTCTCTGCCAAGGGCGTGGTGTTTTACGAGGCCGCGACCGGCCAGACGGTTCGGACGTTGTTTGGTGAAAAGAGTTTTGATCCGTCACGCCTGGTATTGCGGGGGGTGGTGATTACGGGCACCGATGGTGGTGTGAATCAGGGGATGGCCCTGATTGAAGTGGATGGCAAACCGGCCGAGGCGGTTTCCATCGGCGATCTGGTGCCCCCGGGGATTCGCCTGGAAAAAATTCAGCCTGATGCAGTGACAGTCAGCTATCAGGGTCGAGAACTTCATCTGCAGCAACCGTGATATGAAACTGATTTCCCGAAACCTGCTGGCGTTCACTTTGGCAACGATTCTGTCGTCCGGAGCGCCATCGTATGCCCAGACGAACCCGATGCAGCCCGTGGCGCTAACTGATGTGTCGAACGGTGAGCAGGCGACGATTACGCTGGCCTTCCAGAATACCGATATCGAGCCGGTGTCTTCGGCGGTGGCCAAGGCGACCGGTCAGTCGATCATTGTCGACCCGCGCGTCAAGGGCAAGATCTCGTTGTTGACGCCGAAGCCGGTGACGCGCCAAGCTGCGCTGGATCTGTTTTCGTCAGCCTTGCGGTCGGCGGGGTTTGCGCTCGTTCAGGTGAATGGGATTTATCGTGTTGTGCCGGAAGCCGATGCCAAGATCCAGGGCAATACGGTGGTGACACAGTCCAATCAGGACGGTGATCAGGTGATCACCCGTGTCTTCAAGATCAAACAGGATTCGGCGACGAATCTGGTGAATGTGCTCAAACCGCTGCTCACCCCGAACAGTTCGATTACGGCTAACCCCACGAACAACTCCATCATCGTGACGGATTATGCGAGCAACGTGAAGCGCGTTGCCAAGCTGATCGATTCGATGGACGAACCGAATGTGGGCGATGTGCAGACGATTCACCTGCGCTATGGTGTCGCTATCGATATTGCCAGTATCCTGAACAAAGTCATTGAAACCACCTCGAACCAGAACGACACGGCGGGTGGCAAGACGGTCGTGATTGCAGAACCTCGTAGTAATTCGATTCTGGTCAAATCGTCGAACCCGGAAAAGATCCGCCAGATCCGTAGCCTGATTACGCGCCTCGATACGCCGACCGCCAATAGCGGCAACATCTGGGTGGTGCCGCTCAAGAATGCAGAGGCAACCAAGCTGGCCATTACCCTGCGGGCCATTGTCGCAGCGGATAACACCTTCTCCCAGCAATCCGGTGTCACCAATGCGGGCAGCGTCACGGGAACGACGACACCGGGCAATGCGCAGACACCGGGCCAGACGGGCATGGCGCAGGTCGGTCAATCGGGTGGATCGATGTCCGCTGCCGCGACAAGCAGTCTGATGAGCACCAGCAACCCGACAACCGGTGGCCTGATTCAGGCAGATCCGCCCACCAACTCGCTGATTATCACCGCATCCGAGCCCTATTATCGCCACTTGCGGCGCGTGATTGATGAGCTGGACAAGCGCCGAACGCAGATCTATGTGGAAGCACTGATTGCCGAAGTCTCCGCAACGAGCAGTGTACGCTTGGGTGTGCAGTGGCAGGGCCTTATCAATGCGGGCGGCCAGAACGTGCCATTCGGCGGGACGAATTTCGGGGCACCGGGTTCGGGCCAGAATATTTTTGATTTGAGCAAGTATTCGGCCTGTTTGCTCAATCCGGCAAGCTGTGTGGCGGGAGCGGCACCGGCGGCAGGCCTCAATGTGGGCATGTTGTCCAAATTTGGCGGCAACTACTCGATGTCGGCGCTGATTCAGGCGCTGGACCAGGAAACCGGGTTCCGCGTGCTTTCCACGCCCAATCTGGTGACGCTGGATAATGAAGAGGCGCGCATTATGGTGGGCCAGAATGTACCGATTCTGTCCGGTTCCTACACGACCAACACCTCGGCCCAGACCACGCCGTTTCAGACCTACAACCGTCAGGATATCGGTATTCTCCTCCGCGTACGTCCGCAGATCGCCCACAATGGCACCGTCAAGTTGACGGTGTATCAGGAAGTCTCACAAATCGCGAACCAGAGCGAGACGATTGTGAAACAGCAGGGCTACACCATTAATAAGCGCAATATCGAGTCCAACATCATCGTCGATGACGGTCAGTTGTTTGTGATCGGCGGCTTGATCGATGACCAGTATTCGGATGGGTCGGACGGTATTCCGTTCCTGAAGGACATTCCGTTGCTGGGCCAGCTGTTCCGCTATGACTCTAAATCACGCCAGAAAAATAACCTGATGGTTTTTCTGCGCCCCTACATCATCAAGGATGCGAAGGCAGGTGAAGAGCTTTCGGCAAACCGGATCAACTTCATGCAGGGTAAGCAGGATTCTTTCCAGCAGGCCCCCATGCTGCTGCCTAAGGAAGATCTGCCGACCATGGAAAATGCCGTCAAGCCGTTGACCTACCCCGGCAAGGTGCCGCCGCTGGCACCCACCCTGACGCCCTGATGCAGCGCCTGCCATTTCCCTTCGCCAAAACGAACGAGGTTCTGCTGGAGTGGGACTCCGAGCGGCAGGTGCCGGTACTGTTCCACTCGGCACGCACACCGTTGTATGTACTTCAGGAAATCTGTCGGTTGAATGGTCCGGTGATGCGTCGGCTGGAAGAGGGCGATGTATTGCGTCAGCGCCTGAATGACAGTTACGCACGGTCGGACCAGGACGCGGCCCAGGTGGTGGATGAGGTTGGCGAAACGCTGGATCTGAGCAAGCTGCTGCAGGAACTGCCGGAATCCGTCGATCTTCTGGAAACGACCGACGATGCGCCGGTCATCCGCATGATCAACAGCTTATTGCGTCAGGCAACGCGTGATGGCGCTTCGGATATCCATCTGGAGGCATTCGAACGGCAATCCATGGTGCGCTTCCGTATTGACGGAAATCTGCGTGATGTCGTGGAAATGCGCCGTGATCTGCATGCGGCCCTTGTGTCACGCATCAAGATCATGGCCTCACTCGATATTGCCGAAAAGCGCTTGCCGCAGGATGGTCGTATTTCGATCCGGGTCGGTGGACGGGCCATTGATATCCGGGTCTCGACGTTGCCGACGGCGCATGGTGAGCGTGTGGTGCTGCGCTTGCTGGAAAAGAATTACGACAAGCTGGATTTGCGTGCGCTCGGCATGGCAGAAGATACGTTCGCGAGCTTTGACAAGTTGCTGCACAAGCCGCACGGCATCGTTCTGGTGACAGGCCCGACCGGGAGCGGCAAGACCACCACGCTCTACGCTTCCTTGCTCAGTTTGCGCTCAAGCACGAGCAATATCATGACGGTGGAAGACCCGGTCGAATATGATCTGGAAGGGATCGGCCAGACCCAGGTCAATGCGCGCATTGATATGAGCTTTGCGCGGGCGTTGCGGGCGATCCTGCGCCAGGATCCGGATATCGTGATGATCGGTGAGATTCGTGATCTGGAAACGGCGCAGATCGCCGTTCAGGCATCGCTGACCGGGCATCTGGTGCTGGCGACCCTGCATACGAATGATGCGCCTTCGGCGGTGACCCGCCTGATGGATATGGGCATCGAGCCGTTTCTGCTGGCCTCATCGTTGCTCGGCGTTCTCGGCCAGCGCCTGGTGCGTCTGAGCTGCCAGGCCTGTTCCGGAAAAGGTTGCGATGTCTGCGCGCAGAGCGGTTATGTGGGGCGCGCGGGAATCTATGAGCTGATGCCGGTGACCGAAGCGTTGCGCGACCGTATCCATGATCGGGCACGCGAATCCGAGTTGCGTAAACAGGCGTGCAAGGACGGGATGCGCACGCTGGCCGAAGATTGCATGCGCTGGGTCAACAGCGGGTCGACGACCCGGGAAGAGATGCTGCGCGTCACGGGTAGTGTCCAGCTGGTTTAGGCGCGCTCATGTCCCGATTCCGTTTTGAAGCCGTGACCTATGACGGCCAGACCGAGAAAGGTGTGATCGAGGGCGAGTCGGTCAGAGCCGTGCGTCAGCAATTGATGGCGCGAGGTTTGGTGCCGCTGGAAGTTTCTCAGGAAACGGCGACGGGTCAACCGGGTTTTGGCAGATGGTTCTCCAGACGTTCGATCAGTGCGACCGATCTGGCAGTTCTGACCAAACAGTTTGCGTTGCTGGTACGTTCAGGTCTGCCGCTCGACGAGGCGCTCAAGCTCCTGTCGGAAGAGGCACCCAAACCCGTGACCCGAGCGATTCTGACGGAGCTGGTGCATGAGTTGCAGTCCGGGGTGCCGTTGTCGAAGGCCTTGGCCAGTCAGCCGGCGACCTTCAATTCGCTCTACCAGTCCGTGGTGGCCGCCGCCGAGCAATCTGGACTCATGGCACCGGTGCTGACCCAGTTCGCCCAGTTTCTCGAGAAACGACAGGCAGTCAAGCAGAAGGTGCTGGCGGCCATGATCTACCCGATGATGCTGATGGGTGTCTCTTTTCTGGTGATGACGGTTCTGATGACCTATGTCATTCCCCAGGTGACGCGGGTGTTCGAGAGTACACGCCAGAAGCTGCCTTTCATGACTGAACTGGTCATGGCCGTTTCCGCGTTTCTCGCGGACTGGGGGTGGTTATTGCTGCTATTGATCATGGCAATGATCTGGCTGGTACGGCGGATGCTGAAAAACCCGGCCATTCGGCTGCACGTGGACACCCGTGCCTTGGCGCTGCCTCTGGTGGGCCCGGTGATCCTTTCTTATGAAACGGCACGGTTTGCCCACACGATGTCGATGCTGGTGGGCGCGAGCGTGCCGATTCTCTCGGCGCTGAAAAGTGCGCGGGATACTCTCAGAAATACTTACCTGCAATCAGCCATTGAAACGGCAGAGATGCGCGTCAGGGAAGGGAGTACATTGTCGCGCGCGCTGGCGTCACAGGCCGTTTTTTCACCGCTCTTCATTCACATGCTGCGTTCGGGTGAGGCAACCGGGCAATTGGCCGAAATGCTCCGGTTCGGTGCCGAGAATGCGGAATTCGAAGCAGAGCAGACGACCCGTTTGTTCACCAGTGTGCTGGAACCGGTGCTGATCCTGTTCATGGGTTTGATGGTGCTGGGCATTGTCATGGCCGTGATGCAGCCGATTCTGGAAATGAACGCGGGAATTCGCTGATCATGCATATTCTTTTGGTGCGTGATGCGCAGTCGCCGGTACGCCAGATCGAGGTGACGCCACGGCGTGTCGTCATGAGTCTGCTGGTGGTGACGTTCTTGCTGATGGTGCTGAATCTGGGTGCATCCTGGTTGTTGCAGGCACTGGGCCTGCAATCGGAGTCGGTGACTGCAGCACAGACGCTGTCCGAATCCATGTACGAACGCAAACTGATTGAGCTGGAATCTCAAATTGGCGAATTGAATGCCAGGCTTAAAGGGCTCGACGCCACGCGCCAGCAGATCATTCAGGGACAGCCGCAAAACAACAACCCTGAGACGCCTTTGCCACTCGCGGCACCGCCCGGCAGCGCACCTCAGAATCCGGGCCATGCCGGTGGCCAGGGTGGCCCGATGCTGCGTGCTCCCGGATTTTCATCGGATCTGTCGTATTTGACGCGCCTGCATCAGTTGGAATCGGCGGCACTGGATCTTCAGGCACATTCGCAGCAGGTGGGGCAGCAGTTGGTCGCCCTGCAGGCCTATCAGGCAGCGACACCAACGGGTTATCCTCTCCCGTATCAGGCCCAGATGACGAGCGCACCCGGCTTCCGGATGGATCCCTTTACTGGGCAGTCCAGCTGGCACGCGGGCACGGACTATGCCGCCTATCCGGGAACGCCTATTCTTTCTACTGGGGATGGCTATGTCATCCGTGCCGAATGGGATTCCGAATTCGGCAATCTGGTTGAAATCTCTCACCCCGGCGTGAATATGGTGACGCGCTACGCTCATGCGGATCAGCTTTATGTCAAACCCGGACAGCGTGTCTTACGGGGTGAAGTGATTGCCAGCGTTGGTTCGACAGGCCGATCGACGGGGCCGCATCTGCATTACGAAATTCGCTAGATTGTGACAGAGTCTGCTAGAAGATCAGTTGGTAGACGTTTCCCTGACGTCTGCCGATCAGATTCAATAGACCGGTCAACGCTTCCTGCATTTCTGGTGTGGCACTGGCGTCACCCTGGCCAGTAATCCGCTCGCCGAGCGTTCCCTTGGCGTTGAGGATCAGCGGCCCCTTGCTGGTGGTCAGGGTGTAGGAAAGGTCATGATTCGTGAACGTGGCTTGCAGATCATAGCTGCCCAGAGGTTTGATCTGGCTAATCGGACTGCTTAAACCGTTCAGACTGGCCCAGAGGTTGCCGTGATTTCCTGCCAAATCAAAGACCAGATCCGACCAGCGGATCGTGAAATCGGCTCGGGGATGCAGGAGTGTCCATGGTGCGCCAATGGCTTCCAGGATTTCGGCGGGCAAACGGGCTTCATCGTTCCGTACGGTGATCTGGCTGGGTTGAAATGTCACCTGCAATGGTTTGAGCAGAAAGGGCGTTTCAATATCCATGGTGCAGGCGAAGCGCCGCAGGCTGCAATCCGTGGTCCAGCGCACACGTTCGGTCACGGCGAGCGCAGGGCGACATGATTTTCCATCAATGGCCGGCTCGGAAAAACCGATCGCACTACTCCCGCGCCAGATACTCCCCATCGGTTCGGACAGAAGAATTTTGCACTGGGTGCCCCGGCTGATGGTGTCTTGCAGCCATTTCACCGGAAACTGTATGACCACCGTTGCGGCAACGGTCATGATCACACCACCCGCCAGGAGCCATCTGAAGGTGGATGAGGTGCGTTGTAACTGCATCATGGTGCAAGACCGCCGGTGCGTTGTTGCAGAACGGCCCGAATCGAGACGATTTCCGGGCTGTCACCGGCCCGGATCGTGAGCTGTGCCGGATAGAGATGCCAGCGCTGTGCGGCCTCTTCGAGAAAGGCGATCCACTGACCGAATGCAGCCTGGTCAGCCTGGAATTCAACACTGCCCTCCTGCTCGAGATTCAGGCGCAGGATATTGGGCGTGATGCCTCGGTTCAGAAGGATGACCCGTAAGGTTTCAAGTTCCGTATCGCTGAGAACGGGGGGTGTGTCGTTGACCGGGCTTGTCTTGCTGCGCTGAATCAGGGATTCGAGTGCGGTGAACTGGGCCGGGCGCAGCGCGAGGGCGCTATTCAGGCGAGAGATCTGTTGGTGGATCAGAAGCGTCAGGGAGATGGCAGCAACAGGCAGCAGTAGAACGAGCGACAGTTTCCGCCCATGCTGCCGTACCCATGCGTGTACATGGTGCCAGTCAACCCGGTAATTTTGTTGGCTGGCCAGACGGATTCTGCTGCCTGCCTGCGCCAGGGCGGCCCTGAGCGTGGAGAGGTCGACTTCTTTCGTTCTCGCCTGCTGTAACCAGGTCTTTCCGGCATCCAAGGCGCGAGCAATTCGCTGCCGCCAGCTGTCCAGCTGTGTCTTAAGGTACGCATGAAGCGTCATGGCGAATCGCTCCCGGGCAGGCCGGCCAGTGGCAACATCCGGTATTCATTCTTGCCCGTCTCCAGGAGGGCAATTTCAAGATCGCTGGCGCGTTGGGCAATGGTTGCGGCCGCAGGTGTGCCCTTGATCGTACGCAGGGTAAAGGCGAGACCATTGGGTTGATAGCGCACACTTTCCAGAATTCCCGGAGGGTAGCTGCTGAGCAGATTCTGCAACTTGCCGGCCATGGGTGAAAAATCAGCCGGCGTATTCTGTCCCTGTGCATGGATTTTGGCGCTCGCCTGCCGGACGAATGTGGTGATCGCCAGCGTATTGTCCGGAACCGGCGTGGCCAGATGGGGGCGGGCGGTGTCGGCCAGAGTGTTCTGCCATCGCCAGTTGCTGATGGCGAGCACGCCCAGATAGGCCAGGCTGCCGATGACATAGGTGGCACCAAGCCAACCAGCTAGACGCAATGGTGGGCGCCAGTTGGCCCATTCGATTTTGGCGCGCCACCGTACTGCAGGTTTTGTTTTTGCGTTCCTGGCCGATGGGCTGGCAGGCTGGCGTGATACCAGATTGATGGGAGGCTTTTCCTGTAGCCAGCTCAGTGCGCGGGGCACCAGCCATGACCAGTTCAGCGTCAGGATTCTGGCCTGCGGATAGAGATCCGTTAGCGTGGTCGTATCGTGGCCATCATGATGTTCGGCCCAGCCGACGCCCCAGTCAAACCCGTCACGGGTAGCGATCACTTGTGACGGGCCGTGGCGATCAATCAGAAATTCTCGCGATAGCTGATCGTCACCAGGTTCGGTCAGCAGCAGACAGTCCGGGATGAGTGTCAGTGTTCGTACGGGAAGTAGCGCCAGGCGGTCGTGCAACCAGTGCATCCATGATTCACTGGTGATGACGATGGTGCGATCAACGCCCTGGCGGCCGGCTGTCGGTGGCAAGAGCTGATGCCGCAGCGGTGTCCGCTGGTCGAGCAGATAGGGTTCTGCCAGGGTAGGCAGTAGCGCGTCCAGTTTTCTGCCGCTGATCAGCGGGACTTTGGTATGGACCAGGCGCACATCAACCGTCGGCATGAGTACAAGCGCTTCATCGGCAAACGGAATATCGTTGAGCGACCCGGTGGCCTCCTGGACGATCCGGGGTGACGTGTCCTCTGTGGCGTGTTCGATCAGACACCAGCGAAAGCGGTCCTCCGGGCCAACAACGTCCAGATCCTCCCGCACGGCCTGATGCAGGGTGCGGGGATTGGCGGGGCAGTAGAGAAGCAGAAGGCGGGTCATTCTTTGGGCGTGCTGAAGAAACGGGTGCTGACAATGTGGGTAAGGCCGGGGCCGGCTGAGGTGGTCGAGCCCGTGGTTGAACGGTTGATGACCGATTGTCCCACATAGACCGATTCTCCGAATTGGACTTCAGATCTGGCGATGAAGTAATTTGTCTTGATATCGACCAGCAAGGTTTCGCCGGATTGACTGACACCGATGCGGGTCAGCAGATTGCGTATGTCGACATGGGATTTCAAAGGGGTCTCTGCGCGCGCGGCAACAAAGGCGGCCGCCTGACTGGCCGACATACCCTGAAATGCCGCGCGTAGAAGTTCTGCCGAAGCGGTGTTGGCATTGATCGTCGTGCTTTCGGGCAGGGCGGTCAGCCATGGGCGAAGCTTGCGCAGCACGGTCTCGTTCACGCCTTCAAAACCGGCCAGTTGACCGGGGTCGGTAAAGCGGAATCCGGATCGGTTCAGGTCGTTGGCAATCTGTGACGCGAGCGCCCGGTCCGCACCGGTGTTTTCCAGAAGACGTTGAAAGACGGACAGCATCTGTGCATTGATTTGTCCGGTTGAGTCGACAAGGCTGTTGAGATTGAACTGGCCCTGGGCATCGCTGACCTGACCGACCAGGGAAACGTGCCGAATTTCCTGCGGAATGTCGATGCCCCGTAGAAAATCGGCAATCTTGGTGTCGGCCAGCGGGATGGCCCAGGCTTCCCCGAGATGGTCGTTACCGCCTGAACGAAGATCTTCTGCCAGTACGAAGCGGGCAAAGTCGGTGGCGGCAATGTGTAACCATTCTGCCTGACGTTGGTCGCGCTGATATTCAAGTTGGCGTATCGCCAGATGCTGTTGCCACACCAGACCGGAGAGGATGAGCGTCGAGAGCACCATGACAATGAGTGCGGTGAGCGTGGCGGATCCGTGTTGCCGGGAAAAACGCCCGGAATGGTGCCGGCGCATCAGAATCCACCACTCAGGCAAGTGCGCGTGATGAGCCGTTCGCCGCCGGTCTGGTTCCCTGCGAGCTGCCAGACAAATCGCATTCCTCGGATCGGAATGGTCTGATTGGGCATATCCGAGAGCGCCGTGACCGTTTGGGCCACAATGCCGCCGGATAACGCTTGTCGCTCAATCTGGCCATCGTCGCTATCCGGTGAAGACAGGCGCTTTTTCCAGACTTCAATGGCCTGATCCTTTGTACGAAAGGTGCTGGACAGCATTCTGACCAGACCTTGAGACTCCATGCGGTAACCGACGATCTGCCAGGCGGGTTTCTCTGTCAGCGACGATTGACGCATCCACCAAACGTTCCGGCTGCCCAGAGCAACAGGCGGTAAGGTCAGATCTGCCTGACGGACCATCAGACGACAGTCTCGGTCGAGCAGTGTCAACGCATAGTGGATATCACGCTGCTGGGCACTGTGGAATTCAATCCGTTCCTTGCCACGTAGAAGGCTATCGAGGCCGCGCCATGCCATCAGGCCTATGATTGCCATGATGACCAGGGCGACCATCATCTCGATGAGCGTAAATCCCCCGCTGGACGGTCGATGTTGATGCAGGCGCATTAGAAATTGCCCCCGCGGATATTGGGCAGCAATGCGGTGAGCCAGGCAAGCTTGGTGCGGTTTTCCGGTGCGATACCGGTGCCTTCGTCCAGATAGACCGTGATGTCGATACGGCGGAAATTGGGGTTTGCGCTGTTTGAAACCCGTTGTTCACAGACGAGCGGCAGGTTCATTTGCGGGCAGGGTGCCGAGCGGGTGCCGACGGTTGGCCAGGCATATTGCATGTACAACTCGTTCATCATGTTGTCGGCACTCATGAGTGCCAGGCTGCGGGTCGTGACGGCTTGCTGCGTGTCGGTGTTGACGCCCAGGGCGCGCATGGCACCGATCAGAACAATCGCCAGAATCGCCATGCCGACGAGGACTTCGATCAATGCCAAACCGCGTGCAGGGGTTTTTCTGGCGGGGATCACTTTAACTCCAGGCGGAAATGACCAAACCGGTCACGGGATATATCGGCGGTGCGCGTGTCGAATCTGAAATTCAGTACGAGCGGATCTGGATAGGCTTCATCGCCAAGCATGATCTGCGTTGGCGAGGTTTGCAGCGGCACCTCCCAGGCCGTTGGTGCGAACGCCTCGGGCTGGGTGAGCGCCTGTACGTTTTCGAAACGGTCAATCCGGTAAAAGCGCCAGCCCTTGCTATCCACCGCGACCCATATCGAAGTGCCCCGGCTTAGCGCCTCTTCCTGTGCAAAATTCAATGTCGTCGTGAATTGTTCAAGCCGGCCCTTCCACTGCTGGCGCTCACGATCAGGTAGGGCCAGGCTCGCGAGGCTCGCCAGCATGGATAACAAGACAAGGACGACCAGTAATTCGACCAGCGTAAAGCCGCGATGTCTCTGGTGCAAACCTGTTTACCAGTTACCGATATCGCTGTCGTTGTCAGTGCCACCGGGTTTGCTATCGGCACCAAGGCTGTAGATATCAATCTCGTTGTTATGCGTGCCGGGGTTGGCATACTGGTACGGGTGGCCCCAGGGATCCTGAGGCAGCTTGTCCAGATAACCGCCCGCTTTCCAGTTCATGGGAACGGGATCCGTCGATGGCTTTGAAACCAGCGCATTCAGACCTTGCTCGGTGGTCGGATAGCGACCAGAATCCAGCTTGTACAACTTGAGTGCCTGCACCAAGGTGGTGACATCGTGTTTGGCTGAGACCACGCGCGCCTCATCCGGTCGGCCCATGATGCGGGGGACCACCAGAGTCGCTAGAATGCCGATTATGACGATGACCACCATAATCTCTATAAGAGTGAATCCACGTTGAGATTTATTACGCTGCATAGTTGGCGTTATGTTCATGTTTCGTTTGAAACGGTTTTTTTATCGATATACGTTCTGTTCGTCGTCCAAAAGCAACCGAAGGGTTGCTGAAGTATTTCTGTTAGCGCCGGTGCTGCGTACGATGCAACTCAGCTTTTGAATGAACTGAACCTCACTTTGGAGACCTGGATGGGTGTCAATGTACGAGCCCATAAATGCTTTATCCGCATCAGTCAGCTTACCTGTAACGTAAAAAGGCAGAATTTCTTCAAAACGTCTCCGATCTTCAAGCATATTCAGTTCATCTGACATAGGATAAGAGCATCCGAATAACTATCGTTACCCTTATCATGCCGATCTTGAGCATGAATAGCTTGCAAATATTTCAGATGACTGGGTAGTCGCAAGTCCCATCCGTCTTGGAGCGGTGGTGTCCACTCAAGACCATCGGACACGAGGGTGACCTGAGCCATGCTTTAGGCTCATCGGGTGGGTCACTTTTAGATGCAATTCAACACAAGAAGACATGCTAGGCCGAATCACTGGCGATGAAACTGACCTACGCCCAATTTTGAAACAGTTCTAAACTGGAATTTCGCTGCTTTCGGCATGCGTCTGACATTTGGATATGAACTCTTTGGGTGTCAGATTGCCCAGTGATCCGTGAGGTCTTTGTTCATTGTAATCCACTCTCCATGCTTCGATAATCCTCTTGGCGTCAGCCATGGTTTGAAATTCATTGGCGTTCAAACACTCGTCACGCAAACGACCATTGAAAGACTCACACAACCCATTATCTGTGGGCTTTCCCGGTCGGGTGAAGTCCAATTGCACCTTGTTCTGCCAAGCCCATTCATCCAGTGCCCGAGAGGTGAATTCGGTGCCGTGGTCCATGGTAATTGACAGGGGCAATCTTTCCTTACTGGCAACACGATTCAAGGCTTCGACAACGCTGTGACCGTTAAGACGAAAGCCTACCTCTAACAACACACTCTGACGACTCCAGTTATCGATGACCGTCAGAACCCTAAAAGCCTGCCCATTGCTCAATTGGTCATGCACAAAGTCCATACTCCATCGCTGCCCGTTATTGGTCGGGATCGGTGCCGGACCACGATGCAAGCTCAGACGCTTCTTCCTGCGTGGCCGCATTCTGACCTGCAAGCCTTCCAGCCGATAAAGCCGATACACCCGCTTATGATTGATCTTCCAACCTTCTCGACGCAGCATGATATGAATCCTCTGACAGCCAAATCTTGGCCGACTCTGTGCTATCTCCCGGATGCGCATCCTGAGCGCAGACTGATCCTCTGCTGTGCTCTTTCGGTACCAGTTGCTTCTTGCAAAGTTGGCCAGCCGACACGCCCGATCAACGCCGACTTGGAACATATCCTTGATCCAGTGGGCTATTTCCCGGCGGCGTACCGGCTTTAAACTTTTTTTCGGATGACTTCCTGGAGAATGTTCTTGTCCAAGGTTAGATCCGCTACCAATCGCTTCAGTCGCGCATTCTCATCTTCAAGCTGGCGCAGACGCCTTACCTCGCTGGCGCCAAGCTCCCCGTACTTCTTCTTCCAGATGTAAAAGGTGGCTACGCTGATTCCCATGCCGCGGCATACATCCTCGACGGGGGTTCCTGCTTCAGCTTGCCTCAAAACATAGGCAATCTGTTCTTCCGTGTATTTCGACTTCTTCATCGCTTTTGCTCCTAATCGAAAGAGCCAAAAGCAACATTACTCTAGTTTTGACCTGTACTCATTTGTTGGGAGGGGGTCACATTCGTAGACTTCGGAAAACAAGACTACTTGGTTTCCATGCTGGCATTCTACGAACTTGGCGACCTTAGACTTCTTGAGCGTTGCTTTGTTGAGGCATATACCAAGTCAACTGCGAGGTTAGGGGTACGTGCAGGAAAATACTCACCTGATTTTCTTTGAGAGACTATTGCGCTAGGAAGAGCAAGAAGAAAGATGGTTATGCTATCGCGTTATCCGCAACTTGTTGTGCTGTTAACCTCCGGCAATTTTTTCACGATGGCATCAAGCGGTAACCGATGTTTCGATGAACGCTTCCTGTCGGAAGGTGGAATTCCGCCTTACCAGAACTGTCGCACTTAGTTTCAACAGCACAGTCTCGCAATCGAAGAATCCTAAACGTACAACATTGTTTGACATGCGACGAAGGGGGTGTCATAATGAAATATGTGTTTATGGAGGATCCTCATGGAAGTTGTACTGAAAAAAATGGGCAATAGCACGGCGCTTGTTATGCCACCGCCGGTTCTAAAAGATTTGGGGATGCGCGTTGGACAGCATTTAACGTTGATTACCACAGACAGCGGCCAGATTGTTTTAACACCAAAGCGGAAGTTCGTTTTGGCAGACATGATCGCAATGTGCGATCCAAAGGCAGCACCGCCTGCCGATATGGCTATCTGGGATAGCGCCCCTCCAGTCGGACAAGAGGTGCTGTGATGGCAGTGTTTGAGCGCGGCGACATCGTAAATGTTCCGTTGGATCCTGTAGTTGGCCATGAGCAACGGGGGACGAGGCCAGCTTTAGTTCTAACCACAAAAGCCTTCAATAAGCTTGGTGATGTCCTTGTGGCACCCATAACGCAGGGAGGCGATTTCGCACGTTACGCAGGGTTCGCCGTGTCTTTGACTGGAACTGGATGCAAAACGCAGGGAGTGGCTCTGATTAACAAGGTGAGGATGCTGGATCTTGTCGCTCGAAATGCGCGTAAGGTAGAACGTGTGCCGCAGGAAGTGATTGATGATGCACTGGGGCAAATGCTTGCGCTTTTGGATTGAGTCAGCTGCAGATCTATTAAAGTGAAGCAGCAAATAGGTTGCCCACTAGGAGGGCATAGCAATGGCAAAACTACTCACAGAAATTCATCCCGGTGAAATTTTGCTGGAAGATTTTATGAAACCGCTGGGAATCACTGCGCGGCAACTATCGGCTGATATCGATGTCCCGCCGAACCGTGTCAGTGAGATCGTGAATGGCAATCGGTCTATCACTCCTGATACAGCTTTGCGCTTGATATCTTCTTCCATCACGATACTCATGTCATTTCCTTTCAGAATTATGACCTGAGCAGCTTTTTAGTGGGTCATTACAACAGTTCTGAGAACATGCTAGCATTTCCCATTCGGGCAAGAATGCAATCCTTGCAAGATTTAAGGTAGAGGTATAAAAATGGCTCAAGAAAACGATGCGCCGGAATCCCGAGAGGAACTAATCGAAACCGCTGGCACAAAAAAGAGGAACCTGACTAAGCCGCAAGCTGTTTTGGTTCAAAAGCCGTTCCTCGTCGAACTCAAACGAAAAATGGATGACGACGGATTAACCTCGACGCAACTCGCGAGAAAGCTCGGCATTCCTTACTCTTACCTTTTGGCCCTCACGAGCGGTCAACGTTTGGTCGTTAACTCAGAGCGCAGTCGCGTTGAGAAGTTGGCAAACTACTTGGACGTTCCAATTGTCCAGGTCTACATTTGGGGCGGCCTTTTGAACCCGAAGGACTTTGTTTTTCAAGACGGACTCGGGAAAAGGATCGGCGACATCTTCAAAATAATGAAAACGGACCGGGCTCTGACAGGAATTTTGCCAACGGATGAAGATTGGTCGAATCGTCGCATTTTTTCTGAGCCGGCACGACTCTTGGTGGCGCAGCTGTATGAGTTATTTAGGGAAGGTCTGCATAAGCAGTTAAATAGAATGTTGAGGCTTGGAATTGCCCCTCAGAGATCAAAGACGGCACGGATTTTTGCTGAATCAGTGTGAATCGGACCGTTTCTGGCCGCATTTCTTGGTGATTCCAGGGCGATACCCGGATTTTGGACGTACTCATGCCCGTGCTCCCCACAGCATGACCTGTTTACGCACCATCCACAGATTGGATAGCGCAAACAGTGTGATGAGCTGCGCGGTGTTCTTCTTCAGCCCGCGGTAGCGGACCTTGGTGAAACCAAACTGGCATTTGATCACCCGAAACGGGTGTTCGACCTTGGCCCTGATGCTGGCCTTAGTGCGTTCCACAGTGTTGATCAGTGCACCAATGGGGTTTCGGGTATCGAGCTGCTTGCGCCTGCCCGGCATCATGGCGACTTTCCAGGTAACGGGCTGCTCTTGGGTCTCCGGGCGCTTCTCAATGCCCCGGTAGCCGGCATCGGCCCAGACGGTGGTTTCTTCACCATGAAGGAGATCCGCTGCCTGTGTAATGTCATGAACTGAGGTCGGTTGCAAATAATGGAGTCCAACGGTTTAAGCGGCCATCTGGTTTTTGTAGAACTGCTGTGTGAAGGCAGCCGGCGAGAGATAGCCAAGTCTCGCCT